>Ga0208300_100636_pt1 | contig 22438 bp, 15 predicted proteins | sample 23_taG_FD_184096 | JGI IMG/M metagenome (GOLD analysis project Ga0208300, IMG submission 184096) | Marine viral communities from Cariaco Basin, Caribbean Sea - 23_WHOI_OMZ (SPAdes) (version 2) | ecosystem: Environmental > Aquatic > Marine > Oceanic | place: Caribbean Sea: Cariaco Basin... | reverse complement strand
AGGGTTTCGGTGCCGGCGAGCTTCTGGCTGAAGACCTGCGTGCCGCCCAGGATAGCCTGGGCGAGATCACCGGGCATCTGACGCCTGATGAGTTACTGGGCAAGATCTTCAGCAGCTTCTGTATCGGCAAGTGAAGTGGTAAAAAAAGGGTTATCCACAGCAATCAAAAGCAAATCAAGTAACTGTTTATAAAGGGTTTTATTCTTTTTCGCTGTTTTTGTCTTTCCATTTTTATCGATGATTTACCCCGAGAGTACCCCGAAGTATGGTCTTGGGGGACTCTCGGGGTACAAATGGAGGAAAAGGTGAAAATCAGCATCGAGATTCGGAAACCAGATACAGAAGGAAAGCGGGCAATCCGCCTGATTTACTACGGCGGTTCCTACACAGATCCGGAGACTGGCAAGCGTCGGCATAAGCGATCTCGGGAACCCTTGGATTTGTTCTTGTACGACAAACCCAGAACGCCTGCTCAGCGACATCACAACAAGGAAGCCGAAAGGGCAGCTGAAGCCATTCGCGCCAAAAGGCTTTACGAGTACGAAACCGGGAAGCACGGGCTCGGAGGCAGCAATCAACTAAAGGCGAGCTTCTTCGATTATTTCCAGTCCATCACGGATGAAAAAGCCGCAGGTAGTAAAAGTAACCATTCAATCTGGGTTTCGACACTCAAGCATCTGAAAGTTTTCCACAAGCTTCCGGAGCTGACGTTTGAGGAAGTAGACCAGGCTTTCCTTGAGGGCTTCAAACATTACCTTACCCACATAGCACGCACTAAAAGTACCGCCCCTCTCAGCTCTAATACCCAGCATGCGTACTTTAATAAACTTCGGGCTGCACTGAACCAGGCTGAGCAGCAGGGTATTATTCATGACAATCCGGTTCGTCGAGTAAAAAACATCAAACCGGCGAACAGTCAGAGGGTGTACCTCACGGAGGAGGAGCTACGGGCTTTGGCCAAAGCAGAATGCCGGTACGACGTCCTAAAGCGGGCATTTTTATTTTCAGCAAGCACAGGCTTGAGGTGGTCAGACGTGCAAAAGCTGACTTGGGCGGATGTTGAACAATTTTACGACGGATATCGGCTCATCTTTCGTCAGAAAAAGACCAAAGGGCTGCAGTACCTCGACCTGAATCGCACTGCCATTAAACTTATGGGCCTTCCCAAAGATCGGGCTGAGCGCGTGTTTAAAGGATTGAAGTATTCCTCCTGGCACAACATTGAACTCACCCGCTGGGCTATGAACGCCGGCATCACAAAACACATCACTTTCCACAGTGCACGCCACAGCTTCGCAGTGATACAACTTTCCCGAGGTGTGGATATCTACAGCTTGTCTCGACTGCTTGGCCACTCGGAACTGCGGACTACGGAGATCTACGCGGACATCATCGAGCCCCGGCAGAGAGAAGCGATGGTGGGTTTCCCTGAGGTGCTTTGATACAACACCAATTGAGCTGGAACTCACCTCCTCTTGGAAAGAAAACATGTGCCGGGGCACCAAGCCCCGGCACTAGGTAGTAGATGATTATAGATAATCATAAATCAGATCCGTGGATGTGCCGGAATCACTTGATAATACTGAGCTTCCGGCATTTTTGGTGTGACTGTTAAGGGGGGAATTGTGACCGTTAACGGGGTAGTTTGTGACTGTTAACGGTGGGCCTCAGGATCTCATATCGACCTTTGGAGTACTCGGTTACCTTCCACCCAATACCACCCAACTCTGATATGGCTTCCCGTGTTCTGCTTAATCGCTTACGAGTGGTTGAAGCACTCGCCTTTGTGGCAAAAATATATCCACAAAGAGTCTTCAGCTCGATTTTCCGAGCAGTGCCTGGGTTAATCCACGCGCAAAGTCGTTGATGTAAAAGTCTGGAGGCTTCACTCCTGAGGGCCCGGATTTCTGCCATGCTGATGCGAACATGTCGAGATTCACCAAGAATAGCTCCTGCAATCATTGGGTTGAGGGCAACATGAACTCCCTGCGAACTCTCGTCACTACAGTAGTCTGCCAATAGCCGGAAGCCTCTGCGGCTACCCGCAGGATCTTGAACGATCACTGATACTTTCCACAGCCTTTCGATACATTTTTTGATCGAATCAGAGGCATCGATTTTCGAGTATCCAATCTCTCGAGCCAGGCGGCGGTAACTTGATTCAACTACCACAGCATCTTCAGAGGAGGCTTGCCATCTGGGTTCAAGGAGGTTCCGCAGCGCAATGCCAGCCGCCGATTTTGGTGTTGAGCTCAAGATTTTTCCCTCCAAGCCAGCGAAAGCTACCAGCCCCTGGAGCACACGCAAGTCATCAGCTCCGAGTGGCTCTGGTCCGCTGAACTCGACCCTTTGTCCCTGACCAAACTCATAAACAACATCGAGTTTCGATGTTCTTCGTTCGCCCCGCTGTAGCGCCCGAAACAGGCCGGGCGCTAAACAATGGACGGCATCATGTCTGGCGTGATCCAGCTCATACTGCTGCACGGCGCTGAATCCTCTGGGGAGCTCGAGTTACAAGGTCAACAGGCTGGAGTACGCCGGCTGTCCCACGAACAAACCATTTCGGATGGATTCCAGGATGGTAATTCGCTTTACTCACGCCAAAACGAACATAGTGAGAGGTGGGTTGGAGTGTGATCCCGAATTTTTTCGCTTCACCCTGCGTCATGCCGGTGAGATAACCCTGCCATCGGACGTTGTCGGTCAGCACTGAAGATCCTCGACTGGCCTGCTGCTGGTCTCCCGCAGAATTCCAAAGCGCCGCTTTACTCGTGTGATGCAGAAATAAGATGCTGCAGCCAGTACGTGACGCGATCAACTCCAAATACCCAAGCAGCCGAGCCATCGCACCCCCATCATTTTCATCGCATCCGTGAAATCGTCGCAAAGTGTCCAGAATGAGCAAATCGTGCTCTTCAGCTAAGTTTTGTAGTGCGTTGATCCACCGTGATGACAGCAGGTTCGGTTGTATGCCTTCCAGCGGCATAACCATCAAATGATCCTCGACGAGGTGTCTTTCCCTGTCAGAGAGTACCTCCCCTATGGCGTATAAACGCTCGCCCAGCACAGGTAAAGGGTCTTCTGCAGACAGGTAAGCTACTGACTGATCTGTCGGGGCTTCACCCAAACCGAGGATGTCAGCCCCTGAGGTAACCCAAACCGCGAGCTGGAGCGCAAAAATAGATTTTCCAGCGCCCCCAGGTGCTACCAGAGCGCCAACGGAGCCCCGGATCATTCCCGGGATCAGAAAGCTTAGTCTGGGGCCCGGATTTTCGAAGGCGCCTTTTACATTTATGGGCCAGTGAGACAGTTCTCCTGCGAATGCATTAGGGTTCTCTTTGTTGATAAATCTGATGAAGCTGCCGACTCCCATTACGCACCTCTCCGTGCTCGACGTGCGTGGGTACGAATACAGTCTGCGATTTCGCCGTCTGGCGTGACTTTATTGGATAATGCCCATTCGATGATCTCATCTCTCCTGAAATAGACCTTTTTGCCGTGGGGTTTGTAGTGGGGGATACGTTTCTCGCTGGTGAGCCGGTAAACGTAGCTGACGGATAGCCCCAACAGTTCAGAGCATTCATCAACAGACATTATCGGCTTTTGGCTTTGATGCTGCCTGGTCATCAATTGCTCAAGCTTTTTCAGCTCTCGCTTAATCTCTTCATAAGAATTACCAGGCTTGGGTGTCAGGAACTGCTCTTTCATGTCTCTTCTCCTCGTGTGTGAAACAACGGGAAATAAGATAAACCGAAGCGCGAAAAACCATGGCCTCTGGAATTGCCCAAAAATGGCGGAAAGAGCGGGTTCCGAAGAAAATTTTAATTTTTATTTAAAATCAATAAGTTGTGGTTTTACTGGTCAACATCTGACAACTGCCGTCAACACCTGTCAGCCAAAAACTTTCACATGTGAAAGTTTTCACCGCGATCCAACCAGAAAATCTCTTTCACATGTGAAAGATCCTGTCCCCTGGGATAAAGCTCAAAATACATCTCAGCGACTCCAGATGTCGCACTTAAAGTGTACCGTCGAGACAGATCCAAGCTCTCTCGCCTTATGCATGCTAATGCCTACCAGTGCGGTTGTTACCTGTGGCATTGCGCTATATATTGATGGCTAACTTTTCAGGCAATTTTTGATAGGCGGTTGATAACTCACGAGCTCTATCAAATTGGGGAACAAACGCATGCACGAACTGGATGACCGCTGGTTATCGGTGGATGAGATTAGTCAGTACCTCGGCGTGAGCAGCGACTCGGTCTACCGCTGGATCGACAAGCATCGAATGCCTGCTCACAAAGTAGGCAGATTCTGGAAATTCAAGAAAACCGAAGTAGACGACTGGGTCCGAGGCGGTGGCGCTTCGGATCAGGCGAATAAGGGCGGTCGCGGCGCATGACGCAGGACAGGTACAGGATTTCTTTCACCTCGGGAAGCTTGTATCACCGGGAATCAGTTCTCCTGGCAGAGCTCTATCAAGCACTGAATGACTGGGAGGCAGTGCGTACTCAAGCCCTGAGTGAAAACCTGCTCCAGGCCAGGACAGAAAGCACGGCCAAACGCACCTGCCGCGAGGCTATAGCGCGCCTGAAAACCCTGAACAATGAGGAGCTGAGGTTTTTGGTAGAAGCGAATCACCAGGACCAGGCTCATCTGCTGTGGGTTGCGGTATGCCGCCTTTATCGGTTTGTTGCGGATTTCGCAGTGGAAGTGCTGCATGAACGTTTTCTGGCTATGAAGCTGGACCTGGGTCTGGAAGATTTTGATGCGTTCTACAACCGAAAAGCGGAGTGGCATGAGGAACTGGATAAAGCCAGCGATTCAACACGGGATAAGCTGCGCCAGGTGCTGTTTAGAATGCTGAGAGAGGCGGGTTTGTTAGGAAAAGACAATGCCATCAACGCTGTACTGTTGAATCCGGGGCTTGTGGAAATGCTCCGCCGCAACAACTCACAGGAACTGCTGCATTTTCCGGTCTACGAGTCTGATATCGGGAGGATATCCGTTTGAGCAAAGACATTGCCAGAATGCCGATGCAGGACAGGTATCAACACCTGTTTAGTGTGGTCTCAGGACAACGGTTTCTGAATAAGCAGGGACTGGGTAATGAGGTGCCGTTTTTTATTTGCCCATATCGTCCTGAAGAAGCCGTTGAAATGGAGCGGCTCCAAAGGCAGTTGGTAAACCGGCTGGAACAGACCGGTATCCGCATTCTCAGTCTCAACCTGTACGATCTGTCTGTGGATATCTTGCAGGAAAGGGGAATATGGGATCAGGTGCTTGAAACAGAATCCACAGTCTCGAAAGAACAATTCAAAGAGTTGTTGCAGGGCGTTTTGGATCCGGAAAACCACCTGGTACCGGTAATTGCTCAAAAAATTCAGAGCGCTGAGTTTGACGTTCTGTTCCTGTCTGGTGTGGGCGAAGTCTTCCCCTACATACGTTCTCACAACGTACTCAACAACCTACAAAGTACCGCCAAGGATCAGCCAACGGTGATGTTTTTCCCAGGCACCTATACCCACTCCTTGGAGACGGGCGCCTCGCTGGATCTATTTGGTCGGTTGCATGACGACAAGTACTACCGTGCGTTCAACATCTTCCATTACGAACCCTGAACGGACGCAATCATTCGAAGGGAAGTGACATGACACTGAAGAACATCTTTCTCAAGCCAGTTGATCGTCCGATTGAGGGCGTAATCAAAGCCGATGACGAAGAAAGCCTCCGTCTGGAAATCGAAGAATATGTGCTGACCAACGAGGTAGAAAAACGCCTCGAGCAGTTTCTTGATGCCTACAACAACTACGAGGGCGCCAATGGCGTTTGGGTATCAGGCTTCTTCGGCTCTGGTAAGTCGCATCTGCTCAAGATGCTGGCTCTGCTGCTAGAGGATCGTGAAGTTGATGGCGCTTCAACTCTCGACTTGTTCCTGCCCAAGTGCAGTGAAAACGAGATCCTTCGGGGAGATCTCAAGCGGGCAGTATCTATCCCGTCCAAAAGCATTTTGTTCAACATTGACCAGAAAGCGGACGTTATCAGCAAAACCCAGATTGATGCGTTGCTGGCTGTGTTCGTGAAAGTGTTCGATGAAATGTGTGGCTACTTCGGTAAACAGGGCCACATCGCGCAGTTTGAGCGAGATCTGGACAGCCGTGGTCTGTACGAACAATTCAAATCTGAATACGAAAAAGTGGCAGGTCGCACCTGGCAAAGAGGGCGAGAACAAGCTCTTCTGGAAGGTGCAAACATTGCAAAAGCGTATGCCTCTGTTACCGGTGAAGACCAACAATCCGCCATAGGCATCCTCGACAAATACCGGAGCGACTACCGTGTATCGATTGAGGATTTTGCAGACAACGTAAACAACTACATCGAAAAAAAGGCGAAAGAGGGCGGCCACAGTGAGTTTCGCCTGAACTTTTTTGTCGATGAAGTGGGCCAGTACATCGCTGACAACACCAAGCTGATGACCAACCTGCAAACCATTGCTGAGAGCCTGGCAACCAAGTGCCGGGGCAGGGCGTGGATTATCGTCACGGCTCAGGAAGAGATGAAAAACGTTGTTGGCGAAATGGGCAAACAGCAGGGGAATGACTTCTCGAAAATTCAGGCGCGTTTCAATAACCGCATGAAGTTGTCCAGTGCTGACGTGGCAGAAGTCATCCAGAAACGCTTGCTGACCAAGACCGACGATGGCGTTAACCAGCTATCAGATCTCTACCACGACCAATCCAACAACTTTAAAACCCTCTTCGATTTTGCGGATGGCTCTGCTACCTATCGAAACTTCCGGGATCGCGACCACTTTATCCACAGCTATCCCTTTGTGCCGTACCAGTTTTCACTGTTTCAGTCGGCCATTCAGAACCTGTCCCAGCATAATGCCTTCGAGGGAAAGCACAGCTCAGTAGGCGAGCGCTCCATGTTGGGTGTTTTTCAGCAGGTGGCTGTTCACATTGGTGACCACAAGGTAGGCCAGCTTGCCACCTTTGATCTGATGTTCGAAGGGATCCGGTCTGCGCTGAAATCCCAGATACAAAAGGCCATCATCCAGGCTGAAAAGAACCTGGATAACGACTTCGCTATCCGGTTGCTGAAAGTCCTGTTCCTGGTGAAATACGTCAAAGAGTTCAAGTCTACGGTGCGCAACCTGTGTGTTCTGATGCTCGATGATTTCAATCAGGACCTGCCAGCTCTGCGGAAAAGGGTAGAAGAAGCACTGAACCTGCTGGAGCAACAAACTTATATCCAGCGCAATGGTGACCAGTACGAGTACCTCACAGACGAAGAAAAAGACGTTGAAGAGGAAATCAAAAACACGGAAGTTGAATCATCGGTTGTTGAAGATGAGCTGGAAAAGATCATCTTCGACTTCATCATCAAGCAGCGCAAGATTCGCTACGATACCGAGTCCTCACAGAACTCAGGCCAGGATTACCCGTATTCCCGCAAGCTGGATGACCGTCTGCATGGCCGTGAACACGAGCTGTCCATAAACGTGATCAGCCCGTTCCATGAGCACACAGACAACGAACAGATGCTACGTACCGCTTCCACCTACAAGGCGGACGAGCTTTTTGTTGTGATGCCGTCAGACGAACGCCTGGTGCGCGACCTGCTCATGTTTAAACGCACCGAGAAATACATCAAACAGAATATCTCGGTCACTCAGCAGGAAGCGGTAAAACGAATCCTGAATGATAAGGGGTTCCAAAACCGGGAACGTGAGGCCCGTCTGCGGCAGCAGGTACAGCTCCTGCTCGGTAAATCCAAGCTCATGATCGGCGGTGCCGATGTTGAAGTGTCGAACGAAGATGCCCAGTCACGCATCATCCGTGGCTTTCACGAGTTGATCACCAGGTCCTATCCCAACCTCCGCATGCTCCGTGGTGTCTCCTATAGTGAAAACGACATCGGTAATTGTCTCAACCGTACAGAAGATGGTCTGTTTGGTAATGACGCAACCGCCTTGGCGGAATCAGAGCAGGAAGTTCTTGCCTTCATCCAGAGCAACAACCGGGGTGGCGTCCGCACCACACTGAAGAGCCTGCTGGAGAAGTTTGAGCGCAAACCCTACGGCTGGTACTACGCAGCAATTCTTTGCACGCTGGCCAATCTGTGCGCACGTGGCAAAGTAGAAGTTCGCCTCGATGGCAACATACTGGAAGACAGCGAGCTCGAACGAGCCCTGCGTAACACCCACGGCCAAGGCAACGTCGTGCTCGAGCCACAAGTTGAGTTCACCGCTTCTCAGGTAAGAGCACTGAAATCGTTCTATGAGGACTTCTTCGATAGCCCGCCCCGCAGCAGCGAAGCCAAGGCCCTGGGTAAAGAGGCCGGCGAAGCCTTCCAGGACATGTACCACGACCTGGACCGGCGGATAGCGCAGGTCGATCAGTATCCGTTTCTCAATGCCTTGAAACCTGCTCTGGTGACGCTGAAAGAGGTCGCCGGAAAGCCCTACACCTGGCACCTGACGGAATTGGGCAAGCAGGAAGACCAACTTCTGGACCTGAAAGAGGATGTCATCGACCCCATCCGCAAGTTTATGAGTGGCTCTCAAAAAGATATCTACAACCAGGCCCGCTCGTTCCTTCAGAACCAGGAGCCTAACTTCATCTATGTCCCGGGCGATGAGATCACCAAGATCCGCGCCATTCTGAACGATCCCAAGTGCTACAAGGGCAACCGCATCCAACAGCTAAAAGGGTATCTGGACAGCCTGCAGGGGCGAATTGACGAAAAGGTACAGCACACCCGGGCCGAGGCGGAGAAGTCGCTACAAACCATGCAGCAGCGAATGCAAAGCATGGAAGAATACCAATCCCTGCCGGAGCCACGTCAGGAAGAGCTGAATAAACCCTTCCTGGAGCTGACGGAATCCATCGGCCAGGAAACCTTGATTGCCGTGATCAAAGACCGGCTTCGGTACTTTGAAGAACAGGGCTATCAAAAACTGCTCGCCAAAATGGTCTCTCTCGCCAAACAAAAAGCTGAACCGGTTGAACCAAAAGATCCGAGCACGGTTAGCGAAGATGACTGGCAGCCAGAAGGAATCAAAGAAGTAGCCGAGGAATACGTTCAGTCACGCAACCTGCATGTAGCCTTCAACAAGGCCTGGTTGGCTGACGAGGGCGATGTAGACCGTTACCTGAACTCCCTTCGTGACGCCTTGCTCGCGGAAATTCGGCAAGGCCGGAAAGTGCAAATCTAGGAAGAAACATGCACGACACAGAACACGACGTACCGGCACTGGTCGCAGGGGGTGAAAACCTCACCGTAGAATTTAAAAGCGACCTGAAATGCTTGCCTGACCGGGAGCTGATTGCGGCAGTGGTAGCTCTTGCCAACACAGAGGGTGGAGATCTGTTCCTGGGTGTGGAGGACGACGGCACGCCCACAGGCCTTCACGCGAACCACCGCAACCTGAGCACATTGCCAGCGCTCATTGCCAACAAAACCCTTCCATCGTTGGCTGTGCGTGTTGAACCCCACGAACTGAGTGGCCAGCCCATTGCGAGGATTCGGGTACCGAAATCCCGGCAGCTGGTCTCAACCTCCGAGGGGCTATTGCAGCGGCGCCGCCTGCGCATGGATGGAACGCCGGAAGCCGTCCCATTTTATCCACATGAGTTCGTTCAACGTGAGTCCAGTCTGGGCGTTACGGATCCCTCGGCACTGCCTGTGGATAACCTTTCTGTTGAAGACCTGGACCCGATTCAGCGGATTCGCATCCGTAACGCCATCAAAAAATATGGTGGTGACCAGAGCTTGCTGCCCTTGGCAGATGATGAGCTGGACGGTGCATTGGGGCTGACCGTGAACACCGGGGGGCAGCGCCGCCCAACCGTTGCCGGTTTACTCTTGCTAGGCAATGAAATGCAGTTGAGACAACACCTGCCCTCTCATGAGGTGGCGTTTCAGGTACTACGCGGCACCGACGTGCTGGTTAACGAGTTTTACCGCAAGCCGCTATTAGAGACGTTTGAAGAAGTAGAGCTGCTGTTCCGCGCCCGGGTGGAGGAAGAAGAGATTCAGGTCGGGCTGTTTCGCGTGCCCATCCCCAACTTCGACCGCCGGGCCTTCCGGGAAGCCTTCGTAAACGCCCTGGTTCACCGCGACTACAGCGCCCTGGGTGCCGTACACGTCAAACTGGACGACGATGGCCTGAGCATCAGCAACCCGGGTGGATTTGTGGAAGGCGTCAACCTGGACAACCTGCTGGTGGCGGACCCTCGCTCCCGCAACCCCCTGCTGGCCGACATCATCAAGCGTATCGGCCTGGCTGAACGCACGGGCCGGGGCATCGACCGGATCTTCGAAGGCATGCTCCGCTATGGGCGTACCGCCCCTGACTACTCTATGTCGTCCGCTCACACCGTCTCAGTACGCATGAGCGCAGCAGACGCGGACGCCGAGTTCCTGCGCATGATCGTGGAGCGCGAGGAACAGACCGGCGCCGCCATGCCCATTGACAGCCTGATCATCCTGTCACGGCTGCGAAATGAACGGCGCTTAAGAACGGCGGACCTGGCCAAATCCGTGCAAAAGCCCGAAACCGTGGTCCGGGGCACCCTGGAGAAACTGGTGGAAGCCGGCATGGTGGAAGCCCACGGCACCGGCAAGGGCCGCACCTACACCTTGAGCGCCAAGGTATATCAGGGCGCGGGGCAAAAGGCCGCCTATGTGCGCCAGGCAGGGTTTGATCCTATCCAGCAAGAGCAGATGGTCATGAGCTTTATTGATATGCACGGCAGCATCAAGCGTGCTGACGTGGTTGAGCTGTGCCATATCAGCCCAGATCAAGCCTACAAGTTGTTGGCCAGATTGAAGAAAAGGGAAGAAATCGAGCAAATAGGCGAGCGAAAAGGGGCTATTTACAAGCGCGCGCGTTAATTTATGCGCTAAGCGTAAATATATGCGCCCATTTATGCGCTAGCGTATATCGCTCGGTCACGATCAAAACCAAGGCATGAATCGATGGAAACCGCAAAACTCAGAAAATTCGCCCAGTTCGCCCGCCGCAGCCTGATTGAACAGGTCGGCGCCAAGCTAAAGCTGGTATTGGCCGAAGAAAGCCCCGCCCGGCGGGAAAGCCCATTGGCCATCAAAAAGCTGGAAGGGGCGATAGCCGAGCAGGGTAAAGAGCAGGTTGTCGAGCGGGTGGCCTATATCTGGTTCAACCGTTTCTGCGCCCTGCGCTTTATGGACGTGAATCGTTACAACCGCATTGGCATTGTTTCCCCTGCTGAGGGGCAGTTCCAGCCCGAGATCCTAGCGGATGCCAAAATGGGCCATATCGATGAAGAAATGGTGTCGGAGGCAACCCGTCAAAAGATCTTCACTCTCCTGGATGGAAAGACACCCAGTCAGGACCCGCAGGGGGAAGCCTATCGCCTGCTGGTCGTAGCTGCCTGTAACTATTGGTACAGCGCAATGCCGTTCCTGTTCGAGCGCATTGACGATTACACCGAGCTTTTGATGCCGGATGATCTGCTCTCCGGCAACTCCATTCTGGCCTATACCCGCGAGGCTATGACACCGGATGCCTGTAAAGATGTTGAGGTAATCGGTTGGCTGTATCAGTTCTATATCTCTGAGAAAAAAGATCAGGTTTTTGCTGACCTGAAGAAGAACAAGAAGGTTACTCCCGAGAATATCCCAGCGGCGACCCAGCTGTTCACGCCGCACTGGATTGTTCGGTATCTGGTGGAAAACTCGCTGGGCCGTCTCTGGATGCTCAACCGGCCAGACTCAGGCCTGATTGAACGGATGGATTACTACATTAAGCCGGAAGAGCCTGAGACCGACTTCCTGCGGATCAATAGCCCGGAAGAGATCAAGATCTGTGACCCGGCCTGTGGTTCGGGGCATATGCTGACTTATGCATTCGATCTTCTTTATGCCATTTACGAGGAGGAAGGCTACGAACCTACCGATATTCCGGCCAAGATTCTGACTCACAATCTTTACGGCATTGAGATCGACGAGCGCGCCGGCGAGTTGGCAGCCTTTGCGCTGATCATGAAGGCACGGGCCAAGCAGCGCCGGTTCTTTCGAAAGCCGGTGCAGCCTAATATTGTCGTCCTAGAGAACCTGGTCTTTACTGACGCCGAGATGCAGGACGTGGCTGCTCTGGTGGGCAAGGACCTTTTCACGGACGAGCTGCGCGAAATGTTGGGCCAGTTCGAGCATGCAAAAAACTTCGGCTCGCTGATCATACCGAAGCTATCCGACCCTGCTCAGCCGCTGCGTGTGTTAGAGGAGGGAGCCTTTCGCGACGATTTGCTTCTTAAAGAGTTGCAGGCACGCACAGTGGCTGCGTTGCGCATGGCTGAAGCGCTGTCCTCAAGATACCATGTTGTAGTGGCTAATCCTCCCTATATGGGGGCGAGTAATGCAAACACTCAGCTTAAGTCGTGGTTGGGTAACAACTATCCAAGCTCAAAAAGGGACCTGTTTTCAGCGTTTATTGATCGAAATCTGACATTGTGTCGCCCTTCTGGGGCTGTCGCTATGATAACCATGCAGAATTGGATGTTTATCAGCCGATTCCAGTCATTCCGGGATATGCTCTATGATCGCTCTCATATCTCATCTATGGCCCATCTTGGAGAGCGAGCCTTTGACTCAATCGGCGGCGAAGTCGTGTCAACAACGGCGTTTGTCCTTGTGTCATCCAGAAACTCTGAGCGTCTCGCAACATTTGTTCGCCTCACGGATGGGAATTCTGAAGCAGAGAAATCTGCGGCATTGAAAAAAGCAGCATCTGACACTGCATCGCCCATTCGTTACTCAGCTAATGAAAATGACTTCAAAAAAATACCAGGAGATCCTCTTGCCTACTGGGTCTCGCCCGAGTTGAGACAAGTTTTCGAGTCTGCCACTGATTTTGATAGCGTTCTGGAAGCTCGAGAGGGGTTAACCACTGGCAAAAATGAGGACTACGTTAGGTATTCATTTGAAGTATCTGCTTCGCGTGTGTGTAGAGCTGCGGCTACCAGGGAAGCAGCTTCGGACTCCGGAGCAAAGTGGTTTCCCTACAATAAGGGCGGCGAAAAACGAAAATGGTTTGGGAATGACGAATTTGTCGTCAACTGGGAAAATGACGGTCAACGACTTCAAACGCTAAAACATCCATCAGGTGACCGGATTTGGGCGCACAACTTTAATCTTAATTTCATTTTTCGCCCCTCAATTTCGTGGTCCGATATCACAACAAAAGGACTCTCTGCACGGCTTTTCCCTGAAGGTTTCATCTTCGATGCTACTGGTTTGAGTGCTTTTAACAGAACCGACGAGGACTACCGTTGGCTTTGTGCATCCATATGCAATTCTCACGTGGGCACCTATGTTGCTTCCATCCTCAATCCGACAATGCACTTCAAGGCAGGTGACTTCGCGGAGTTTCCTCTGATAGAGAGCAATCGCACTAGGGCGGAAGATATCGCGGGCAAGGCCGTCGGCCTTGCGCGTTCCGACTGGGATTCCTACGAAACTTCTTGGGATTTCACCACACTCCCGCTGCTCTCGAAGCATGACGGCGAAACGCTGGAGACCACCTACTCCCGGCTCCGCGACCATTGGCAGGGCATGGTGAACGAGATGCTGCGGCTGGAAGAAGAGAACAACCGCATTTTCATCGACGCCTATGGTCTGCAGGACGAGCTGTCCCCCGAGGTGCCGTTTGAGGAAATCACACTCACTTGCAACCCCGCCTACCGCTATGGGGTAAAAGGTTCTGAGGAAGATCGGGAAACCCGCCTGCGTGCTGACACCACGGCGGAACTCATCTCCTATGCTGTGGGTTGTATGTTCGGTCGCTATGCACTGGAAGAGCCGGGGCTAATCCTGGCCAATCAGGGAGAGACCATCGAGGACTATCTGAAGCGGGTTCCGGAGCCGAGCTTCCCGGCGGACGATGACAATGTCATCCCCATGCTCGATGGCGACTGGTTCACCGACGACATCACCGAGCGCTTCCGTGAATTTCTTCGCATCGCCTTTGGTGAAGAGCACTATGGGGAAAACCTCCGCTTTGTCGAGCAGGCACTGGGCAAGGATATTCGCAAGTACTTCCTGAAGGATTTCTACAACGACCACGTGCGCCGTTACAAGAAGCGACCCATCTACTGGCTGTTCTCCTCTCCCAAGGGCTCATTCAACGCGCTGATCTATATGCACCGCTACCAGCCTCACACCGTGGGCACGGTGCTGGAGTATCTGCGCGATTTCAAAGACGAGAAGCTGAAAGCCCGGAAGAACCACCTGGAAGCCGTCAGTATCAGCTCCAGCGCCTCTCAGGGTGAGAAAACCAAGGCCCTGAAAGAGATCGAAAAAATCAACAAGGTTCTTGCCGAGTTGGATGATTACGAGCGGGATGTGCTCTACCCTCTGGCCACCGAACAAGTAGAAATCGATCTTGATGACGGGGTAAAAGCCAACTACCCGAAGTTTGGCAGCGCCTTGAAGAAGATTAGCGGCCTCTCTGGCTAGGAGCACAGGCATGCATATCAGCAAACTAACCTTGCAGCGCTTTCGTGGCGCTCAAGATCTACCGCTGGATCTGGACGACAAGCTCAATGTGTTTGTCGGTATGAATGGCGCGGGCAAATCCAGCATTCTGGATGCCTCCGCCATCATGCTGTCCTGGCTGGCGAACCGGATTAAGCATGCGGGTGCGTCTGGCAGGCCGATTGCCGAATCCGATATCAGAAATGGTGAATCTTCCGCCAATCTGGCCATTCAGCTATGTGATGAGGGTACTTACTTCGGCTGGAACTTGGCGAAGGTGCGTAAGGGATACAGCAAAAAGGACCTGGCCTCTGTTCTGATCTCTGCATCTGAAACGGCCAAGGGTATTCAGGCCGGCATCACCGAGCACAATGGGAAGGTAAACATTCCCTTGTTCGCCTACTACCCGGTGAATCGCGCTGTGTTGGATATTCCACTGCGTATCCGGGAAAAGCATCAGTTCGGGCTTCTTTCTGCTTATGAGGAGTCGCTAACCAGTGGCGCCAATTTCCGTACTTTCTTTGAATGGTTCCGGGAGAGGGAAGATCTTGAAAATGAGAACCGCAAGTACAAAGACGATCTGATCAAACCGGACGATTTCGAGTTCCCGGATCCTCAGCTAACGGCGGTGCGGCGGGCCCTTGAGATTTTCATGCCGGATTTCCAAAACCTGACCGTAAGGCGCCAACCGCTGCGGATGGAGGTAACGAAGAAAGGCCAGCGGCTCACGGTAAACCAGCTTTCTGATGGCGAAAAGTGTTTGATGGCGATGGTTGGTGACCTTGCCAGGCGCATGGCCATAGCCAACCCGGAGCGAAAGGATCCGCTGCTGGGAGACGGGATTGTGATGATCGATGAAATTGATCTGCACCTGCATCCGAAATGGCAGCGCTTGGTGGTGCCCAGTTTGAGGGCGGTTTTCCCGAACTGTCAGTTCTTTATCTCCACCCATTCACCGCATGTAATTACCCATGTGCAACCGGAGAATCTGTTCCTTATGAACATGACAGATGCCGGGGAATTGGAGGCTGTTCGTCCGAATGAGTCCTACGGGAAGACGGTGGATAGGGTACTTGAGGATCTGATGGGCCTTGAGACCACACGCCCGAACCAGGTGGAAAGTGCTCTTCGAGCTATTTACGAGCAAATCAATGATGGCGAGCTTGATACTGCCAGACAAGGCATTGCTGAATTGGAACGAGACATTGGCGAAGATCCGGAACTGGTAAAAGCCAAGGTGCTGATCAAACGCAAGGAGCTGATTGGCCGATGAAGTATGTGGAGAAGCGCCACGAACCTGAAGCTTTTACGCAATGGAAGGATCTGGCCAATGAAGACTGGCAGCCCACCTATGGCGACCTGAGCGGTGATCCCAAAGCCTCGGTAAAGAGATCTTTGATGCAGGAGCAGGGTTACATCTGCTGTTATTGTGAACGCCGGTTAAACGAGGGCGATTCCCACATAGAACACTTCCAGCCGCAGACTGACCCGGCTGTGGATCCGTTGGATTACGGCAATCTTTTGTGTTCCTGCCAAAACCAGATCAGAAAGGGTGAGCCCCGCCACTGCGGTAACCTCAAAGGCGACTGGTTTGACCCCGAGCTGTTGATATCGCCACTGGATCCGGATTGCGAAAACCGGTTCGGTTTTGAAGGTGATGGTTTGATCAAACCTGCTGACAAGAACGACCGGGCGGCCTGTGAAACCATTACCCGATTGGGCCTGAGCCTGCCCAAGCTCAATGAGTTGAGAGCTGGCGCAATTGAGCCTTTCCTCGATGATAGTTTGACTCATGACGAGCTGAGCCGGTTCGTGTCTGGCTATTTAACCATGGGAGCAGACGGCCGTTTCAGTGAGTTCTGGACCACGATCAAATATCTGTTTGGAGACTACGCAGCCGCATGAGTAACCGAATTTCCCAGGCGTTAACAAAATTATTCGAGCGGCACCGGGTCGTGTTCTGGTACGACAGTAAGCAGGAGCTTCGCAGCGACTTTGAGTCAGTTTCCATCCCGGATGTGGAAAAGCTGGAGCTCGCTAACAATGAGTATGGCCTGAAGCATCGCATCTTGCGCGAATCACCCGACCAGAAGTTCCTTCTGTACAAAGAAGGGCCCCAGCCAGAGGATCTGGATAACTGGCTTCTGGATGTGCAGCTCGCCCACGGTGAGTTCCGAACCGACCAAGTAGCAATCTGGCTCTCCGAGCTGGAGTTGGGCCTGGAATTCGCTGAAGTTGCCAAGGCCCATGCTGAGTTTTTCCAGGCGGTTAAACGCAAAGACGCACTGAAAAAATGGCTTAAGCCGGATGACACTGCCGGGCAGCTGCGCCTGAAGATGCTGGCCGTGTGTGCCGGTAGCGAGCCCCGTATGGACTCGGTGGTGGAGACGCTCCTGCAGCAGTTGGCAGAAGAGCGAGATGACGGTATTCGGCTTATCGAGCGTTGCGGCCTGGATAGCTTCTTGTGGGAACAGCTCACTCGCTTGTACGGCTATGAGGCGAACGAACCGAGCCTGCGGGACTTTGTAATCGAACTGTTCAAGTCCTGCTATGCGATGGGCACCGATGGTGAGGTGAAGCTGACTGGCGATGCCTTGGTATTCCTGAAACGTTGGAAAGACAGTCGTCAGTTTGAACAGGGCTTTGAAACCCTGTCTGCTGAGTGTGCCGAGGTGCTGGGTATTGAGCAGGATCTGGGTAAACGGGATTTCCGGGATTTGATTGAACTGGATTACTTCCGGCTGATTGATCAGAAAATTATCAGTGATCTGGTAAGGGCTGTGGTCGGGCGCACCGTTACCAGTGGCGATGTGGCGCTGTGGGTTCGCCAGCGGCGGCAGGGCCACTGGTATGGCGATTTCCGCCATTTGTACGAAGCCATTGAATTTGCTGCCCGCTTTGTCCAAACGTTGGGTGAAGCTCGCCTGACAATGGAAAGCCTCGCGGATGGTGTACAGAGATACAGCCATAGCTGGTTTCATCTGGATCAGCTCTACCGCAAATTCACCTATCACGTGAGGATGTCCGGCCAGGCTTCGTTGATGGGCGAACTCAGTGACCAAGTTGAGAATCTGTATTCCAATAATTACCTGCTCAAGCTTGGTGATGCCTTCCAGGTTCATGTGGACGCTGCGCCACGGTGGGATGCTTATCCGGTTATCCCGCAAAACATGTTCTTTGAGCGCTGGGTACGGCCATACCTGCAAAAGGACAAACGGATCTGCGTGATTATTTCAGACGCGATGCGCTATGAAATAGGTGATGAGCTACTTGGCCTGATTCGCCAGGAGGACCGTTACAGCGCAGAACTTGAACCAGCCCTTTCGACGTTGCCGAGTTATACACAGCTTGGCATGGCTGCATTGCTGCCAAACCAGACTTTGTCGATTGCGGACAATGACACCGGTACCGTATTGGTGGATGGCCAAAGTTCCCAGGGCACGGTGAATCGTACCAAGATCCTGCAGGCGGCGTTGGAAGGCCGGGGCCAGGCCGTTAAGGCCGAGGATTTCATGCAGCTTAACCGGGACGATAGCCGCGATCTGCTGAAGGGCAATGATGTGGTGTACATCTACCACAACCGCATTGACCATACCGGCGACAAGATGCATTCAGAGGGGCAGGCCTTTGAAGCGGCGGAACAAACCCTGAATGACCTGATACGCCTGATCAAGAAGCTCACCGCAGCCAATGCCAATAACCTGTTGATCACGGCCGATCACGGCTTTATCTACCAGAACCGCGAGCTGGATGAGAGCGATTTTCTGGGCGATGCCGTGGCTGGTGATGATGTCCGCTATCGGGATCGTCGTTTCGTGTTGGGTAAGGGGTTTTCCACCACTTCGGCGTTCCATCACTTCTCGTCCGATCAGCTTGGGCTGGATGGCGACATGGAGGTGCAGATTCCCAAATCCATCAATCGACTGCGCCTGAAGGGTTCTGGCAGCCGTTTTGTACATGGTGGAGCTTCCCTTCAGGAGGTTGTGATTCCGGTACTCAAGGTCAACAAGAAGCGCCAGAGCGACGTTAGCGCTGTTGAGGTGGATATTCTGCGGGGTGCCAGTTCTGTAATCACGTCAGGGCAGTTGGCGGTGACTCTGTATCAATCCGGACCAGTCACTGAAAAAGTTCACCCGCGCCACCTGAGAGCTGGCATTTATACGCAGGATGGGGAGCTGATTTCTGATAGTCATGAGCTGTCATTTGACCTGACTTCCGAAAACCCTCGGGAGCGTGAGTTGCAGGTTCGGTTCGTGCTCAGCCGAAAAGCAGACGAAGCCAACGGCCAGGAAGTTTTCCTGCGTTTGGAAGAGCAGCATGCAGGCACTTCGCACTACAAGGAATACAAATCGCTCAGGTATTTGATGCGCCGCTCGTTTACCAGCGATTTTGATTTTTAGATTCAGGGATTACGAGGGGTAGTACATGAGTGCGCTGCTGGAAGCGGTTAGAGAAGGGCGGCTGGCTGAGGTTAAAGCTGCTTTGGCCGAAGACGACTCGATTGAGAGTGGAGTGCTTAGTGCCACAGCTTTCACCTTGGCACTGGAGTCGGGCTTCAAGAATGTTGCGATGGAACTGCTTTGGGATTCACGATTTGATCCGAATGCGGCTGATACTGAACCGCTGCGGCTTGCCATTCGGCTTGGCTACCTCGATATCGCCTCCATTCTTCTGGGAAAAGGGGCCAATCCGAATTTTCGGTGTGAGGAGTCCAGCAGTGCTTTACTGTTGGCACTTGAGTACGAGTATTTTGAGCTTGCCCAGGAGATGGTCGCCAAGGGCGCTGAGGTAAATATCCGCAACTCGAGAGGGTGGACGCCACTCATCTGGGCGGCCATCAAAGGCTACCGTCGTATCGTGGAGTTTTTGCTCGAGAATGGCGCGGATATCCACATCTGCAATAACGATGGCTGGAATGCATTGACCGGGGCTTATTTCAAACAGCGCACCGATATCGTGGAGTTGTTGATTGAGCGCGGAGCCCACTTTGGCAGGAAGTACAGCGAAGCAGCGCTGCTATCGGCCTATGAGCAAGGCTACGATGACACGGTCCGAAAGCTTGTCAGTGGTGGCTGTAACGTCAACATCATGGATTCAGATGGGACGCCGCTTCTTATTCTGGCTATACGTCGGGGCGATTTAGAGGCAGTGAAGCTTTTCCTGGAGTACGGTGCGGATGCCAATTGCCGGTCTCCTAAAGGTAATCCAGCTCTGAGTGTTGCGTTGGATGTACACGAAGGGGTTGCAGAGCTTCTTATAGAGCATGGCGCTTCCCCCAATATCCCGAACCAAAATGGTTGGTGGCCATTACACACAGCTGCACACCGGGGAAATGCACAACTTTGTAAGCTTCTGATGGACAGAGGTGCAAACCTGGACCAGAGAATCAACGGCGCTAGCACACCATTGATTCTTGCCGCCGGGGAAGGGCACCTGAAAGTGGTTGAGTTGCTGATTGAAAGCGGGGCTAACCTTAACCTGACGAGTTCCAAAGGTTTTACTGCTCATAAGCTAGCTGAATTACGTAAACATTCTTCAGTGCGGAATCTTCTGGTGAATAAAGGTTGCGTAGCGACATGATCGAATCGTCTGAGGTTTTCGACGCGGTCAGAAGAGGCTACAACGAGTTTGAAGCCGCATCGAATTCTGAGATTCTTGATTACTTCTCCTCTATCGATGGCGATGCGGTGGCCGGGCACGCCAGCCATATCAAAGGCATTTTGTTTGAACAGGAATACGTAGATCTGTTGTCAGCCCAAGGGGTAGAGGCTCAGATATTTGAGGCGACAAACCATCCGGTAACGGATGTGGCCATTATGGACGGCGATAACATCGTGCAGGAGGTTCAGCTCAAGGCTACAGATAGCAGTAGCTACATTAGCGCGGCTATCGAGGAGAACCCGGATGTCGGGATTGTGGCGACCTCAGAAGTGGCCGCAAGCTTTGATGGTGATATGGTGATCGATTCGGGAATTGAGGATGCAGCTCTGGAGCAGGCGGTCAGCGAAACTGTTCTGGAGGAGGCAGTTAATCCTGTGAGCCCATTGTCAGTGATTGGTTGGATGTTCGGCCTGCCTTTTTAATTCTGTAACAAACAAGGAAATGAAAGTGAGCGTACTGGACGACAAAATTAATCAGCACTTCCCGGGTCTTGTGGTCCGCAAGGATCTGGTGAAAACGGTCAAGGGCAACGCGATTGTGCCATCGTATGTGCTGGAGTATTTGCTCGGTCAGTATTGCGCCACCAATGATGAAGCCACGATTCAGACCGGCATAGAAACCGTCAAAGAGATTCTGGCCAAGCATTACGTCCATAGGAATGAATCCGGACTGGTGCGCTCGAACATCAAGGAAAAAGGTCGTTACAAGGTCATCGATAAAATCAGCGTGGCCTTGAACGAGAAGACAGACGCTTATGAGGCCCAGTTTTCCAACCTGGGCATCAAGAAGGTATTGGTCGATTCCGGAACGGTAAAAGCACACCCAAAGCTGTTGGTGAGTGGTGTTTGGTGCATTGCGGACATCGAATACGAATTCGCAGAAGACAAGAATGTCAGCCCCTGGATTCTCTCTACCCTCAAACCCATCCAGCTGTCCCATTTTGACTATGACGCCTACGTTGCGGCCCGCCAACAGTTCAGTACCGATGAGTGGATTGACCTGTTAATACAAAGCATCGGCTTCAATCCAGACATGTTTGGTCGGCGCAGCAAGCTGACCCAGCTGGTTCGGCTGATTCCGTTTTGCGAGCGCAATTACAACCTGATCGAACTTGGCCCCAAGGGTACCGGTAAATCCCACGTGTACTCGGAGTTTTCACCTCACGGAATTTTGGTGTCCGGCGGTGAGGTGACAGTACCAAAACTCTTTGTGAATAACTCCAGCGGCAAGATAGGGCTTGTGGGCTATTGGGACTGTGTGGCCTTTGACGAGTTCGCAGGCAAGCAGAAGCGAGTCGACAAAGCCCTGGTCGACATCATGAAGAACTACATGGCGAACAAGTCCTTCTCGCGGGGCGTAGAAACCTTGGGTGCTGAGGCTTCCATGGTGTTTGTCGGGAATACACGGCACACCGTTCCGTACATGCTGAAGCATTCAGACTTGTTCGATGAGTTACCGGAAAAGTTCTATGACTCGGCGTTCCTGGACCGGATCCATTTCTATATCCCCGGGTGGGAGGTCGATATTATCCGGGGCGAGATGTTCTCCGACGGATATGGCTTCGTAGTGGACTACCTGGCAGAGATCCTGCGCTCGATGCGGAACTACGACTATTCTGACCAGTACCGTGATCACTTCACCCTTTCTTCAGATATCTCGACTCGTGACCGGGACGGTATCAACAAGACATTCTCCGGGTTGATGAAAATCCTGTTTCCACAGGGTGGAGCGACCAAGGACGAGATTGAAGAGCTTCTGCGCTTTTCCATCGAAGGTCGGAAGCGGGTTAAAGACCAGCTTCAGCGGATTGATACCACCTACGGAGAAGTTCGTTTTTCTTACCAGGACGAGAGCGGTAAAGAAGTTCTGGTGACCACGCTGGAAGAGGAAGAATATCCGAGCTATTACCATCGGACGGTGGCATCGGACGAGAGCGGCGACAACACGCATCAGGCTTCTGATACCCCAAAAGCAAAGCCCAGCGAGGCTCAGCCGGCAGACCAAGTATCTGAATCGGAGCCTGAAGAAAAGCACCTGACCTTTCAGGAGAATCAGAAGGGCATCTCATTCGACGACTTGTTCGGCCCGTACCTGAGGGGAGCCTGCAAGATCACCGTTACAGACCCCTATATCCGGCTTTTCTACCAGATCCGCAACTTCATGGAATTTCTCGAAGCGATTGTGAAAAACAAGTCTCAAGAGGATGAAGTGACTGTTCACCTCATCACCGTTCGAGATGAGTTCAAGGGTGACCTGC
>Ga0208300_100634_pt1 | contig 22548 bp, 20 predicted proteins | sample 23_taG_FD_184096 | JGI IMG/M metagenome (GOLD analysis project Ga0208300, IMG submission 184096) | Marine viral communities from Cariaco Basin, Caribbean Sea - 23_WHOI_OMZ (SPAdes) (version 2) | ecosystem: Environmental > Aquatic > Marine > Oceanic | place: Caribbean Sea: Cariaco Basin... | reverse complement strand
CGCGGCTGAGATTGATTTATCGCGTACCTTTGAGCTTGGGCAAGGCTATGTGGCCTTGTCACGTCTCAAGTCGCTGGCAGGATTGCAGCTGCTGGGTATGAATGACATGAGCTTGCAACTTGATCCACTGGCACGCGGTGCAGATAAGCGCTTTTTGGTGCTGTCTGCAGAAGCCGATGCCAACTATGCGATGCTCGATGAAGACAGCATGACACAGGCACATGAGAAATTTATCCTTAAATCGGGTGGGACGCTGAGTAAATCAGTGATTGACGCCTATGCCAATCTACAAAAAAAGCGCCGCGAGCAACAGCAGGCTCAGCTAAACAAAAAACAGAAACTGGGCAATCAAGTTTCTGACAAATCAGACAGCACGCTTTTAGCGACACGGCTGTTATTAGAAGAAAGTTTGAGCATTGCGGAGATATCACAAGCACGGCAACTGTCACAGTCGACCATCATGCGTCATATTGGTGAGCTAAAGTCGCAAGATCCAAGTTTGGCTTGTGATCATTTGCGTCCAGAGGGTGAAGTAATGACAGCAGTGGGCAATGCCTATGTGGCGATTAAGGTCGCTAATAACCCAAATGATTTCAATGACGATGGTAGTGTTAAACTGCGTCCGATATTTGATCATCTCAAGCAGCGCATTGATTACAATACCATTCGCTTGGCCCTGATTTTTATTACGCCATAACGTTTATCCAAGCACAGCAACAAACGATGTTATTGAACCATGTTGTTAGCGCTAGCTTGTCAAAACTAGGTTGTTAAAACCATGGTATCAAGTAACTGTTAGAGCGTATTGAGCGGTAACGCGCTTAATTTTTATACCCCTTTAGAGCGATCATTTGTTATGCCTGATTTTTCTAGCGCCACTTATCAATTGACCTCTGATCCAGTAGGGACGTCAGCTTTTCATGTGACGGGCGAGCACACACCGCCACTAAGAGTCGCTATTAACGGCTTTGGCCGTATCGGGCGCAACGTATTGCGTGCGCTCCTAGAGCGCTTTGAGGTGTTGGGCCGAGCCATTCACGTCGTGGCGATTAATGACTTGGCACCCGCTGATATCCTATTACACCTGTTAAAGTTTGATAGTACCCATGGACGTTTAAGTCGACTTGGCGTCAGTGCGGATATTGTGGCGATTGGCACCGATGATGGTAGTCGAAGCCAGCTTTGTCTGACAAAAAACAATTATACGTACTGTATCAATTTGTTCTCAGAACCCAACCCTGCGCAGTTACCGTGGCAGGCGCTGGCTGTCGATGTGGTGCTTGAGTGTACGGGGCACTTTCGCTCTTATAAGCAAGCGCATCTGCACATTGAGGCGGGCGCCCAGCAAGTGATTATCGGTGCCGCGCCTTTTGATGATGTCGATGCCTGTATCGTCATGGGCGTGAACACAGAGGCGTTAACGCGTGAGCTGCCGATCATTTCCAGCGTTTCTTGTACCACTCAGGCATTGGTCCCCTTGATCGATACATTAGATAAGGCATTTGGCGTAAAGTCGGCCATGATGACGGAGATTCATGCGGTCACGGCTGATCAAACGGTACTGGATCAAGCGCATCGTGACCCAAGACGCGCGCGTGCTTCTGGTTACAATATTATTCCAACCACCTCTAGTAGTATCGCTGCCACAGAGCGTGTGCTGCCAGCGATGATTGGCAAAATAAATGGTCATTCGATACGGGTACCCACTATTGATGTGGCTGCCATCGATGTGACCTTTGTCTTTGATACCCCCAATGTGAGTGTTGCAGAGATTGGCGCGGTCCTCAAATCTGCCAGTCAAGCGCACCTGTTTGATATTATGGCGTATACCGATGAGCCGTTGGTTTCCAGTGATTTTATCCATCAGACAGAGTCCCTTATTATTGATGGGCAGCAGTTGATGCAAGTTGGGGATCAGTATAAGGTGTTTGCTTGGTATGATAACGAGTGGGGCTATGCTAATAGGCTGCTAGATATGTGCTTACACCTCGCTTCAAGTACGCGATAAAGCAGTGATAACAAGGTATTGGAAAATTAATTTAAATTTTTTGAATTATAGGCTTGCATTATAAAATGATATCTATATAATGATGCACCAATGGAGACGTGGCAGAGCGGTTGAATGCACCGGTCTTGAAAACCGACAAGGGTTCATAGCCCTTCGAGAGTTCGAATCTCTCCGTCTCCGCCAAATTCGAAAAACCCCCAATCAGCAATGATTGGGGGTTTTTTATTGCGTCTTTTATCTCAACCTCAACGCGCCAAACCACACCTGTTATTTCACTAGCGATTCGCCAAACTTAATTTTTTGACCATCTTCTAATACGAGTGTTCCCTCAGTAATCTCAATCGTCATGTCTTTGGTGTTTCTGATGGCACGCATGACGTTAATATCTTCAATACTACTTTCGATGATTATTTTGCCAGATTGTTCTGGCTTAATAGGCGGATCGAAGTCTGTTAGAGGGACACTAAAGCTTTTCCCTTGCTTTAGATGGATGTCTTGCATAGTTAGTGTGCCTTTAAAGCTCTGAATGGCAATATCACCGTGATTTGAGAGCATAAACTGCAGCTTTACTTGGTTTAAGCTGTCGCTATCGCTACTTTTAACGGGTAGGAGGGCAACAGGATACTTTGCGGTTATGGCATGCTGGTTTGTGGCGATGGGGCTTTTTTGACCCGTTGGGTTATTTGGATGCAAGCGCTCATACTCACGCTGCTGTATGAGGGCTTGCTTGATGGTGGTGCGCGGCATCGCTCCTGATTCATAAGCTTCGCTCAGCTTCATTCTTAGCATATAGCGACTGAGCAGCTGCTGGTCGGATTCAGGCAGTTGCTCTAACGTTGGGCCCAGCTCTTTTTGCCATTGATCCGAGTCGGTCGGTATGGTCTTTTTGCTTGGATCAATTTGTGGCGGCGAGCAGGCAGGAGCGAGCGCTAGCATCGCTAAAGCGCCCGTTAATAACAGTACTTTGCTGAAACGTTGATGTAATTCCATCATCGTGCACCTCCTAGTAAACCCTGAATAATACTAATGACTACTTATTTAATATACCGCGTTTATCGATGTATTGTGTTTAATTATGGCTAAATACTGTTGTCAACTTAATCGAGAGACACAGAGATGTGTGTCTTTGTCTTTAACGAAGAAAAACGTGAAGAGGCATATAAAGAAGCAGGTTTATAAAAAATCGTACATGAGGGTGCGTTTACTATTTTATACACCCACAAAAAAAGACTAAGTGCGCATCGGCATACTTAGTCTTTTTTTGTGAGAAGCCCTACGTATTTTGGCTCTAACCCCATCAAATCATATTTTTTAATGTGAGCCTTTTAATAGCCTTTTTACTCGTTGTCTTGCAGCTCTGACAAAGGGTGAGAAATATTATTATTGTGAGTCACGACAATCGCTTCATCGATAATGTGTTGACTGACACCGCGTTTACGCAACGTTTCGATAAAAACCTCATCGTGCGCTAGCGTATAATCCTGATGGTCACGATCAAGACCTTGACGAATGTATAGGCGAATAAGCCCTTGGATACGTTTAAAACCCAACTCTGACGACGTCGTTTCTAATAGCGCAATCATCTCTTCAGACAAACGTACACTGATCGGGCGCATGATTTTTTGCGGATGATCAGAAAATTTATTTTTTACACGTACAGGTATCATAATAAACCATTACTTTTAGTGAGTAGGAGTAAAGCAATCAGACGAAAACTAACCCAATCAAGACTAACCTTACCATACAACAAAAATGCCTAAAAGAACACCACGGCCGCGCTAATATTCTCGTCGTTAGATATGATAGTCATTAAAGATAAAAGCTGCGACCATAAAAAAACCTTCATCAAATAGTGATGAAGGTTTTTAGTATATGGCTCTCCAACCTGGGCTCGAACCAGGGACACACGGATTAACAGTCCGTTGCTCTACCAACTGAGCTATTGGAGAATAAGTTGTCATAACAGCAAGTGTTTTAAGCGTTGTACAAGAAGCTTTAAATAAGGATAGCTACTTGGCTTGTTTGCGTTATGTGGGGCACATTTTAGCCAAGTCGGTATGGGCTGTCAACCTTATTATGACATTAATTATAAATATTATCGCAATCTGGCAAAAAGGGCTTATTAGCCCTTGCTATGCGCTCCCTCGGTCAACGGATACGTCCAACATGCTGGCTTATTTATTCAACGACTCACCACTCTTATAGGTTGCTCTATTTTGCCACCTTGCTCCTCTAAAATTTTAGTACCAGATAGGTCCTTATAAAGCGATATTTGATTGAAAAACGGTTTGTTTTTTGGCCGCTAAAGCCATTTTTAGGGTATTTAAACCAAGAAATCATAAACTTACCCTTCACATTACTAAAAACTTTCTATAAAATACCGACCATGTGGTTTCTTTATCATACTTTTTACTATATGCTTCATTTGAGATGGGTAACCTAATTATGAGTCCTACCACTATTGCTTATGGTTATCTGGCCATGGCTATTATTTGTGAGGTGATTGGTACGACCTTTCTCGCAAAGTCAGAGCAGTTTACGCGTTTGGTGCCGACCTTAATCATGGGTGTGCTTTATGCCATCTCATTTTACTTCTTAACGCAGACGCTCAAGACCATACCGCTTGGTATTGCTTATGCGCTGTGGGGCGGACTGGGAATTGTGCTGACATCGCTCGTTAGCGTGGTGGTGTTTAAGCAAAGCCTCGATGCAGCAGCCGTGGTGGGGATTACGATGATCGTGAGTGGGGTTGTGGTGATGAATTTATTGTCTAAGTCTATGGTGCACTAAGATGGAAATGGAAAATGCTTATAAGCGTAAAAAACAACCAGAAGTCATTCGCCGCGCGCTCCTTGATCAAGCCGCAAGGATAACGTTAGAGCAGGGTTTGTCCAAGGTCACTTTTCAAGCAGTTGCCGATGCGGTAGGGGTGACTAAAGGGGGCGTGATGCATCACTTCGCCACCAAAAATGCGCTGATCCTCGAAGTGTTTAATGACGCTATGGCCAAATTTGAGGCAGAAGTGGATGCAGCAATGGCCAAGGATCCTGTGCGTTATGGCTCTTTTACCCGTGCCTATATCGATGCCACTATTAGCCTAGGCGAGAAGGGACAAAAAGAGTTTGATAATCAAGCAACATTATATGTATTGATGCTAGGCGACAGTGAGATGCGTGAATTATGGGCGCAGTGGGCAAATGAACAACTGAAAAAACATGAAGCCACTGATAATACCGAAACGTTATGTATGGTGCGTCTGGTCGCTGATGGTATTTGGCTCTCTGATTTTTCAGGCATCAACATATCGGATAAAAAGTCGTTACGTGCTCGTTTGCTACAAATGACGCAGCGTGACTTTGATCAATAAGATGAAAACATGGATAAATAAGTTTAACGCACGGTTTATACAGGCTTGCTAAGACAACCGTTAAAAATATGAACGGCATACTTAGTCAGTAAATATCCCATAAATTTATCCCAACACTTAAGTAATGACGAATTCATTGGTTTGCGCGATTCATTCTTAACAGCGCGGCCAATCGTCGTAAGGAGAACCTATGACAGATTCAAACAACGTAACAGACATCATTGACTTAGAAAAAGTGCAAACCGCCTACATCAACGGCCGTTATTTGGCTGTCGATGAGTCGCTGACAACTTTTGAAGACATTAATCCGGCGACTGGCGAGGTATTGGCAACCATTCAGCAAACCACCCATGAGCAGATTAATGAGGCGGTACAAGCCGCACAGCAAGGTCAAAAAATTTGGGCTGCCATGACGCTCGTTGAGCGTAGCCGTATTTTACTAAAGGCGGTGGCCATACTACGCGCGCGCAATGATGTGCTGGCGTTACTGGAAACCAAAGACACAGGCAAAGCGCTCTCTGAGACGAAATATGTGGATATCGTTACGGGTGCTGATGTGGTGGAGTACTATGCAGGGCTTGCGCCAATGATTGAGGGTCGCCAGATTCCGCTGCGTGACAGCAGTTTTGTTTATACGCGCCGCGAGCCGCTGGGCGTGGTGGCAGGCATTGGCGCATGGAACTATCCCATCCAGATCGCTATGTGGAAGGCCGCTCCAGCCTTGGCCGCGGGTAATGCGATGATTTTTAAGCCATCAGAAGTCACGCCTTTAACCGCACTAAAACTGGCAGAAATTTTGACAGAAGCGGGACTGCCAAATGGCGTTTTCAACGTGGTACAAGGTAATTATGAAGTGGGCGAAGCACTCACTCAGCATCCTGATATTGCCAAAGTATCGTTTACGGGCGGCGTACCGACGGGTAAAAAGGTCATGTCGAGTGCAGCAACATCGTCTCTTAAAGACGTGACGCTCGAGCTTGGTGGTAAGTCCCCATTGATTATATTTGATGATGCAGACATCGATACCGCCGCTGACATCGCGATGATGGCCAACTTCTATAGCAGCGGTCAAGTATGTACCAATGGTACGCGAGTGTTTATCCCTAAAGCCTTACAAGCCAAATTTGAGCAAGCCATCTTGACGCGTGTCGAGCGTATTAAGATGGGCGATCCGATGGACGAAAGCGTCAATATGGGCCCATTGGTCAGTTTTTCGCATATGGAAAGAGTGCTTGGCTATATTGAACAAGGCAAAGCCAGTGGCGCACGTTTGCTCACGGGCGGTGAGCGTGTCACGACAGACTCACTTGCAAAAGGTGCATTTGTAGCGCCGACTGTCTTTACAGATTGCCATGATGATATGTCCATCGTACGCGAGGAAATCTTTGGTCCTGTGATGTCAATACTGACGTATGAGACCGAAGCAGAGGTGATCCGCCGCGCCAATGATACTGAGTATGGGTTGGCGGCTGGGGTGGTGACGGCTGATTTAACAAGAGCGCACCGAGTCATTGCACAGATCGAAGCGGGTATCTGCTGGTTGAACACGTGGGGTGAGTCAGCCGCACAAATGCCAGTCGGCGGTTATAAGCATTCGGGGATTGGCCGTGAAAATGGCATTGAAGCCCTTGAGCATTACACTCAAACCAAGTCTATCCAAGTAGAATTGGGGACGTTTGAGTCGGTATTTTAATCGTTTGTATTGAGAAAAAATAAGGCAGTAAGGTTGAGTCCTTTTTATTCGACCTTGCTGATATTAAACGATTGACGTTTTTTCAATATTACGGAGCATGTTATGACATCAAATACCCTTGAATATGACTATATTATTGTCGGTGCAGGCTCAGCAGGTAATGTGCTGGCCACACGTTTAACCGAAGATGCCAATATTAAGGTGTTGCTGTTAGAAGCGGGCCGTCCTGATTACCGATTGGATTTTCGTACCCAAATGCCCGCCGCGCTTGCGATGCCTTTGCAAGGGACTACTTATAATTGGGGCTATAAAACAGATCCTGAGCCGTACATGAATAACCGTGTCATGGACTGTGGTCGCGGCAAAGGGCTTGGTGGCTCATCGCTGATCAATGGGATGTGTTATATCCGTGGTAATGCGTTAGATTTTGATGATTGGGCCAAATTAGACGGTTTATCGGATTGGACGTATTTGGACTGCTTGCCGTATTTTAAAAAATCAGAAAACCGCGATATTGGCGAAAATGACTATCATGGCGCGGGTGGTCCTGTTGAGATGACCACGTCAAAGCCTGGGGTGAACCCACTGTTTCAAGCCATGATCGAAGCGGGCGTGCAAGCGGGCTATCCGCGCACCGAAGATTTGAACGGCTATCAGCAAGAAGGCTTTGGGCCAATGGATCGTTTTGTCACGCCGAACGGTCGCCGCGCATCGACGGCTCGTGGTTATCTCGACCGTGCCAAACCGCGCAGTAATATCACGATTTTGACCGGGGCGCTGACTGATGTGATCTTATTCGATGGCAAGCGTGCTGTCGGCGTGAAAGTAGAGCACGAAGGTCAGAGTAAAAACTTCTATGCGTCTCGTGAAGTGATTGTCTCCTCTGGTGCGATTGCCTCACCGCAATTATTGCAACGCTCAGGTATTGGTCCTGGACAGTGGCTCAAAGATTTGGGCGTGACTGAAGTGCTGGATCTGCCAGGCGTAGGCAATAACCTCCAAGATCATTTGGAGTTGTACATGCAGTATGAGTGTAAGCTACCTGTCTCGATTGCGCCTGCTAATAAGTGGTGGAATAAGCCCGCGATTGGGGCTGAATGGTTGTTCAATGGCACAGGGCTGGGCGCGTCTAACCAATTTGAGGGTGGCGGTTTTATCCGTACCGATGAGAAGTTTACCCATCCTAATATTCAGTATCATTTCTTGCCGCTTGCGGTTCGTTATGATGGTCGAAGTGCCAGTGATTCTCATAGCTTTCAGGCGCATGTTGGCTCATTGCGTTCACCCAGTCGCGGTCGTGTGAAGCTGACTTCAAAAGATCCAAAAGCCCATCCTAGTATCCTATTTAACTACATGTCTCATGAGCAAGACTGGCAAGAGTTTCGTGCCGCCATGCGTATCACTCGCGAGATTATGCATCAGCCGGCGCTTGACCCTTACCGTGGCCGTGCACTCTCACCAAGCGAAGATTTAGTGACCGATCAGCAGCTAGACGACTATGTGCGCGAACATGGTGAGACCGCCTACCACCCATCTTGTACGTGTGCGATGGGCGAAGGTAATGAGGCGGTGGTGAATGGTGAAGGTCTGGTACACGGTATCGATGGCCTGCGTGTCGTCGATGCGTCAATTATGCCAAATATCATCAGTGGCAATCTCAACGCGACCACCATTATGCTCGCAGAAAAAATCGCCGATAAGATGCGCGGCGTGCAGCTACCACGCTCGACGGCAGACTATTATGTGGCTAATGGTGCACCGCTGCGGTCTGAGCCGATGCGCGATTACAGCCTTATTGTATAAGCTGCTGCCAAACGACTAACCAAATAACCATATAAGAGCATGTCATAAAAAAGACCTTTCTAAGTAAAGGTCTTTTTCATCAACGATAACGTATTGACGTTATCGTTGTGTTTGTATCTGTTGTGAACTCCATAACAACGTTTCATTTATTGGTACTGCTTTGTGCGTCATGCGGTTGTGAAGTTATCACGGACAAAGCACTATCAGACCCTGTTTAATTTACCTATTGAGGTCTTTTATGTACAGTTCGCCATCCGATGATGCGACGAAACCCCTAAGCTTAAATAAGACGGTGTTCTTAGGCTCAGCTATTATTTCTATATTGTTAATAATCTGGACGATTGCTTTTCCAGATTATAGTGAGGCATTACTCAGCTCAAGCATGGCATGGGTTTCAGCCAGCTTTGGCTGGTATTACATGTTGGTGGTTGCCGCTTATAGCATCTTTGCGCTCTTTGTTGGCTTTTCTAAATATGGTGACATCAAACTTGGTCAAGATCATGAAAAAGCCCAGTTTCCCTTTTTAGCCTGGGCGGCCATGCTGTTTTCGGCTGGTATTGGTATTGATCTATTGTTTTTTGGTGCCTCTGAACCTTTGATGCATTATCTAACTCCGCATACGGGGCTTGAGCCTGCCAGTGCAGAAGCCATGCGTCAGGCGCTTGCTCAGACTTTTTTACATTGGGGTCTACATGGTTGGGGTATTTATGCACTGATTGGTATGGCTCTGGCGTATTTTGCTTACCGCAAAAACATGCCGCTGGCGCTACGGTCACCATTGTCCCCGATATTTGGCGAGCGTCTAATCAAGGGCTGGCTTGGTGATAGTATTGATACCTTTGGCGTTGTATGTACGTTGATGGGTATTGCCACCAGCTTGGGTATTGGGGTTTTGCAGGCCAATGCTGGACTGACCCACGTGTTCGGTATTGAATCTAGCAAAATGGTTCAGACGCTCATTATCGTGGGTGTCGTTGCCGCTGCTGCTATTTCTGCGATGACGGGTGTTGAAAAAGGCGTACGCCGTCTCTCTGAATTCAATATGCTGTCGTCAATCCTGCTATTGCTTGCCATATTAGTCATGGGTAACACTGTTTATCTGTTGAATACCTTTACCCAAAATATTGGTCAATATTTCCAAACGATCGTTGCAAAAACGTTTGATGTGTATGCTTATGATGGCACAGCGGGTGCTGACTGGAAGTCCGCGTGGACGATATTTTTCTGGGCGTGGTGGGTTGCTTGGGCACCGTTTGTAGGCTTGTTTATTGCCCGTATCAGCCGTGGTCGTACCTTGCGTGAGTTTGTATTTGGCGTGATGTTTATTCCACTGGGCTTTATCTTTGCATGGTTCTCTATCTTTGGTAATTCAGCGATAGATTTAGTGGCCAATGGTGCAACCGAGCTTGGTGAAATCGCGGTCAATGACGCGGCGATGGGCATGTTTGCCTTGTTTGAGTATTTTCCTTACAGTAACGTGTTGTCATTTGCTGGCGTCGTGATCGGCTTAGTATTCTTTGTGACCTCTGCGGATTCAGGCGCTTTAGTACTGGCAAATCTGAGCTCAAGAGGGATGACCAATGATACCGATGCACCCGTTTGGTTGCGTTTGTTTTGGGCGGCAGCAACAGGTCTTATCACGTTAGGCTTATTGTTTGCTGGTGGTTTTGCGTCCCTACAATCCGTGTCTGTGATTGCCGGTTTGCCATTCTCACTTATCCTTGTGCTCTACATGATGTCAATGTGGAAATCGCTAAAAGAAGAAGGCAACAAACGCAAAGCCAGTACGATTGGTACAGCCAATGTACTCGACAGCGGTAAAGGCTGGAAAGCACGCTTGCAGCGCATTGTCAGCTTCCCCAGTCATGCACAGGTCGAAAGATTTTTGCACAATGTCGTCATGCCAGCGATGACTGAGGTCGACAAAGAGTTCACAGCAGGTGGTCTTAAAACCTCTCTAGATATCCGCAACCTTGCCAGTATCGGTGAAGATATCAATGCCGGTATGGATCAAGATAATGGTCAGATAGATGGCGTAAAACTGCGCGTCGGGCATGGTGATGAAGACGACTTTGTGTATGAGGTCAATTTAATCAAAGCAGAGCGTCCTAATTTTACGTTAAACACGTCAACCAAGCATGCAGAGTATTATTATCGTGCTGAGGTGTTCTTAAGTGAAGGCTCGCAAGAGTATGATTTGGTTGGCTATACCAAAGAGCAAGTACTGGTCGATATCTTAAACCAGTATGAGCGCCACTTGCAGTACCTTCATTTAGAGCGTTGATGGTTGAATTGCCTACCAACTACCAACGTGGATGCATGTACGGGGTAGGTTTTAAGTAAAAAATTATGAGAGATGACCCCATAAGCTGGATACTGCTTATGGGGTTTCTTTATGCAAGATGAAACAAGTGATGAATAAAACAAGCAAATATAAGGTAAAATTCATCAAGATAGAACCAAGTAAAAAGCTTATAGGTTTTAATGCACCAGCAAAGGATACATTCGTGACCACATTGAAGTACATCGCTCATTACTCAGAGCAAATTCAAACTCAAGCCGCACTGCTAATGAGTGATGGTAGACTGGGGGCGTATCTCGAAAATAAATATCCCAGTCAGCACCAATTGCAAAGTGACAAAGCCCTTTATCAGTACATCAATGAGATAAAAAACCAATACATGCGCAACATTGGACCATTATCAAATGTCAGTTACAGTAGCAAACTAAAAGTTCTCAAACATGCCCTAGGCATGCATACGACACAATCTCGAGTACAGGGCAGTAAGCTTAAATCGCATAACAGCATCACGGTGGCCAGCTTATTCAAAGAAGCGCCGCCTGAGTTTTTACGCATGATTGTCGTCCATGAATTGGCGCACTTCAAAGAGCATGAGCACAATAAAGCTTTTTATCAGTTGTGCTGTCATATGGAGCCTGACTACCATCAGTTTGAGCTAGATACGCGCTTGTGGCTGCACTGGCGAGAACGATGATTTGATTTGACTAACTAACTGGCTGGCTATGCTTAAGCTGTCTTTTGAGCCAACGATAAAAAAGCGCCTTGCGATAGTCAATCATGCTACGCTTGCGTGTTATAAAGTACTTATGAATAAACAGTGGCTTAGCCCATACACACACTGTCATCATCTCACCAAACATAATCTCATTAAACATAGAGAAAAAAATGATTAATACCAAGATATACAAGGCCATTTATACCTTAGCCGAAGAGTTATTAGAAGCTGACCGCAAAGGCAATCAAGCGGCATTTGATGCGTTTTATGCAGAACTCAAAGCCATTTGTATTGATAACGAAAACACCGATAAAGATCATCCAGAGCAGTGGGAGACGCTTGCGGACTTTACGGCAGATTTGGACGAAGCGTTAGTCATTTATGACAAAGCGCTCGCAAAAGCCACGGCTATTAATTCAAAAGACCACCTGTCCTCGATTGCTTTTTCTATGGCAGTCCTACAAATCGAGATGGGTGACACAGAGGCGGCTATCAAAAACTTACAAAATGCCAAAATCAGTGCCAATAAGATTGAAGATAAAGAATTTAAAGTTGAGATAGATGAGCTGCTTGCTAAATTGTTGGCTAAGTAAATGGCTGACTCAGAAAAATCGCTATGATTGTCCAATGTTATACCCCAAAGTGATAGCCAATATAGTTATCCAATAGGATAGTTGATGAACGACTCCTCCAAGCCGCCGCCATTTCGTAATAAGAATACATGGCTCCTTCCTTTTATTTGCCTATTGGTTGGCGGTGCCCTGATAGGTATTTCTACCAATTTAGCAAAATATGCAGGGGAAGTAGGGGTGACGCCACTTGCTTTTCTCTTTTGGTCGATCACGGGCGCTGCCGTCATTTTATGGGTCATTGCCTTTATAAGGCAGGAGCTGCCTCCTTTAAGTGCCCGTAGCTTTGAGTATTATTTTGTTGCCGCCCTGATCAGTGTTGCAGGTTCCAATTTATTGCTGTTTTCCGCTATACCGCATGTTGGGGCAGGTTTTGTCGCCCTTATTATATCGCTGCCTCCTTTGCTTACCTACCTTGGCGCCCTAACGCTGAGGATGGAGCGGTTTAGTATTATCCGAGCTTTGGGTGTTGCCGCTGCGCTGATGGGGGCAGGGGTATTGGCCATACGTAAATTTTCGGCACCTGATGCCAGTATTTTTTGGATTGTGATCGCCCTATGCGGCCCTGTGCTGTTGGCCATTGGCAATATATACCGTACGTTACGTTGGCCTGATAAAGCGTCTCCTAGTGCCCTTGCTCCCGGCATGTTAATGGCGGCTGCCCTGTTGCTGCTCATCTTTAGTGCATTGCCCAATTTTTCAGTCACCGTACCGATCAAAGAGTGGCTGCCGCTGGGTGTGATTATTATCCAAGCAGGCGTATTTGCTGGTCAGTTTTTATTGCTGTTTGTCCTCCAAAAGACAGGTGGACCAGTCTTATTGAGTTTATTGGGCTCGGTAGGGGCAGTCGTTGGTGTGCCTGTTGCTATTTTTTTACAAGGCGAGAGTCCGCCAGCCGGTTTATTTTTGGGAGCCTCACTGATCGCCCTTGGCGTGGCGCTAGTGACATGGGGCGGGGTAAAAATGTCGTCTGAAAATAGCTAAAATTCAGAGTGTCAGGTGAAAGCGTCCATATAATTTTTTATACGATTGTGACAATTTTTATCCTGTTTTATGAATAAGGAAGGGTTTCAGCTGTTTAATAATTGGTTACGATTATCTAGAATCAAATTTTGTGAATGGTAAAAAAAAGGAGTATAAATACCGTGGTTATTTCCATCATGGATTAAGGCTTATGAATGTAGCCAAGCATTATCGATTGTTAAATAATTTTATGATTTTCATTAGTGTGGCTGGGGTAGCCGTGGCTTTACTAGATAGTGGTTTTACCCTATCAACCTGGCTACAACAAGTCTTTCATATTTTTTATTTGGCCATTATTTTTTTGGGCTTCATTTTGACGGCGGGGCGCTATCTCTACACCAAAAAACCGCTCACTTTAAATAAGGTGGCGGTTTTTGATTTGTTCACCAGTACTGCGATTCTCATCTTATTGGCAGCGCATTTTACTGATTTAGTGCGCTTAGGGCTTTCTGGCCCGGTTGATGGTTTCGTTGCCATAAAGATTGCGGTGTTTGTCACCTTTATCCGTGAGATTTCTGATCACGACTTTAATCTCAAACGTACCTTTTTAAACCCTGCCCAGTTTTTTATCTTAAGCTTTTTAGCGGTGGTGTTGGTGGGGGCATTATTACTGATGATGCCCAATGCCACGACGCAGCCGTTGTCCTTTGTCGATGCACTCTTTACCGCGACGAGTGCCGTTTGTGTAACGGGGCTTATCGTGGTAGATACCGCGACGTACTTCACGACTTTTGGGCAAGTCATTATCATGGGGCTGATTCAAATTGGCGGCTTAGGTATTTTGACGTTTGTGACTTACTTTAGTTACTTCTTTAAGGGCGGGGTCAGTTATGAGACCCAAGCAAGTATCAGCGAGATGTCTTACATGCGCGGTATGGTTGATGTGATGTCGACGCTCAAATCTATCTTATATGTGACATTTGCCGTTGAGGCAGTAGCGGCGGCGCTCATTTATATCAGCATTTATGATCTGCCAAACATGGACTGGACTGAGCAGCTGTTTTTTTCCGTGTTTCACGCGGTTTCTGCGTTCTGTAACGCAGGTTTTTCTACTTTTAGCGCGGGTTTGTATGATGATTCTCTACGCTTTAATTATCCGTTACAGCTGATCATTGCCATTACCTTTATCTTCGGGGGCATGGGCTTTAGCATCGTGGTCAATGTGCTGCGTTATTTGCGTTACCGTGCTGAGCGGCTGATATATCGCCGCAGTGACCAGCGCTGCGCCTACCAACCGTGGTTACTCAATATCAATAGCCGTATTACCTTAATTACGACAGGTGTTTTATTACTGATCGGTCTCATCGGTGTGATGATGTTTGAGTACAACAATGTGCTTGCTGATCACACTAGCTTTTTTGGCAAATTAGTGACAGGTTTCTTTACGGCTGCTACCCCCAGAACGGCTGGATTTAATACGATCGATATGGGTGATTTGGCGTTTCCGACGATTATGTTGACGATATTTTTGATGTGGATTGGTGCTTCGCCAAACTCCACAGGTGGGGGTATCAAGACCAGTACCTTTGCTATCGCTCTGTTAAATACCTTAAGTTTGGCACGTGGGCAGACCAAGGTGGAGGTGTTTAAACGCCAGATCGCTGAAATCTCGATTCGCCGCGCGTTTTCTATTATGTGGTTGTCACTACTGGTCATCGGTACGGGTGTAACGCTCATCAGTTACGACCAACCAGAGCTTGATCTCATCAAAGTGGTGTTTGAATGTTTCTCAGCCTATAGCACGGTGGGGCTAAGCTTGAATTTGACGGCCGAGCTATCGGATTTTAGTAAAATGGTGGTTTCTGTCATTATGTTCGTTGGGCGTGTGAGTATGCTGACTATTTTTATTGCACTGCTCAAAAACATGCGTCAGCCCAATTATCGCTATCCAACAGAAGAGATTACCATTAACTAAATCATGGCAAATAGGCTGTCTGAATCTGGTTACTAAAACGGTTTAAAAAAAGACTAAAAAGGTAGAAGGTCATGAAATATATTATCGTAGGGTTAGGGAATTTTGGCTCATCGCTAGGTATGGCATTGACCAGTAAAGGGCATGAGGTGATTGCCATTGACAGTAGTATGCAAAAGGTCGAGGCTTATAAGGAGATGATTTCTCACACCATTTGTATGGATGCTACAGATGAATACGCCGTTAAAGGGTTACCGATTGTCGATACCGACATGGTCATCGTGGCCATCGGTGAAGACCAAGGCGAGAATGTCATGGCAACGGCGCTCTTTAAAACCTTAAAAGCCAAGCGTTTGATTAGTCGAAGCATCAATCCGCTACACGAAAAAGTGCTGCAAGCCATCGGTGTCGATGACCTCATTCACCCTGAAAAAGAAGCGGCCAAACGCTGGGCAAAAAGACTGTCGCTACGTTATTTCGTTGACTCGTTTGAATTGAGCGATCATTTCAGTATGGTGGAGATTAGCATTCCAATCGCCTTGATTGGTCGAACGGTTGGTGACTTGCAGTTGGAGCAAAATTTTAATATTCGATTGCTTAGTACCATGCGCTATGAGTATTATGAAGATAGCTTTGGTCGTACGCAAAGAAAACCTAGCATTCAAGGTTTGGCAATGCCTGAACAAGTTTTGAAAGATAAAGATGTACTCATCATTTACGGCGCGAACAAGCACATCAACCAGTTCCTCCGAAGCGTTGGTGTAAAAATCAAATAGAGGTTTGCAAGCGCAGTGATATGGCAAGGCAGAGAGAGAACTTATGAATAAGCGCAGTATGTCCGTCTTATTGGTCGCTATGATGACACTGTTTTCAGGATGTGATCAGTCCGCGCAAGACCCCAATGTTGCCCTATCCAATAGTCATCAAGATCCAATTGAAAAATTAGAAATGACATCGGATGTGGATCATAGTCAGCTCGGTTATAAACAAACTTTTTATGTGCCGATTTACTCGGATATTTATACCGACAGAGAAAACCGCAAAGTCTTGTTATCAGCGACGTTAAGCGTCCGCAATACCACACTAAAAAAGTCACTCTATGTCAATAAAATTGACTATTACGATACCAATGGAACGTTGATAAAGTCCTATTTAACCAAACCCATTGAGCTTCCAGCGATGGCAACGCTCAACTACATTGTTGAAAAAGAAGAGGATAAAGGCGGTTCAGGTGCCAACTTTATTATCGAAGTCGAAGGGATAGATGAGACGGTCAAACCTGTCATAGAAGCAGTCATGATTGGAAATTTTAGCAATAAAGGGTTTGCGTTTAGTACAGAAGGTACACCAGTTGTGCATTGATGAATGAGGAAGGTAGTCCTCACTAAGAGTCATTCAATTCAAGGAAGAGATATGTCTGCAACCAAGGAAGAGATCGTCGCCTTTATGGCCCTAGAGTTTCCACAAACCAAGTGCGTCGTTGAGGCAGTAGATGACACTGGCGCGACGTTATCACACGCTATTGGCGTGGATGAGCTGCGGCCTGGCGGCACAGTTTCTGGTCCGGTATTGATGAGCATCGCTGATGTCGCCATCTATGTGGCGATACTTGGCAGAATTGGTATTGTCCCATTGACAGTAACGACGAGCCTGACCATCAATTTTTTGCGTAAACCCTCGGCCAAAGCTCGTATTATCGCTGATTGCACCTTAATGAAAGTAGGGCGCACACTTATCGTGGGTGAGGTATCGCTTTATTCAGAAGGCACAAGCGATTTGGTCGCACATGTGGTGGGCACGTATTCGGTACCTCCTAACTAAAGAACGATTTCCATCAGATAGGACAGATACGTCTACTATGCAAAATTCAGTGCCTTTTAATTCAGTGCCTCTTAATTCAGAGCCTCTTAATGAACGTTTGATAATAAATGGCTGTGAACATGACTTGAACGAAGTCAGCAAAGAGATGGCGGCCTTTATCAATTTGCCGGTCAATATTCAAGATGCGTTAAAGCGTAGTAATCGGATTGTATTTGTCGCGAACAATCCTTCTATCAGTATGGATCAACTTGAAAAACTGCTACAGCCCGATGATGTTTTGGTGTTGTTTAATCACTTTATACACCCTGATTTTTTTGCCAATCATCCACTAGCAAGTGCGTTGCCCAAATTGTTATTTTTTCGTCAGATTGGCGATAGTAAGTTGCATTTTGGCTTACCGCCCCGTAGTAACAACGTGTCAGTGATGAAGCGGATGGCAAAGTCTGCACCTATAGGCATATTATTGAGCAATCAGTCCTACCAGTTCCCCTCGCCACATGAAGACCCAAGTCCGAGTGATGATCCCATCTCCTCCGAGCGCATATTTATTATTCCGCCAGCCGTACAAGCATTGTTGCAAAGCGCGCAGCACCATAGCGTGTTGTCAGACCGTCATCCAGTCGTTGCCGACTATCCTTGTTTTAGTGATGTTCATTCATCGGCACCTTCGTCAGGTTTTCTGTTATATCGGTTACTGCTCGCGGCTCGAGAGCATTTACAAAATGTCCAAAAAGCTGTGCTACCACTAAAGTTATTAATGCTTGGGTTTAATGATAACGATAAAACGGCTCATTTTTGGCATGGACACAATTGGGAATTTGAGCGGCGAGAAATGAGCTCGCCGCCACCAGAAGTGGAAGTTATTTGTCAGTATTAAGCAGGCGAGACTCACCCCGCAATGGCGTTTTTATCTGATCGATGCCAAGTAATCAAGATTTAAACGTAAGGCGCATCCGGACAATGAGCGGATGCCATTTCATGGCAGCTGGGATTTCGTATGAGCACAATCGGGGTGGTTTGATCGACCTTCCAACTGATGAGGCCCATCTTAGTAAATTGTGACAGCCACCCCTCCATGGGCCAGCACTGCCATTTATCATAGAAGCGATTGGCATTGATGATAATGCTATCTAAATGATTGATAGGCGGTCGATAGACGCCATGCTGCTGATGATAAACAACGTCAGCTGTGAGATAAAAATCCATATTCAATTGCCGCGCCGTAAAGGCAAAATCGGTATCTTCTCCCCCGTAACCTGTGTACTGGGTATCAAACCCACCAATCTGCTCAAACGTTTGCCGTTTAATCGCAAAACACAAACTCCAAAAGGCGCCGTAATCTTCTGTTTTTTTAGTTGCCGTTTGCTTAGTCGCTGTCGTCTGTTTTTTAGTAGCGCAGGGTTCATTTTTATCAAAATTATCACGATAAGGATTGTAAACAGACAGTCTGTTTAGATAAGAGGCAGAGAGGGTGCCATCTCGCAGTTGTAAGGCTTCTTCTTTTGATAACGGCCGCGTCAGATAGCGCGGTTGCCCCATAAACAAACCATTGGGTTGGGTCTGTAACTTTGTTTTTAGCTGCTTAATAAACGTTGGTGCGACGATACAATCCACATCTAAGAATATCAGCATGTCATGAGAAGCACGAGCTGCACCAAGATTTCGGTTATGGCCAATATCAAAGTCAGTGTTATTTGAACCAACAGAGCTCTCATTTACTACCGCATCAGCGGTGGTGGCGATTTGTAAGATGTTCAAATCATACTCAACCAAGCGTGTGGGGTCAGCATCGTCATTGACAATAATGACTTCGGCAGGCTGAATACGGCTATTCATGAGACTGCTTAGTAGGTTGTACAGGTGCCGGTTGCGTCCGTAACAAGTCGTGATAACAGTGACGGGTGCACGCTTAGCAACAGAGGGAGAGGTGGATAGGGTTTTTATGGTCATCGGTTGTCACCGTTTTTTATAGTGTGAATAAGCTAAAAGTGCCATTTATCTGTGTACAAGGCCAAACGTTAAGATTAGGTTTTAGGACTTAATGTAAGCTGAGGCAGCAACCATTCGTTAAACCAAGACTTAGCAGTCGAGTAGATCATGGTGCTACTCATAAAGGCTTGGGCCGCAGGCAAGCTATCAGCGTAGGGCAGTGACGGGACATCATCTGATTTATCCTGTGCTTGCGTTTGAATTGGGTCATCAGGATTGGTATAGGAACGATCACCGCGCATGACGCGCACAAATTGCTGCCAGCTTAACGCACGTCCCTGTGCGATCAACGCTTGTGCCATGATTTCTTGCTCTTGATGCGGACGGTCATCCGGCAGAACGACTACTGGTGTGGCACAGTAATAAGCTTGCGCGATGGTGTTCAGACCACAGGCCATGATTAAGTAGTTACTATGATGCATAAAGGGGGTCACATCATCTACCTGAGTGGCGATATCAACATAACGCCGCTTATCGTGGTCTATCGGCCCGAGCGATATGATAAAAGCAGTGGGTAGTAGACGACGCAGCTTGGGTAACTGCTTATCAATGGCTTTATGGCCGCCATAGCCTTTGATGACAGTAACGATAATAGGGTCAGATGCTAACGAAGCTTTAAGAGCTTTATTGTCATCGCTCAACGTCATGAGTGTTGTTATGAAATCAGGATAGGGTGAAACGTCAGGTTTTGGGTTATTGATAAAACCAAGGTACAGCGTTTTTTGGCCTACCCAGTTAGGCGTCAGAGTGGTTTCAAGCACTCGCGGATAAGGGCAGAGTAATGCTAGCGCCCCAGCAAAAGCGTTTAGGTGAGGCGTATCATCGCGAATACCGGGAAGCCTCACATAAACGTAAGGGATACTGGCCGCTCGGCACAGCATGGCGATTTCTACACTCACATCGATAATCATCACATCAATCTTACGCTGAAAAATCGCCTCTAGTATTTGCCGGCTGCGTTTTTGTATATCGATATTACCCACCGGAGAATAATGCAGGCTGGCAGGTTGCCAATGCGCGCTTGAACGGCCTCTCAAGACATCATCAGGACGTTCATCTTCGGCACGAAGACGAACAATTTGTTGTTCATCAATCGATGTAAAAGCATACGCTTCTGGAGTCAAACTGGTAAATATCGTTAATTGTTTTCGGTCCTTCGTGGATAAGAGTGCGGCAAGCTTGTCTACTTGTCGACAGTGCCCTGAGCCATGATGATGGGCGTAATAACCAATACGCATGATTATCGCTCCTCCTGCGTGTCTGCCCCAATCCACGGTGTTAACTGATGCTGACTGGTGTTCAAAGTATTCAAATTATTTAAAGTGTTCAGAGATAAAGGTGGATTTTCTGGAGTAGCTAAGGGTGGCGTCTGATGACTTTTTTCTAACGTTTTTGTATATAGTGCTAGATAGCCTTTTACCATGGTTGTGACTGAACAAAAATGTACAGCACGTTTGCGGCAAGCTTGTCGCGATAGTTTTTTAACCTCAGTAAATCCTTGTATAAATGCCTTTTTATCTTCTTTAGGAACGATAACACCAGTGTTTGGGGTGACAATTTCAGCACTCGCACCCACATCAAAACCAATGATGGGTGTACCGCAGGCCAAGCTCTCAGCCAAAGTCAATCCGTAAGGTTCATCCCAAGTGCTGGTAAATAGCATCGCGGTCGCTTGGCACAGATAACGATTGACCTCGTCTTTTGTGACATGACCGACATAATCAAACAGTGGTTGCGCTTTATTTTTACGGTCTTTAGACAATAATGGTGCCACCTGCTCGTTAAAGTAATCTTCGTTACTTTTAGGGCCAGCAATAATCAGCTTTTTGCCCGCTTCCATGCAGTACTGCATGGCTAAATGCGTGCCTTTTTCAGGGCAAATACGTCCATACCAGAAGTAAACCTCATCATCGCAACCAGCATCCACAGGCACGTCAGTGTTAGTACTAAAGGATGCAACGTCGATGCCGTTATAAACAACGTGTGATGACACGTACTCAGAAAAAAGCCGCTGCTGGTGCTGACTAACGGCGGTAAATTGAGTTTTTGTCCCATGACGCAGTGTCAGAAGTGCCAGCCGTAGTTGCGGAAAAATAGGCGTATGAAAGGTGGTAATAAATCGTGAGCCAAAGGCTTGAGCCAACAGCAGCTAGAGAACACCAAAGATACGTTAGAGTCTGCCAAAGAAAAGCTAGAACAGTTTGAACAAACTGAAAATCAAGCAGCCCTCGACGGACTCACCAAGCATGATTTAACTGGTGCTATATTACAAGCAGGTGTACAAAGCTACTATGCCGTCAATGATACCCAAGACATCATTGCACAAAAGCAAGCAGGCGTGGTTCAGTACCCTTTCTTAACCTATGGTACGTTCTCCACCAACCTAACCCCTGAGTATCGCTATGGTCTACCCCTTGCGGTAAAAATGGGTGGTGTGGTCATGGATATCGATAAAATCCTGCATACCAAGGTGGAAATTAATAATGATCGAGAAAAGCTGACTGCCTATAATCTCTCAAGAGGGCCAAGCTATAGCTTAAATGAAAACCTCGTTCCTGAGCAGTTATTTGACAACCCTGATACGCCAGAAAAGGAGGCTGATGGCATCAGTGCGACAAAGGCACTTAGCCTCGCCGCCCAGCAAGGACAAACAATCTATACAGTGACCAAAGCAAACTATGCTGAGGTATTATTAAAACTCAATCACAGCGATGTGGTGATGACCGATATCCGTAACGGTATCAACGCCGGTAAAACAGTCACCGTTCATGACACTCAAATTACTTTAAACGGTTGGAAAGGTACGGGCTATACTATCTTAGATCCACAGTCAGGTGCTGGGGCTTATATGATTGGTGGCGGATTGGATGGAGGTTTTACTAATTTCTTCGGTGAAAATCAAAATATAATAACTTTTTTTCTAGGTCTTGGCGCCTTAGCTACTTTAGCTTTGCCTATATTATTTATACCCATCCTATTGATCACTATTTTCTCTGCCTTTATGATAACTATGTATAACAACTTAGCTTTAATGGAAGCAGGTTGTGAAGAATTAACAGGCTTGAATTGGGTTGTAAATATACTAGCTGTGTCTGCAGGAGTTTTGTTTGGATCGTCAATAGTATCTACTATATGGTCTGCTATATTTGGTTGGGTATATATAGTCAGTTTAAAATAAAACTGTTATGCTTTGGACAAATATCATAAAACAATTTGGATAAATCATTCTCCATCCAGCCTTGGCGTAGAAACTTCACCTGAGCCCATTTTTTCTCGATAGGGTTTA
>Ga0208300_100633_pt1 | contig 22621 bp, 21 predicted proteins | sample 23_taG_FD_184096 | JGI IMG/M metagenome (GOLD analysis project Ga0208300, IMG submission 184096) | Marine viral communities from Cariaco Basin, Caribbean Sea - 23_WHOI_OMZ (SPAdes) (version 2) | ecosystem: Environmental > Aquatic > Marine > Oceanic | place: Caribbean Sea: Cariaco Basin... | reverse complement strand
CCGGCGTGCTCGTATCGATTTGCATAGTCAGCCCCTTTACCAAGTCGGCCACCATCATGGCGCCGGCGGGCGGACCTGTAACGGGCCTTTCGTGCCAAACAAGGTGGACATTAGGTTACCCGGCACGTGCGGCGGGTCGCCGGAGTAAAGAGTGAGGTCAGGTTCCGATCACCCCGCCGTCCTCCTTGGTGATCATCACCGTGGTGGAACGGGGGCGGGTCTCACCGTCGCTGGCCGGGTAGCTGATTTTCGGATGCTGGATATTCACCCACAGGGTGCGATGGTCCGGCGTAAAGGTAATGCCGGTGATCTCGCAACCGCGCGGCCCCACCAGAAAGCGGCGTACTTCCCGGCTTTGCGGGTCGGCGCACAGCAGCTGGTTGCAGCCCATGTTTTGCATCAGCGGGTCACGATCATCGTAGTCGGTTTCGATCCACAGCCGGCCGGCGGCGTCGAAGGCCAGCCCATCCGGCGAAGAGAAAATATCGCCGTTGATGGTGCCGGTAAGGTGATCGGGGTGGCCGCCCTGCGCTTCCCCGGCCAGCAAAAACAAATCCCAGGTGAAGCGGGTGGCGGTGACATCCGCGCCCTGCTCGCGCCAGCGGATGATCTGGCCATGGTGATTGTCGTGGCGGGGGTTGGCGGCGTTGATCGGGTGGGCGTGACCGCGCTTGTGGTTGTTGGTGAGGGTGGCGTACACCTCCCGATTATTCGGGTCCACGGCCACCCACTCCGGGCGGTCCATGGGCGTGGCGCCCAGCCGGTCGGCGGCGGCGCGGGCGTTGACCAGCACCTCGCCCTGGTCGGCGAAGCCGTTGGCCCGCGTCAGGCCGTTCTCACCGTGCACCAGCGGCAGCCAGACGCCGCGCCCGTCGCCATCGAAGCGGGCCACGTACAGGGTCCCGCTGTCGAGCAGGTGGCGGTTGTGCTCGCGGTCGCCTTCGATGTAGCGGCCCTCCGGCACGAACTTGTAGAGGTATTCGCCACGGGAGTCGTCGCCGGAGTAAAACGCCATGCGGCCGTCGTCGCCCACGGAGGCGGTGCAGCCTTCCCGGCAGAAGCGGCCGAAGGCGGTGCGCTTGATGGGCCGGGAGTCCGGGTCGAAGGGGTCGATCTCCACCACCCAGCCAAAGCGGTGCGGTTCCTGAACGTGGCCGCCGAAGGGCCGGCTGTGATCGGCGGTGGCGTCGAAGCGCGGCTCCGCCGTATTCCAGGCGTACTTGTCCGCCCGCTCCCCATCGAGGATGCCGTAACGTCGATGGGACGTCCGCCGGTCGCTGCTGTCCCGGTTGACGAAATAGTCGTGCCAGTTCTCTTCGCAGGCGAGGTAGGTGCCCCAGGGCGTGTACCCCATGGAGCAGTTATTCAAGGTCCCGATCACGGTTTTGCCCGCCGGGTCGTCCACCGTCTTCATCAGATCGTGCCCGGCCAGCGGACCGCGGATTTCCATTTCCGTCAGATTGCTGACGCGGCGGTTCCACCGTGAGGGGACGACCCGCTGCCACTGGCCGGCCGGGTCTTTTGCAATCTCGATCACGCTGACGCCATGGGCGGCCTGCTCCTTGCGCACCTGTTCCAGCGGCCGTTTGCCATCGACGAAGTGAAAGCCATCGCGATGCAGCGTCGGATTGACATACTCGTGGTTGACCACCAGCAGGCCACGGCCGTTGGGATCGTCCGGGAACGGGAAGAAGTGCATGCCGTCGTTGTTCTGCCCGCCCTGCTTGAGCTGATCCTGCCAGCTGTTACCGGCGTCCGGCCGCCAGGCGGGCGCGTCCGCCAGCACCGCGTCACCCCAGGAAAAGAACGGCCGGGCGGTATAGCCCGGCGGCACCACCACGGTGTCGAAGTCTTCCCCGGTCTGTATCGGCACCGCCTCGAAGCCCTGCGGCGCGGCGCGACCTCCGGAAGCGCAGCCCGATAACGAGCCGCCCATGAAACCGGATACCGCCAGCGCCAGGGAGCCTTTCAAAAAGCCGCGGCGACGCAGCCGGATCACGTCGTCCAGCGACCGGTTGGTTGACGGATTCACTGACACATCACCCTGGGCCTCAAGGGTCCGGTGAAAGTGTTCATGTTGTTGACGAAGTTTTTTCACGATATTCCCCCTGGCCGCGCGCTCAACGACTCAGCCGGTAATGGAAAGTATTTTTGACGCCGGTGACGGTGACCGCTTTACCGTCGATCTTGTGCGGGCTGTACCGGAACTTTCGGGCCGCCGCCAGCGACGGCTGCTCGAACAGCGGGTGGCACTCCCCTTCCTCAATCTTCAAGGCTTCCACACGCCCTTGCTTGTTGACCGTGTAGGTCACGGTGCAGTCCGCTTCCATGTCGCGTATCAGGGCGCGGCGCGGATAGTTCGGCGGTGCCTTGCTCAGTGGCCGGTAGCTGCTCTCGATGTCGCTGGCGGCCACCTGCTCGGGGACAAAGGCCGGCGCCGAGGACTCGGCGGTGGACTCGCCGGCCACTTCTTCCTGCGCCCGCGGCGGTTGCTCCCTCGCCTCGGGCTGGGATTCCGGCCGGGGCTCCGGTTCAGGCTCCGGTTCAGGTTCAGGTTCAGGTTCAGGTTCAGGTTCAGGTTCAGGTTCAGGTTCAGGTTCAGGTTCAGGCTTAGGCTCTGGCTCTGGCTCTGGCTCTGGTTCAGGCTCCGGCTCAGTCCTCTCCCACGCCAGGTCCGCCTGCTTTGGCTCAGGTTCCGGGGCGGGTTCCGGTTCGGGTTCCGGGGCGGGCGCGGGGGCGACCTCCGGGGGTGGCGGCGGCAAGGTCACCAGACGGGCCTCCAGGGTCTGAATCACCGGCGCCGGCGGCGTGGACGGCATCCAGTCGCCAAACAGAAACAACGCCAGCAGGCCATGCAGCAGCACACTGATCGCCACCGCCAGCCACCGCTGGCGGCGTTGCCACACGCTGTCTTCCGGCAGGTGGTGGGCAAGGATCACATCCGTCATTGCGGGGCCTCGGTAATCAACCCGAGCTGCGTCACCCCGGCCCGTTGCAGCGAGGCCATGCCGGATACAACCATGCTGTACACCGCGTCTTCATCGGCGCGGATAAAGACCTGCACGTTGGCCTCGCGGGCGACGATCGCCGATACATCCTCGACCATGGCGTCCACGTCCGCCGCGTTGCCGGTCTCCCCGCGGATGTCCAGCTCGTCGCCCAGATTCCAGTAAAAGCTGCCGTCGTTTTTCACCGACAGTGTCAGAATTTTCTGTTCGTTTTCGCTGGGCAGCGCCTGCGCTTCCACCTTCGGCAATTCGATCTGAACGCCCTGGGTGAGCATGGGCGCGGTGACCATGAAGATCACCAGCAGCACCAGCATCACATCGATGTAAGGCACCACGTTCATATCGGCGTTCTGCTTGTGCTTGTTGGCGGGCGGCTTCATGGCGCGCTCCTCAGCCGCGCCCCCTCGCCCGGCTGGCGGCCCCCGTTTCTGGCGTACAGCAGGCGATGCAGACGCTGCTGCAATTCCGTACCAAAGGCGTAACTGGCGGCGACCAGTCGCTGCCCGCGGGCGGCCAGACGGTTATAGGCGATCACCGCGGGAATCGCCGCGAACAGGCCGATGGCGGTGGCGATCAGGGCCTCGGCGATGCCCGGCGCCACCGTCGACAGCGACGCCTGCTGCACCTGAGACAGGCCGATAAAGGAATTCATAATGCCCCAGACGGTGCCGAACAAACCGACATAGGGGCTCACCGAGCCCACGGTGGCGAGAAACGAGAGGCCGGTTTCCAGCTCGGCCTCCTGTTCCGCGATCACCACCTGCATGACCCGTTCGACGCCCTCCTGCACCGAGGCCGGGCTGCTGTCCCAGTCGCCGTGGAGCAGCTCGTACTCGGCGTAACCGGCGTTGAACAGGGTCTGCACCGCCGCCTGGGGGTGCCGGGGCGACGGCATCGCCGTCATCGCTTTCAGGTCCGGTTCACTACGGAAGGTTTGCAGGAACTGTTTGAGGTGTTTTTCACCGCGGCGTAGCGCCAGATGGCGCAGCACGATCACACACCAGCTGGCCACCGAGGCCATCACCAGCAGCAGCATCACCGCCTTGACGACCAGGCTGGCCTCGCCGACCAGCCCCCAGAGGGTCATGTCATCCATGGTTGAATGCATAGCAAATACCTGTATCAAACGGTTGTGTCAGAAAAATGTCGCCCTACAGATCCAGGGCCTCGATCACGTCCGCGAAGGGCAGCAGCTTGTAGTTCTGGTTGCCTTCGGGCATGCGCTTGCGCCCGTCCTGCACCACCAGCAGACCGTCCGCGTAGGCGCCGCCCAGGTCGGCGGCACTGGCTTCCAGGCCGTCGGTTTCCGAGGCGCCGTCGATGCCCAGCCGCGCATTAAGGCCGATGCGGAACGCCCCACGGACCGCATAGGGTGGCGTAGCGTTGGTGATCACATAGGCGTTGTTGCCCTGGCTGGAAATCACCAGATAGGCGCGGTCGCCGCGACGCCAGACCGCGAGGCCTTCGATATCGGCGTCCACCAGGTCGCCGTCCACCGCGATCACTTCCGTCAGCGCGGTGTCTTCCGCCGGGTCCAGCGGCAGGGTCCAGACCGCCGCGTTCTCCTCACCGACGAACAGGCGGCCGGCGGCATCGTCGGCCACGCAGCCTTCCGGCTGGCTGTCGACGTTGAAACGGCGCACCTCTTCGGCCTGCATCTCGCCGTGCGGTGCGCTCAGGCGGTACTGGATGAAGGTGCCGTCCTTGTCGTTGGGGATGGCATAGAACGCCTCACCCTGCTTCGCCATACAGAGGCCGTATATCTCGGTCATCGGCGTGGCGATATCGCCCAGGTTGGTGAGTTCGCCGCTGTCGCGGTCGATGGCGAAAATCTGCAGGCTGTTGCGGTCGCGGTTGCTGGCCACGGCGAGATCCACGGTGCGGTCGCCCAGGGCGAAACCGGTGCGCACATCCACGTTGTTCATGCGCCCCACCGGCAGGTACTGCACCTGCTTTCCGGACAGGTCGTAGCTGCCCAGGCCGCCCTGCTTGTCGGTGCCCAGCACCCGGCTGTCACCGGGCCGCTCGGGGTGCACCCAGATGGCCGGGTCGTCGGCGGCATCGCCCAGGCTGGGAACCGGATCGGTCTGCACCGAGGCGCGCAACCGGGGCAGCACTTCCGGCGCCTCCACGCTGTCCGGCTGCCACGCCAGGGTGGCCCGCGAAAGCCCCGCGTCGTCGCGTATCAACAGCGCCAGCGCGTCGCCCTGGCGGCGAACGTCCAGGCGCTCCGGTTCATCGAGGCTTGCTAACGGCAGGGCCGTGCCGGCCTCCCAGGCCAGTTGGTTATCGGCAAGACGATACGGATAGCGGTGCAGGCGTGCCTCTTTCGGGTCCAGCACCAGCAGCGCACTACCCGGCAGGACCGCCATCGCCGCCGCGGCCCCGGTGATGTCACCGAACGGCGCCTTGACGCTCACCGGCTCACGGCTGAGGCCGGCCTCAGGATGCGCCTGGTACGCCCACAGCCCGACGTTCTCTTCGTTCACGTAGAGACGCTCATGGACGTCATCGACCTGGCAGTATTCGCTTTGCGGCGGCAGGCTCAGGTTGCGGACCTTGCCGGGGTGCGCCACCAGGCGGCCGTTTTCGGCCACCAGCCATTGCTCGCCCAGACCTTCCTCGCCGACCACGAAAAGAAAGTCGTTGTCGCCGCTGTCGCGGTGCAGGCAAAGACCGTCGATCTTGAAATCCGGCTGCGGCAGATGATGCGTTTCCCAGCTCAGGTCCTCACCGTTGAAGCGCGCCAGCAGCGCCTGCTGATGGTCTTCATCCACCAGCGCCACCAGCAGGCCCTGCTCGTCGCCGCGGTGGTCCACGGCGCCGAACCCGCCGGGCAGATGCGCCAGGGTCTCGCCTTGCTCGCTGACCAGGAACAGCCCTTTCATCTCATCGGTGACCAGCATCTCGGCTTCCGGCAGGAAAGCCAGAGACGGCAGCCACTGGGCGGCCTCCGGAGTGATATCGGCCTGCAGCGTAACCGGTTCGGTGATCACAACGTCATCGGTTTGATCCGCTTGACCGGTGGCTTGCTGTGCATTGCTGCCGCAACCGGCCAGCGGCAGGACCGCCAGCATCAGCAGCGAGGCGGGCTTGCCGCAAAGGGAGGAAACGGCGTCGCAGATAGGTGCTTTGATCGACATAACAACTCTCTAAAACAGTTAAAAAACGCCTTTCCCCGCCCTGTGGGCGGGCGGGGAAAGGTGCCTGTAAAAATCAGAATCCGGTCCAGGTCAGCCCCAACTTGAACGTCGGGCCGTACTCTTCGTATTGCGCGTTGAACCGCTCCTTGCCGAGGTAGGCGTAAAAAACTTCGTCGGTGAGGTTGAGGGCGTCGAAGTTCACTTGAAGCTGGTCGGTCACGTAGTACTTGGCGCTGAAGTCCAGATAGAAGGCGTCATCCACATAGCGGTCGCGTTCCGGCTCATCCAGGGAGCTGATCTCTTCCAGGTAGCTGGACTTGTAGTTGCCCGCCAAACGCAGGCTGACCAGCTCGTTCTCCCAGCCGACGGTGAGGTTGGCGACCGTGTCGGAGTGCAGCGGCAGGTCGATGTCGCGGCTGCGGTAGTCGCCGCCGTTAAAGCCGTCGATGGTGGCTTCGGATTCGCTCAGGGTCAGGTTGGCGCCGGTGAGGAAGTTGCCGAACTTTCGCGAGAAGGCCAGCTCCAGGCCGTAGATGCTGGCGTCGTCACCGTTGGCGAAGGTCGCCGCTTCTTCATAGGCGGCCCAGTCACCGGTGCCGGCCAGATCGGTGGCGTAGGTGTAGTTCTTGATGTCCTTGTAGAAGAGGTACGCGGACATCAGGCCCAGACGCCCCATGTAGCGCTCGATCCCCAAATCCAGATTGCTGGATTCCAGCGGGTCCAGGTCCGGATTACCGAACTCGGCTTTCAGGTCGCCGTCGTCATCTTCCAGGTAGACATAGGGCGCCAGCTGTTCGAAGGACGGCCGCACCACGCTCTGGGTGAAGGCGGCGCGCACCAGGGTGTCGCTGTCCAGGCGGTAGCGGGCGTGCAGGCCAGGCAACAGATAGTCGTCGGTCTTATCGCTGCGGTTGGCGCTCCATTCGCCGCTGGCGTCGTCATAGCGCACGCCGTCGGCTTCGAAGGAGGTGCTTTCATAGCGCACGCCCGCCAGCAGGTACCAGTCGCCGAGGTCGACGCTGTTCATCACGTAGAGGGCGTTGGTGTCCTCGCGCATTTCGAAGTCTTCCAGGCGGGAATCGACTTCGTTACGGGCGCCGGCCATGCCGGCGATCGCCGCGCGGATGGCGCTGTTACTGACACCCGGCCCGAACGGCGCCAGCCCGTAATCCACGTCGTCGTAGTAATCTTCCAGATCGGTGCTGGCGAGATCGTCGGTGTCGAATTCCGACACCTCGACATCGTTGTCCTTCTCCCGGCGGCTGACCTTGGTGCCGAACTTGAGCTGTGAGGGATTGGCCCCCAACAGGTAGTCCCGGGCGAAGTCGAGCTTGATGTTGGCCTCGGTGTCCGTGGTCAACTGGTCTTCGCGCTTTACCTCGTCCAGTTCGTAGGATCCGGCCTGGTAGTAGGCGTCCTCCATGGACGGGATCGGCTTGCGGCTGTCGTTAAAAGAGCCGTTAAAGGGGCCGCCGACAAACAGCGCTTCCACTTCGTTGGGGGTGTCCTGGAAGGCGTGGCTGTAGCCCACCTGGCCGTTGAGCGTCCAGGTTTCCAGCAACTTCTCGCCGCCGAGCACCACGGAGTGGATCTCCTGGGTTTCGGTGCGGTTCTTGAATTCCAATTCCGCTTCGCCGGTACCGCGCTCACCGACGCCCACAGCGGGATCGAACGCCACCAGGGAGTTATTGCCGTTCTCGGTGTCCTCAAAGCTGGAATACAGCGTGCGCAGATAGAAGGACGTCATGTCATCCGGCTTAAAGTCGAAGTTCAGCCCCACCGCCTGGCGTTTGCGGGTCAGCTCCGCTTTACGCATCAGCACTTCTTCCAGCGTGCCGGCGCTGAGGTCGTCCCAGCCGCCATCGGTCTCCACGTTATCGGAACCGAAATCCCGGTCTTCCCAGCTGGCCGCAAGCGCCACACCGAAGTTGTCCGTGCTGTCACCGATGCTGAACTTGCGCGTCAGGGCACCGGACAGCTTGGGGCTGATCTCACCGGTGTTGTCGTCGTGGCTGCCGCTGACGGAAAAGGTGTTGAAGGCGTCTTCATGGTCGAACGCGGACAGGCTGCGCACTTCAATGGTGCCGCCCAGGGAGTTGGCATCCATATCCGGCGTCAGGGTCTTCACCACCGACATGGACTGCACCAGCTCGGAGGGCAGCACATCCATGGCCACGGCGCGGGTATCGCCTTCCGGCGACGGCAACAGCGAGCCGTTGATGGACACCGCGTTCAAGCCGGCCCCCAGGCCGCGCACCGTCACGTAACGCCCTTCCCCCTGATCGCGCTCCACCGTGACACCCGGCACGCGCTGCAGCGCCTCGGCGGCGTTGGCGTCCGGCAACTGGGCCACACCGTCGGCGGACACCACGTTGGAGATGCTGTCGGAACGGCGCTGCTCCTTGAGCGCCTTGTCGAGTCTGGCCGCCTGACCAATCACGGTGACGTGTTCGGTATTACCCTGGACGGTGACTTCGTCGTCGGTCTGCCCGGCCGTATCGGCCTGCACGGAGCCGCACAGCAGACCGATGCTCAGCGCCAGCGTGCGGTAACGGAAAATGGGTGTCGCCACGGTGATTCCCCCTCTGGTGGTGATGTGGTGTGGAGGGGACCGTAGAGTCCGAATATGTCAGTTCTGCGACACAGCTTTTCGATGCCTCTTTAAAATCAATGACTTACCGTTTTCCCGCCGGCCGGGTGATCCCATCGCACCCATCCTTGAACCGGCGAAACCCCGCGAACCCCGGCGTTGCGAGCCCCGGCACGCTATTTCCAGCGCCTGGAGCACAAGCCGTATGAGCCGATTTGACCCCGCGGCCCATTCCCAGGCGTTTGCCTCCCAATAGAAACTGTCATCGCCCTGACATCACGGTGAGATATAACCGCCGCTAAACAAAGGAGGCTTCCGTGGCAAACATGACGGCGCTGCATCGCTGCTCCATCGCAACCATTATGGCCATCGGCCTGGGCATACTGATTCTTAATCTGACCGTCGGTTCGCTAAAGCCGGCGGCGGAAATCGCCTGGCTGGATATTGGCGGCGAAGGGGGCGCGGCGCTGCTGTCCTTGATGTGGACCTTCTTTATTTTCAACAGCCGTCCGACCGGGTGGGTGACGCGCCTGCTGAGCAGCGGGCTGGCGTTTATCTTCTTCTCCTACTGGCAGGATGTGCTGGATGAATTCATCCAGCTTCCCGCCAGCGTCAACTGGGACCACTGGCTTGAATCCGGCACCATGCCGGTGGGCATGATCCTGCTGACCCTGGGCATCTATCACTGGCACCGGGAGCAGCAGGCGATCAACCGGCAGTTGCTCAAGCGCGAACGCATTTTTCGGGAACACCGTAGCTTTGACGCGCTGACGCCACTCAGCGGCGCCGGCTATCTGCGCGAACAGCTCAGCCGGGAACTTCAGCATCCGGGCCGTCCGGTGGCGCTGATCATGCTGGATCTGCATTGCTTCGATCACAGCCGCCGCCTGCTCGGCGGCGCCGACAGTGACCGGCTGCTCCGCGAGCTGGGCGAAGTACTGGTACTGAACCTGCGCCAGAAGGATCTGCTTTGCCGCTATGCCGGCGACCGCTTTGCCGTGGTATTACCCGCCACCGAATACGGCGCCGCCGAAAACCTGCGCCGGGAACTGGACCAGGCCGCCAACAGCTTCGCCTTCAAGACACGGCGCGGCGAGACCCATGCGCCGACCGTGCATACCGGGCTGGCGGTGTCGAAAGACGACGACGCGCAAACGCTGATCGACCGCGCCAACCAGCAGCTGCTGACCACCCGCCCGGATCAGCCCAGGGTCGCCTGATGAAGGGCTACCTTGCGGATCAGCCCTTTATCCCCGCCCATCATCAGCCCGCGGAGCTGATTGATCTGATCCAGGATCAAGGCATTGATCTGAACCGCTTGCTGCGACATACCGGCCTGTTTCATGAGCAGATTCTCAGCGGCGAGGCCTGTTTCAGCCCGCGCACCTGGTTGCAGTTGATCCACAACGCCCGGCGCCTGCAACCGGATCCGGAGCTGAGCTTTCGCTATGGTCAGCGGCTTTTCCCCGGCCATTACGGCAGCGTCAGTGCCCTGCTGGCCAACGCCGGCAACCTGGGCGAAGCGCTTCAGGTGTTCCGCGATTTCAGCCGCCTGATCCTGCCGTTGCTGGGCGTGCGCCTCACCGTCACCGACAAGCATGTCTGCCTGCACTGGCTGCCGAGCACCGGATACCGGTCGGAACATCGCTTCGTGGTGGAAGCCGCCATGACCGCGCTGGCCTCGGTCACCCGCTGGCTGAGCGAGACGCGCCTGCCCTGGGCGTTTCAGTTCAGTTATCCGCAACCCGGACATCCGGAACACTACGAGGTGTATCTGGGCGGGCCGCTGCACTTCGATGCCCACATCGACGCCATGATACTGCCGCGCCAGTACCTGGAAAGACCCTGGCCGCAGGCGTCTTCGACCATCCGCCTGCCCGCCCTGCGGCAATGTCGGCAGCAACTGGAGGGCGGCAGTGGCGACAGCCTGCGCCTTTGTCTCTATCGCCATCTGCAGAAGAACCTGGCCGACGCGCCGTCGCTGCCGCGCGTCGCCGATCTGCTGCGGTGCAGCCCGGCCACCCTCAAGCGACGGCTCAAAGACGAAGGCTGTCATTTCCAGCAACTCCTGGACGAGGTGCGCCTGCATCAGGCGATTCACTGGTTTCAATTCGAAGGCTACAGCACGGAGCAGGTCGCCAAGGGGCTGAACTTCAACGACAACACCAACTTCCGCCGTTCATTCAAGCGGTGGGCGGGCGTCACGCCGGCCATGTGTTTAAAGCAACTGGTGGTGGGCGACTAGCGCTTACCCCGGCCCGGCCCTCTCTTTTCCCTGTGCTAAGCTCGACAGCAGTGAACCTGAGGGGAGAACAGCCGTGGCGGGACGTCCATGGATTCGCTGATTTCAGCGGCGGCGCGGGCCCTGGCCGGCGGTGATCCGTTGCGGGCGCTGAACCATGTCTCGCTGCGCGACGATGCGCCGGCGCTGGCGTTGCGCGGCATCGCCATGGCGCAGCTCGGCGACCTGGCCCGCGCCCGAGCCCTGTTGCGGCGAGCGTCGCGGGCCTTCACTACAAGGGAAACGGTGGCGCGCGCCCGCTGCGTGGTGGCCGAAGCGGAGGTGGCGCTGGCCGCCCGCGACCTGCACGCCTCCTCCAAGGCGCTGGACGCGGCCCGGGAGACCCTGCACCGCCACGGCGATACCGTGAACGCCGCCCACGCTCGCTACCTGGCGATTCACCGTCTGTTGCTGATCGGCCGGCTCGACGACGCCGAGCAACAGCTCAACGCCCTCAATACCGACGTCCTGCCCCCGGCCTTGCTGGCCACCCACCAGCTGGCCGTCGCCGGTATCGCCCTGCGCCGACTCGATACCGGCACCGCACGCACCGCCCTGGGCCACGCCGGTCAAGCGGCGCGACGCTCCGGCATCGCCGCGCTGATCAACGAAGTGGACAAGGCCGCCCGGGTGCTGCAGGCGCCGGCCGCCCGGCTGGTAACGCACGACGAAGATCGACCGGTGCGGCTTGATGAAGTGGAAGCGCTGTTCGCCTCCCCCACCCTGGTGGTGGACGCCTGCCGCTACAGCGTGCACCAGGCCAGCGCCGTGATCGAACTGGCGACACGGCCGGTGCTGTTCACCCTGGCGCGCACGCTGGCCGAAGCCTGGCCCGGCGACGCCCGCCGCGACACCTTGATCGAGCGCGCCTTCCGCCTGCGCCAGGTGGAGGAATCCCATCGCGCCCGGCTGCGCGTGGAAATCGGACGGCTGCGCAAAGCACTACGGCCCCTCGCGCGGCTGCACGCCACCCGCCACGGCTTCAAGCTGGAGCCGCTGACCGGCGACGTGGCGGTGCTGGCCCGACCGGTGGAAGACAAGCACGCACCGATACTGGCGTTTCTTTCCGACGGCGAAGCCTGGTCCAGCTCCGCCCTGGCACTGGCGCTGGGCACCAGCCAGCGCACCGTGCAACGGGCGCTGGACACCCTGGCGAACGCCGGCAAAGTGGAAGCCATCGGGCAAAGCCGCGCGCGCCGCTGGGTGGCCTCGCCGGTGCTCGGATTCACGACAACCTTGTTACTCACCGCGCCACTGCCCGGCGGCTAGGATGGCCAGAACCTACAAGGAGGGCATCACCATGAAACAATCACAAGCACGAATCATTCGCGAGTACGGCCCCTTCCCCGGCGCATCAACCGTCGGCGGCGTGGAATACGACGGCCGTTACGTGTGGCTGGCCACCGGCGACAAACTCCAGGCCCTGGACCGGGCCAGCGGTGAAATACAAAAAACACTGGACGTGGCGGCGGACGCCGGCACCGCCTTCGACGGCACCCACCTCTACCAGATCGCCGAAAAGCGGATTCAAAAGATCGACCCGAACACCGGTGAGATTATCGCCACCGTGCCCGCCCCCGGCGACGGCGAGGATTCCGGCATGGCCTGGGCGGAAGGTTCCCTTTGGGTCGGCCAGTACCGGAAACGAAAGATCCATCAAGTGGATCCGCAAACCGGGGCGGTACTGCGCACTCTGGAATCCGACCGCTTCGTCACCGGCGTCACCTGGATCAACGACGAACTCTGGCACGGCACCTGGGAAGGCGACGACGCCGACCTGCGGCACATTGATTCGGAAACCGGTGACGTGCTCGAGCGCATCGACCTGCCCGAAGGCGTTCATGTGTCCGGGCTGACCTACGACGGCAACGGCAGCTTCTACTGCGGCGGCGGGCCCAGTGGCAAGGTCCGCGCGGTCAGCCGGCCCGAGTAATAGCCGACCGGGGGGCGCTAAGCCCCCCACTCCACCTCACGCAGCGTCTGAATGACTTCATACATGTAATAGGCCGGCTCTTCCGGGTACCCCATCTCGCGAATGGCGTCATTATTCCGGGACACCTCATCGAGAAACGCCTGGCACCGCGCCTCATCTTCAAACCCGCAGAGCACGACGGTCTCGATCCGGGACGCGGTTGGAAGCCAGAACAGGGAGCGGCGAATCACGGCGGGGTGCGCCGGATGCGACGGCGGTGTGAAAGCCCACAGCCAGCGATCTTCCTCGGTCATCTTCACCGCCACCAGCCAGCCATTGGCATCGTAGCGCTGAAAACCCTCATCGTTCCTGGTCAGGCGCCTGAGGCACTCGACGCCACACGCCTCCAGGGCAACGCTATCCGCGAGTTGGAACGATTCGATGTTCGCCGATTGCGAGGTGCAGCCCGACAGTAGCGCGGCCAGCGCCAGATATTTCCATTGGCCCATGTATTTCTTCCTTGAAGTCTTTGCCTTAACGGACGCGCAGCAGATCGTCGTAGCCCGGCGCCATCTGGCCGAACAGGCCTCTCAGCCGAACGGCCGCACGCCGATCAGCGCGCCATGCAACCAGAACGCGAACAGCGCCCAGGCCACCACGCCCACCACCACGGTGATAATGTCGCCCTTGAGGGTACCGGGCGCGTAGGTTACGCCCTGGGCACGGTCACGCCGACGCAGCCGGGCGAACGCCACGATCGCCCACACCAGGAAGGCGCCGAACAACACCACGTCGTGCAGCAAGCCAATGGCCAGCAAGTGGCCGAACGCCCACACCTTGGTGCCCACCACCATGGGATGGCCGATTCGGGCACGGAGACGGTTGCCGGGCACGTAGGCCGCGGCCAACAAGATGAAGGCGACAAGCATGAACAACGCGTTGAGATGGCCCAGCCAGGCCGGCGGTGCGTACAACACGACCGGGTCCAACCGGGCCTGCTGGAAGCCCAGCACGATCAGCACGAAACCGGCCAGGGCGATCAGACTGTAGAGCCCTTTCCAGGGCAGCAGGCCCATACTGTCCACGCGGCGCTGCCGCCATTCCGGGGCGAAGCCCACGCAGTGAATACCCAGGAAAATCAGCAAACCGAGAATCAGCATTATCATTGTTGTGTGTCTCCGTGCGCGAAAGGGGTGGCCCTATAGTGCCGCAATCCGGATGGCGGGAACATGACCCGCGGCGGTTACGCCTCGGCCTCGGGCGCGCTCAGGGCCTTGCTGTAGAACCCGGACGGATCGAAACAGCAGACCCGCTTTTCGCCGGACGCCAGCTTGTCCAAGGCGTCGTTGATCCGCTTGGCGCGGGTCTTTGCCTGCTTGGCGGTGACCACCCAGTGAACCCAGTCCACCCGCGCCAGGGTGGTGGTGGCTTCCCAGGTGGCAAGGGCATCGGGCGACGCCTGCAACGCTTGCCGCAGATCTTCAGGCACCTCCGGTTCCGGCTCCCGCGCCACGGGCGTGATCCCGAACTCGGCAACGTCGCCCGGCGCGGTGTGGGACGCGGCCATCAAGGCCTTGTCGATGCGCAACCAATGGCTCTTCCGGCCGTCCGGCTCCAGCAACAGAGCATTAAAGGGCTGGCCGTTGAGGGTGCCGTCCACGGAAGTGCGGCCGCGCCGGGGCAGCTTGGCACTGGCGTCCTTGGGGAGCACCACGAAGGCCCACTCTTCGCCGTCACCCGGCTTTTTCGGGCGGAGCAATCGCGCGCTGAATTGGGAGCGGGTGTCTTTGTTCGCCATCGTCCATTACAGCCTTTCGATCTGGAGGGATGCTTCGAAGCGTGCCAGAACCGCGTTCGCTGTCAACCGGCCGGCAAGCGCACCAAGACGCTAGTGCCGGGCCGGCTTTCTATGCTTTCCTGGTGATTCATGACAGGAGCAAACATGGCCCGCGATATTCTGGTTCTGGGCGCCGGCATGGTCGGCGTCTCCACCGCCTGGCACCTGCTGCAACGCGGCCACCGGGTCACCCTGGTGGACCGCAACGCACCGGGGCGCGAGACCTCGTTCGGCAACGCCGGCATTATCCAGCGCGAGGCCGTGCGGCCCTACCGCTTCCCCCGCGACCTGGCCACCCTCACCCGGGTGCTGCCCAACCGGCAGGTGGCTATCCGCTACCAGCCGTCCGGCATGGCCCGGGCTGCCCTGCCCCTGTTCCAGTACTGGCGGAATTCGGCGCCGCAACGCTACGCGCGCATCGTCCCCGAATACGCGGCGCTGATCACCCGGGCGCGGGATGCCCACGCGGAGATGATCGACGCTGCCAGCGCCGAAGACTTGATTCGTCAGGAAGGCTACCTGGAAGTGTTCCGCACCGCCGAAGCGTTCGACGCGGAATGTCGGCAGGCGGAACAGGACGCCGCCGAATACGATGTCACCCATGAGGTCCTGGACAGCGCCACGCTTTCCAAACTGGAACCGGACCTGGCGCCCGGCCTCGCCGGCGCCATCCACTGGACCCAGCCCTGGACCGCCACCGACCCCGGCGCCCTGGTGGCCGCCTACGCCGACCACTTCCAGCAACAAGGCGGATGCTTCGTCCAGGCGCCACTGGAAACGCTGTCGCGCCACGGCAACGGCTGGCAGGCCGTGGTCGGCGGGGAGACGTTCGCCGCCGAGCAAGTGGTGCTGGCCCTCGGCCCCTGGTCCGCGCAATGGCTCGACCAACAGGGCCTGCACGTGCCGCTGTTCGTGAAACGCGGCTACCACATGCACTACGGCGCCCGCGACAACGCCCGCCTGCGCCACTGGCTGATGGACTCCGAAACCGGCTACCTGCTCGCCCCCATGCGCGCCGGCATCCGCCTTACCACCGGCGCTGAACTCGCCCGCCACGACGCCCAGCCCCACTACCAGCAACTGGCCGCCGCCGAAGCCGTCGCCCGGACGCTTTTCCCCCTGGGCGACCGGCTCGATCCACAGCCCTGGATGGGCGCCCGCCCCTGCACCCCGGACATGAAACCCGTGATCGGCCCGGCCCCCGGCCTGCCCGGACTGTGGCTGGCCTTCGGCCACGGCCACCAGGGCTTCACCATGGGGCCGATTACCGGCAAGTTGCTCGGGCAGATGATGGATGGGGAGCCGACTGAGGTGGCCATGGCGCCCTATCGGGCGGATCGGTTTTAGCGGCTGCCCCACCACCTCCTGCCCGAGGTCGGAGACCAGCTCCTGGCGCGTTAGCGTCTGCCCCAGCACTTCGACAGCCTGCTCCAACTCGGACAGGCCCTGCCGGGCCAGGCGGTGCTCATTGAGGCTGTAGCCGCGGGTCAGGTGGTGGCGCAGGACCGTGGTGGCCCATTGGCGGAAGCGAGTGGCACGGTGGGAGTTCACCCGGTAGCCGACCGAAATGATCGCATCCAGATTGAAATGCTCTACCTGATAGGTTTTGCCGTCAGCCGCAGTTGTTGCATTTTTTGCAACAACTGATTCCCGCTCCAGCTCGAAGTCTCTGAAAATATTACGTAGATGCCTGGATATGACGGACTTGTCCCGACCAAACAACTCGGCAAGCTGCGACAATGTCAGCCAGACGGTCTCACCCTCCAGCCGTACTTCAACCTTCTGGGCGTCTTCCTCGAAAATCACGATCTCGCTCATGCCGGCTCCGTTCACAGGGAATGAGCCGGCATGCTCGCTCTGTACCCCCGGTGGGACAGTCAGCGAGAACGGAAGATCGTGTCAGTGGAATGCTCTGAGGTGTGTAGGATAGCGGGCCGAGCCGCTATTTCACGCCGTCCAGGCTGGACAGGGCGGCGCAGGGTTGGCCGGCGATCACGCTGAAGGAGCCGTCAGTCTCCAGCACCACGGCGGCGACGTCGCCAAGGGCGCCGATGCCGGCGGAGCGCACCGCCGCGCGCACTTCTTCGCGGGTCACCCGGGCGTCGCGCAACGCGTCATCGAGCATGGCCCCGTCGCGCAATAACAGGCGCGGTTCGCCGGTGACCACCCGGCGCAGCCACGGGATGCGCGTGCTGGACCAGGAAATGGCAAACTGCATGCCGATCAGCAGCGCCAGTGCCAGCAAACCCTCCGCCAGCGCCACGCTCCTGCTCAGCACGATGGTGGCCAGGGTCGAGCCGATCGCCACCGTGACCACCAGATCAAAGGCGTTCATCTTCGCCAGCGTCCGCTTGCCGGACACCCGCAGCATGAACACCAGCGACACATAGGCCAGCACGCCGATCAGCAGCGTGCGGCCCAGCACCGACCAGCCGTTGAAAAAGATCGCTTCCATACCGAATCACTCCCTGTGCGGCGAACCAACGCAGCATGGCAGTCATCCGGCTGGATAGCGAACGGGGGACTTACTGGACGCGGTAGAGCCCGCAAAGCTTATTGCCGTCCGGGTCGAGCACGTAGCTCAGATGCATGGCGCCCATGGCGCTTTCGCGCAGGCCCGGCGGATCTTCCACGGAGGTGCCGCCGTGGGCCACCGCCACGTCGTGCAGCTCTTTCACCTGTTCCGGGGAGTCGCACTTGAAGCCGATGGTGCCGCCGTTGGCGCCGGTGGCCGGCTGGCCGTTGAGCGGCTGGGTGATCGCCAGGGTGTTGCCGTCGTGGCGGTAGAACAGCCGCACGATCCCGGCGGGGGTTTCGTTACGAATCGGCTCGCCGGCGCCGAGCACTCCGAGTACCGCGTCGTAGAACCGCTTGGAACGTTCGATATCGCTGGAGCCGATCATAATGTGATTGAACATGTTACTTCTCTCCCTTTTTTGCCGCCGGCGTTGTGCCGGCCTCGTTGTTTTATTCGCTGAATGCCGAGGGCCTCTTTTACGCGCCTTCGTCTTCCACCGCCAGCAACGCCAGCAGGGCCCGGGTGGCGGGTGAGGCGGTCTTTGGCCACACCACGCGCACCGAGCGCTGGGGCGCATTGTGCACCCTTCTGGTGCTGACATCCGTCAATTGGCGCGACAGGCTTTGCGGAATCAAACCCACCGCCAGCCCCTGGCGAACGATCGCCACCAGATGCTGCACGGTGCTCACCTCGAACTGGACGTTATATTCCAGCCCCTGGGCGGCGAAGGCCTCCGCGGACTGGCGGTGCGCACTGCTGCCCACGGGGAAATCCACCACCGGGCAAGACGCTAGCTGGCCCAGGGTTACCGTGTCGTGAGCGGTCAGCGGATGTGACGGCGACATCAAAGCCACCAGCTCTTCATTACAGAGCGACCGGCTACAAAGGCTACTGTGAACCGTCTCGCCCGGCCAGACGCCAATGAACGCCACATCCAGGCGGCGCTCTTCCAATTTGACCAGCATCTTCTCACTGCCCTCCATGACCAGTTCCACATGCACGTGGGGGAAGCGGCGGTGGAAGCGCGCCAGCAGCTCAATCGGGTCCGGGCTGGTCAGCGTGGAGATGGTGCCCATGGAAAGGCGCCCGCGCACCTCGCCGGTGGAGGCCACCACCTCGTCGGTGACACGTTGCACCGCTTCCAGGGCCTGGCGCCCATGTTGCACGAACACCTTGCCCGCCTCGGTCAGACGCACCGAGCGGGAGTTGCGCTCAAACAGCGTGACGCCCAGCTCGCTTTCCAGTTGAGCGACCTGATGGCTGAGCGCGGACTGAACCGTATGGCACCGACGGGCGGCGCCGGTAAAGCTGCCGGCCTCGGCCACCGCCAGCACATACTCCACCTGCTTCAGCTTCATGGCATGCATCTCGAAAAACGATAGTTGGCATCATAATAATACATTTGCCCGATGGCACCGAGTCGCCGACACTCCCGGCCTCACCCGGAGGAGGCACCATGAGGCACGCCGAGAACACCACCGATTCCGCCCTCAGCACCTGGCTGATACTGCTGATGGCCACCACCACCGGCCTGGTGGTGGCCAGCAACTACTACGCCCAGCCGCTGCTGCACACCATCTCGGATCAGCTCGGCCTGTCCTACGCCCGGGCCGGCATCATCGTCACCGTGGCCCAGGCCAGCTACGCGCTGGGCCTGATCCTGCTGGTGCCGCTCGGCGACCTGGTGGAGCGCCGGCGCCTGATCGTCACCATGATGCTGTTCGCCACCGCCGGCCTGCTGGTGAGCGCCACCGCCGGGTCCCTGGCCGCCCTGCTGATCGGCACGGCCATCACCGGGGCGTTTTCCGTGGTGGCCCAGGTGCTGGTGCCGTTCGCCGCCACCCTGTCGCCGATGCAGCAGCGCGGCAAGGTGGTGGGCACGGTGATGAGCGGCCTGCTGATGGGCATCCTGCTGGCCCGCACCGTGGCCGGCGCGCTGTCCAGCCTGGGTGACTGGCATACGGTCTACTGGGTGGCGGCCGCGCTCATGCTGCTCAACACCCTGGCCCTGTGGCGCGCCCTGCCCCGCTACGCCCCGACCGCCCGCATGCACTACGGGCAGCTGATTGGCTCGGTGTTCGCCCAGTTCGCCCGCTACCCGCTGCACCGACAACGCTCCATGCTGGGCTGCCTGATCTTCGCCATGTTCAGCGTACTGTGGACCTCGCTGGCCTTCTTGCTGTCCAGCGAGCCCTGGTCCTATTCCGACGCCACCATCGGCTTGTTCGGCCTGGCCGGCGCCATGGGCGCGCTGTCCGCCCGCCACGCCGGCGTACTGACCGACCGGGGCCACGGCGCCCGGCTCACCGTGCTGGGCGTGGTGGCACTACTGGTGTCTTGGGGCCTTCTGGGGCTGGGCGGTTACTCGCTGATTGCCCTGATCGCCGGCATCGTGCTGCTGGACCTGGCCTTGCAGGCGGTGCACATCACCAACATGAACATGATCTTCAACCTGGACGAGGCGGCCCGGAACCGGCTGAATTCCGGCTACATGTTCCTGTACTTCGTCGGCGGCGCCCTGGGCTCGCTGGGCTCCGCCGCGGCCTACCAGCAAAACGGCTGGCTGGGTGTGTGCCTGCTGGGTGGCGGGCTGGGTGTATTGGCGGTGGGCTATGGGGTGTGGATTACCCGCTTCAGTCCACGCTCTCAAACACCGCCGGGTTCAGAAACATACGCTGGCTCACCAGCCGGCGATCCACCTCGCTGAGTTCCGCTTCTGCCATCACAGCCGGAAGTTTTTCGCGGATACCGGCGATCTGCTCGCCAATGATCTCGTTGGCGCCGTCCTCGGACAGCAGAAAATGTCTCGCCGCCCCACGGCAGACATTGAGGTTGCTGAGGCGCCGGTCTCCGTCGATCAGCATCGCCTGGGACGCCTCGTTGCCGGTGCGCGCCTGCGGGCAGATGTCATAGGCCGGCGTCAGCGTGAGCGAATCGCCGTTCCAGAAAGCAGCGTGATTACGCGCGTGATCGTCGGTGTTACCGCAAAGGACGTTGAACACCAAACGCCCGAACAGCTCGCGCAGCGTGGCCGTCGGCTCGGTAAACCGATGCCGGATAATCTCGCTCAGGGTTTCGTAGCTGGCGTAGCGCGCCATCATCTCATCGAGCTCGAACAGGGTCAGGGCCGACACCATCGCCTTGCGGGTCCAGCCGTTGCCGGCCTTGTTACGGTCGAAGCGCTCAACCAACAACACGTTCTTGCCGGCGACACGCTTGAGGTGCACCGGAGCGACCCGCAGCCCGAGATCCGCCGCCAAACGCATCGCCACATACTCCACCTTCACCACATCGTAGGTGTCAGTGCTGGAGGAAAACTTGGCGATGTATTTGCGGTCCCCGCTTTCAATCTCCGCCTTGGGCCGGGCACCGCCCAGGGAACTGCCGTGAAACAACGCCTGATCCAGGGCCGGCGGCAGGGACTTACCCGCCTCCACCAAAGCGGCGGCTTCAAGCAATTGTTCCAGGGTCGCCCCGCCGGGCTGACGCGGCACATACTCCGAGGCCGAGCGCTGATAATCCAGCGCCCCCGGGCGGTCCGAACCGGAATTAAGCAGATAGGTGAGCTCGCCGAGTTGCCCGGGGTCCGTATCACGTCCCGGACGGCCCAACAGCCGGTTCAAAACCACCCGCCGGCCCCAGGCATCCGGCGCGCCGTCACGCAAACAGCCCGGCATCGACAGCCCCGGCAAAGGGGGTATGGCACCGCGCCGCAAAGGCAGCTCAGGCAGGTACAACGGTATGGCGTCATCACGGTCCAGATAACTGCGGCCGTAATTAAACGCCAGCCGAGCCCCTTCCTGATACAAGCGCCCCGCCACCACCGGCTCAGTTCGACCGGGCAACCACACCCAAACGTAGGCGTCGTGATCGTCAGAAGTCATCTTTCACATCCTTGTCCGACGTCCGCACCGACCGGGGCAGCAGCCGCAACGTGTACTCCGTCTCCGCCACCCGGGAGGCCAGCGCCGCCGGCGACGCCTCGAACAGGGGCACCCCGACAATCGCCGCCGCCTCGAACACGGCGCCAATGGCGCAGCCCATCTCGCCTTTCTCAATACGCTGCACCAGCCCGCGCGAGATCCCGGCGCGCTCCGCCAGGGCCTCGGCGGTGAGCCCCTGGTCGATGCGGGCGCGACGAATCAGCCGGCCGAGAAGCTGGGCGGCATCGCGGCTGTAGCGAGAATAAGGGCGATTATCGGGCTTTGGCATGATCCATTAATAAACCTTAAAGAACGTCAGTGCTTACTTTATAGACCATTTCGGAGGCAAGCAAGAAAGGAACTTCACGCTGTCGATTCTTGATCGGCGGAGTCGACTATCGGGTACACAACCGATAGGGAGCGAACAATGCCCAACCAACACGGCGAGTTTATCTGGTACGAACTGTCCACCGACAACGCGGACGCCGCCCAGCACTTCTACGGCGCGATACTCGGCTGGCGGGTCACCGACAGCGGCCAGCCCGACATGGATTACCGCCTTCTCCATGCCCGCGACGAGGACACGGGAGAATGGCGCGCGGTTGGTGGCTTGATGGCACTGACCGAAGAGATGAAACAGTGCGGCGCCAGGCCGTTGTGGCTGGGCTACATCGGCGTCGACGACGTCGACCAGACCGTGGCGACGGCCACCGCCCTGGGCGGCAGCGTGCAAATGCCGGCCACGGATATTCCCGACGTGGGCCGCCTCGCCATGGTGAGCGACCCGCAGGGCACGCCCTTCTATGTGATGCGGGCCAACAGCGATGAAGCCAGCCTGGCGTTCGCCTCCGACCGCCCGCGAGTAGGTCACTGCGCCTGGAACGAATTGGCCACCTCAGACCCCGAAGCGGCAAAAGCCTTCTATTTCGAGGCGTTCGGCTGGACCAAGGACGGCGAAATGGACATGGAGCCAATGGGGGCCTACGAATTTATCCGCCACAACGGCGTGATCGGCGCCATCATGCCCAAGCCCGATGACATGCCCGTGCCGATGTGGCACTACTACTTCCGCCCCGCCGATATCGACGCCGCGATCAACGCGATCATCGATAACGGCGGGCAGATCCTGCATGGCCCGGATGAAATTCCCGGCGGCGACTTTATCGTGAAAGGGTTTGATCCCCAGGGGGCGCTATTCGCGCTGGTGGGGTCCAGGCGGACTTGATCCTCCCCGGCATGCCGGCCGGCCATGCGCGCTGGTGTCTTCGAGGCTGTACTTTCTGGCCAATGCCTTTCACGTTCGGGGCACGGCATAGTGGCAGGCTTGGTTTGCTGCCCAACCCGACGCGAGGAAGCACGCATGAGCACCGCACTGATCACCGGCGCCTCCAGTGGCATCGGCGAAGACA
>Ga0208300_100626_pt1 | contig 22844 bp, 20 predicted proteins | sample 23_taG_FD_184096 | JGI IMG/M metagenome (GOLD analysis project Ga0208300, IMG submission 184096) | Marine viral communities from Cariaco Basin, Caribbean Sea - 23_WHOI_OMZ (SPAdes) (version 2) | ecosystem: Environmental > Aquatic > Marine > Oceanic | place: Caribbean Sea: Cariaco Basin... | reverse complement strand
CCGTAGCCCAAATAGCCCTGGCGTGGCTGCTACACCAGAAGCCTGTATCCAGTATTATCGTTGGCGCCAAGCGGCCGGAGCAGCTGAAAGCCAATATCCAGGCAGCGCAGATCCGGTTGTCTGGCGAAGAACTTAATGCTCTCGACGAGGTGAGCCGTATACCGGAGGAGTATCCGGGCTGGATGATGAAAATGATGGCCGGGTACCGGGATCATAAGAAGGATTAGGTCTGGCACAGTCCCGGCGCAGAGGCCTCTTGACTCTCTGTAAAATACGGCGAAAGCCTCATGACACTGGCGCTATGTGAATTCTTAGTCCGCCAACGCAAGCTGATCCTGCGAAATTTACGGAGGAAGCGATTTGTGGTCAGAGTCTGACCATTCATGTTGCTTACGCGGAAAGTCCGACAGTCTGCTAGAATCCCTCCAAGGTCAGTTCGTCGATCTATTACTTTCGTAAGCCGCCATAGGCTTGCCAAGTAGTGCCGCAGATGAAGCCTGCATCGACGGGGATATTAGCCCCTGTTACGGCACTAGCACCTGGACCCAACAGCCACGAAACAGTGCTTGCAATCTCATGCGGTTCGACAAGACGTCGCATGGCAGCCACATCGGTTAACTGTTCAGCACTGAGAACTCCACTAGCTATACCGGCTTGCAGGGCCTTGGTATTAGTGAATCCCGGGGATACAGCATTAACCCGGACCCCATGTGGACCCCATTCGGCGGCAAGTGTCGCTGTTAGACTGATAACGGCCGCCTTCGCCGGCGCATACCCATGCAGAGGCCCCGAACTCATTCCGGCTACCGAAGCAATATTTACGATGGCGCCCGCACGGCGTTGTGCCATTCGCGAACCTACTGCTCGGCAGGTTAAAAAGGTGCCGCGGAGATCGACGGCAATCTCGTGGTCCCAGTCGGACATGGCCAGCCTGTCCGGCGTATGCATCTTGCCTAGGATTCCAGCAGCGTTCACCAACCCCTCGATCGGACCATGCTGGGCTTCTATTTGGGCGACTGCATTCTCTACAGCCGCTTCATCGGTGACATCCACAGAATCTGGCCAAACCAGAATCCCCTCGCTGGAATCATCATGGCTGGTGCCCGATGCGATATCCACAACAATAGGGACATGCCCCTCATCGGCGAGGAATCGGGCAGTTGCGGCCCCTATTCCGCTTGCGCCGCCGGTTATCAGAATCTTTTCTTTCCGCTGTCTTGCGTTAGGCGATATGCGCATCTTTTTCCCCTAGTGTCTCTTAACAAACGTTTGTCTCATTATTGAGTTTCTCCGCCGGCCGATCAAATCATTAGTACCCTACTCGTCCTTGTCAGGGGCCAGCTTGTCCTGAGTCCGGGTCTCGAAATCGCTCGCATCATGACGCTCGTGCAACTGCGAAGCAAGATCACCCCAGGCCCGGTTGACCATGCGTCCGCGTTGCACCGCCGGTCGCTCAGCAATCTCATGGGTCCAGCGCAGCACATTGGTATAGGTGTGGGTTTCCAGGAATTCCGCCGCGTCGTAGATTTTGTTGGCGACCAGGGCACCGTACCAGGGCCAGATGGCCATGTCGGCAATGGTGTATTCGTCTCCGGCAATGAAGCGGTTATCGGCAAGGCGACGATCGAGCACATCTAGCTGACGTTTCACTTCCATGGCGAAACGGTTGATGGGGTACTCGTATTTCTCAGGCGCGTAGGCATAAAAATGACCAAAGCCACCCCCTAGCATGGGTGCACTGCCCATCTGCCAGAAGAGCCAGGAGAGACACTCGGCGTGGTCGGCGGTGTCCGTGGGGATAAAGGTATTAAATTTTTCCGCCAGATAAAGCAGGATGGCGCCGGATTCGAACACCCGGATGGACGGTGACACACTCTGGTCCAGAAGCGCGGGAATCTTGGAATTGGGATTGATCTTCACAAAGCCGCTGCCGAACTGCTCGCCTTCAATAGTGCGGATTAGGTAAGCATCGTATTCCGCCCCCCCAAAGCCTTTCGACAGTAGCTCCTCCAGCATGATCGTAACTTTGACCCCATTTGGCGTAGCCAGGGAGTATAGTTGCAACGGGTGCTTTCCGACAGGCAACTCTTGATCATGGGTGGGTCCCGCGATTGGCCGGTTGATGTTGGCAAACTTGCCACCGCTCGCCGCATCCCATTTCCAGACTCTTGGAGGGGTGTAAGTATCATTGCTCATAGAACTGCTCTCACTCTGTTGAAGGAAGTTTTAGGGATGAATCCGTACCGGAGTAACTCCCGGGTACCCGACCGGTCTCCGCCTTGGTGGGGCACCACCCCGGGAATACATTGACATCCGGTCCCCGAAGAATAGCCAGCACCTGCGCTAAAGGCTGCTAAAGAAAGATGCCTGACTCTTATGCGTAATCAGGATAGTATTTATTGGAATTCGTTCTTACTGACCTATTAGATTCGCATCTGCAACATAGACTGAGCTATTCGTTCCATAACCGTTAGTCGTTCTCCCGATTTCATGGGGTTGTACGGGGTGTAATTGAGAAGGCGCAGATAGGCTGTGATCTGATGACTTCCCTGTGAACGGTCTATATCAACGATATTGATACATGCAGGGTCTTGTTCGAGGAATGGCAGGGATGACAAATCACCGTTTACCAGCCACGAAATCAAAACCCTGTTAACTGCATCGTGACTAACAATCACGGCGTTCTGCCAATTCGGGTCCGCAAGCAGCGTCTGAAACCATTCGAGAACCCGCGCACTGAAGTCCTCCCAGCGCTCGCCTCTCAAAAAACTGGCGTCTTTATTCTGAGACCACTGATAAGCGCCAGAAACTTCAGCCTCGATTGCTTTTCGAGGCATCAAGCTGAGCCGCCCCGCCCGCACTTCCTGAAGCGCCGGGGTCGACTCGACGGAGCCAGACACGGACCCATCAGAAAGAATCATCTCGAGTGTCTGAGCGGCCCTGGGATAATCTGAGCTAATGGCCCTGTCAAAGGTCACTCCTTGAAGGAGGTTACCAAGAGCCGCCACCTGAGCTTCCCCATCAACAGATAAGCGCACGGATCTCGGATCCAAGGGGCGCCCCGTATCATCAAAATAGTTCACGTGGCCATGACGAACGAGGTACAAACGGCGACGATCTCCTCCATCTGGCTTGCTCGGATTCACTGACATCAGTCTTTTCCTCCCATGACGCGGGCAACTTTTGGGTCACTAATCACTAGAAATGATGTTTTGACCTGCCCTCCTCAATGTGGCTGTGTTCAGGGATTGTTTGCCGATTCCCAACAATAACCCACGATCGTTGAGGACGGGCAGGTCAAAACATTATGTCCAGGATTTGGTCAGTTTTTTTAGTGTACGAGCGCGATTGGCGAGCCACCAGCCGACCTGCTCAGGCCATTGATTGAAGTCAGCTTCGGCGCGCAAAGCCTGCTCCGCGTGCAATGCCCAGTTCGGGTTATTTAGGGCCTCGCGCGCGATAGCAATCAGATCCGCCTGTCCTCGGCGAAGAATCATCTCAGCTTGCCGCGCCTCAACGATCAAGCCCACGGCCAAAGTCGGTATGTCGGCCTGTCGGCGGATAGTCTCAGCGTAGGGAACTTGAAAACCGAACCCTCGAGGAACGCCGCTGGCGGTTGCCGCCCCGCCTAGCCCGCCGCTGGAACAGTCGATTAAATCTACACCTCGAGCTTTCAGCTCCCCGGCGAAATACAAGCTGTCCTCCAAGCTCCAGCCATCCTCCAGCCCGTCCACCGCGGAGATTCGCACCAACAACGGCTTGTCTTCAGGAATTGCTGCGCGCAAGGCCTCTACCACCTCTAGCGGATAGCGACAACGTGACTCCCGATTGCGACCGTAACAGTCCTCGCGCTTGTTGCTTAGGGGGGAGAGAAATTGGTGAAGTAGATAACCGTGGGCACAGTGCAGTTCGATTACATCGAAGCCCGCGTCCAGGGCACGTTGGGCGGCAGCCACGAAGGCTTGCTTTAGAGACTGCATTGCGGTCGTGTCTAGCGCCTCCGGCGCCGGGGCGTCGTCACGCATGGGCAGTGCGCTGGCCGATACCGTAGGCCAAGCAATTTCCTTACAGGAAGAGTCGTGGTCGAGCGGGGCGCCGCCGTGCCAGGGGCGTTGGGCGCTACCCTTGCGCCCGGCGTGACTGAGTTGGATACCGGCCACGGCACCGTGGGTGCGGAGAAATTCGGCCAGCCGTCGTAAACCGGGGATATGTTCATCGGACCAAATGCCCAAGTCCCCGTGGGTAATGCGGCCTTCACGACTTACCGCAGTGGCTTCGGCAAAAACCAGGCCGGCCCCGCCAAGGGCGTAACGCCCAAGTTGTACTAGGTGCCAGTCGTTGACTCGGCCGTCGTCATCGGCCGAGTACTGGCACATGGGCGATATGACCACGCGGTTGCGCGCCTTCACACTCCGCAGTTGGAAGGGACTGAACAGCTTTGGGTTGGCGTCGATCATGGCGTAATTCCTTTGATTTTCTTTTCAGGCAACTCGGGCAGCCGTTGCCTAGCATGATTAAGTCGCATTTCATGGGCTCGCCCTAGCTCGCCTCTACCAATCCAGGCCCTCTTTGGCCGCCTCGGCTGCTTCGATCCTGGCAGCAGATTTGGAAAATGGAATAAAACCGACTATACAGTAAGTAAATTAACCGTTCAGTAATAAGTCATCAAATCCGGAACTCTCAGGTTGGCCCGCATTTGGTCAAAACACGTCGCGAGGTGAGTATAAAAATTGTGGTCGCCTTGGATATTTACAGGAATAAGCGGGTGGGGCCGCGATTGGTCATATCTTTGGCTCCCAACTCCAAATTGCTGACTATATCGTTGATGCCATTCAGCAGTTGGTGGGAATGACTGACTTCAATGCCATCGTTGACACTAATTGGGAGGAGGGTACGCCCACCTTTGAGGTTGCCGACTACAGGCTGATGTAGACCCTGTTCAAATCCGTGCAAATTTGTTTCAGGCGCAGGATAAACCAAGGTGAACGTTTAGCTATTCATAATGAACTCCGGGCGGCAGACATATAACGTTTCCGGGGCCGTACAAGAGGAGAGTAATAATGAGTATAGCAGGGCAATATGAGTTCCTGGCCCAGGATCGGGTGGTGTTCGGTGTCTCCGCGGCACGGGCCGTGGCGGAGCAAGCCGAGCGGATGGGCGCGAACAGGGTTTTTCTGGTTTCTAGCCAAACGCTGAGTCGCAAAACTGACGAGATCGACCGTATTAAGGACGCGTTGGGCGAGCGATTTGTTGGTCTGTTCGATGAATGCGTGCCCCATGTGCCTCGGGATAGTGTTCTGTGTGCTGCCGCTGCAGTGCGAAAAGCGGATCCAGATCTCATCGTCACTGTGGGGGGAGGCACCCCAGTCGATACGGTGAAGGTTTTACTGATCTGCCTCGCTCATGACCTGCAAACCTCCGAAGAGCTAGACAGCTACCGGGTTAGGGTTAGCGAGGACGGCACGAAGGTGGTACCGGAGGTAGCGAGTCCGCCGTTGCGCCAGATCATCGTGCCCACCACACTCTCCGGTGCGGAATTCAGCAAAATTGGCGGTGCGACCGATCCGGTGCGTGAGGTCAAGGATCTCTACATTGGGCGGGAGATCGGCGGTCAGGCTGTGATTCTGGATGCTGCGATTACTGTACATACCCCCGATTGGTTATGGCTCTCCACTGGCTTGCGGGCGATCGATCATGCTGTCGAGACCATTTGCTCGCGTGCGCCTCAACCCTTTACCGACGCCACCTGCCTGCACGGTCTGCGCATGCTCGATGAATCGCTGCGCATAAACCGTGGGCAACCGGAGGACCTAGATGCGCGCTTGCAGAGTCAGTTGGGTGTTTGGTTGTCCTCCACCGGCCTGGGGCGGGTGGACTGGGGCGCAAGCCACGGGATCGGCCATCAGTTGGGCGCCGTGGCCGGAGTACCACACGGATACTGCTCCTGTGTGATGCTCCCCAGTGTGCTGCGATATAACCACGAGGTGAACGCCGACCGGCAGAGTTTGATCAGTGAGGCTTTGGGCCAGCCTGAAGTTCCGGCGGCAGATCTGGTGGCGGCGCTGATCAAGGACCTGGGCCTGCCCGCCCGGCTGCGGGATGTGGGAGTGAAACGTGAGCACTTCGAAGCTATTGCCCGGGGCGGTATGCAGAATATGATGGTTCGCAGCAACCCGCGTCCAGTGGATCGGCACGAGGACATATTGGAGATTCTCGAGCTAGCTTGGTAGGCATGTTTTGTCGAGACACGCTTTCTCTAGGTGGTGCTGTTGTCTGGAGATCTAGCTTCCATGATCTCATGGAAATCATGCTGTGCTGCAGGACATCTAGTCAAAATTGTAGTTTAGGGGGATTCACGCTTGACACTGCAAGATGTCTGACCTAATGTTTTACTAAACGGACGGTAGAATAACTAACCGTACATAAAATTTTAAGCTTACTAGGGTGTGCAGCCCATTTAACGCAAGGAGTGACAGTGTGACGACGCGCAAGACCGCCAAACTGCTTGAACTCTATGAGCAGATGTTTCTGATCCGTCAGGTAGAGCTTCGCCTCGGTCGCCTGTTCGCTGATGGCGAAGTGCCCGGTTTCATACATCTGAGTATTGGTCAGGAGGCCGTCGCCACTGGCGTCGCTAGTGTCCTACGCGCCGACGATAGCGTGGCATCGACCCATCGCGGTCACGGTCATGCACTGGCTAAGGGTGTGGACGTTGAGCGGTTCTTCCTCGAGTTGATGGCGAAGGAGGAAGGTATTTGCAAGGGCCGGGGCGGCTCCATGCATGTGGCGGACCTGTCCATCGGCATGCTGGGGGCGAACGCCATAGTCGGTGCCAGTATTCCCATTGCCCTGGGTAGTGCACTCGCACACCAAGTGCGCGGTTCCGACGCGCTGGCGGTAGCTTTCTTCGGTGACGGGGCAATGGCCGAGGGTACTCTCCACGAGAGCCTTAACATGGCTGCCCTCTGGCAGTTACCGCTGATTTTCGTTTGTGAGAACAACGGCTGGGCGGAGTTTTCCCCCACCTCTCGACAGTTCGTGGCCTCCCTGGAAAAGCTCGCTGGCGCCTTCGATATTCCCTACGCCAAGGCGGACGGCCGTGACGTGCAAGCCGTTGCCAAGGCTAGCGATCAGGCTGTGGTTGCCGTGCGTGCCGGCAAGGGCCCGCGGGTACTGGAGTTCAGTACCCATCGCTTTCGCGGCCATTATGAGGGAGACCCCCAGAAGTACCGCGATGCCGATGAGTTATCAGGCCTGGGTGAGCATGATCCTTTAATCCTGTTAGAGCCGCGGCTTGCCAAGGCGGGCGTCGCCGATGCGCAGCTGCAAAGCCTGCAGAAAGCGGTGGGTGCGCGGGTAGATGCCGCGGTGGATCGTGCCCGAAAGGGCAGTGCGCCGGACTTCGAAGCCGGGCGTGCGGATGTGTACACACAGACAGGAGTTGCCTGAGATGGCGGAAATACGGTTCGGGAAGGCAATCAATCTAGCATTGGCAGATGCGTTGGAACAGGATCCAGCTGTGTTCCTGTTCGGTGAGGACATCGCCGACGCAGGCGGACCCTTCGGTGCCACACGTGGCCTGAAGGATCGTTTCGGTGATCGGGTACGGGATACGCCGATCTCCGAGGCGAGTATGGCGCATGCTGCGGTAGGTGCGGCTCTCTCCGGGCTCAAGCCGGTGCTCGAGATCATGTTCATGGACTTCATGACCCTGACCATGGACGCTCTGGTCAATCAGGCCGCTAAGGCCCGCTATATGTTTGGTGGCCAAGCCTCAGTGCCCATGGTAGTGCGGACGCCACATGGCGGCGGAATAAGCGCCGGACCCCAGCATTCTCAGTGCCTGGAAGCGTGGTTCGCCCATGTACCGGGGCTTAAGGTCATCTGTCCGAGCAATCCCGCCGACGCCTACGGTTTGCTGCGAGCAGCCATCGCCGATCCGGACCCGGTGGTATTCGTGGAGAACAAGACACTGTACACCATGAAGGGCGAGCTGGACGAAGGCGCTGGACCAGAGAGTATTGGCAAGGCGCGCTTGGTGCGTACCGGCCGCGATGCCACAGTGGTGGCGTACGGGGCGGCCGTACACACAGCTGAGCGGGCAGCCGAACAGCTTGCCGAACAGGGGCTGGAAGTAGAGGTTTTGGATCTGCGCAGCATTCAGCCCTGGGACGAGGCAGCGGTGATGGAGTCACTGGTTCGAACACACCGTTTGCTGGTTGTACATGAAGCAGTAGAAGCCTTCGGCGTGGGCGCAGAAATTGCCGCGCGCATCGGACAAATCGGCTTCGATGAGCTGGATGCACCGATTATGCGAGTCGCCTCGCCCTTTGTGCCGGTGCCATTCGCTCCCAGCTTGGAAAAGGAATATCAACCTGATGCGGAGGCCGTAATAGCAGCCGTTCGCAAACTTTGCGCTTAGGAGAAAAAGGCCGATGAACGATAATGCAATACTCAGCGAGGTGCGCGGTCATGTGGGTCTGCTCACCGTCAACAGGCCCAAGGTCCACAATTCTCTGAGCACTCCGGTGCTACTTGAACTGGAACAAGCCTTCATCGAGCTCGAGAACAATCCCGAGGTGAGGGTGATCGTGTTTACCGGTGCTGGCGACAAAGCTTTTGTGGCCGGCGGGGATTTGTCGGAAATGGCGAGCAGGGACGGTATCGCCCACTATCAGGAGTTTGCCGAGGACATCCATCGGGTGTTCCGCCGATTCGAGGTCAGCGACAAGCCGACCATCGCTGCGGTAAACGGCTACGCTCTCGGCGGAGGGACCGAGTTGCTTCTGAGTTTGGATATACGCCTACTGGCCGATAACGCGAGTCTGGCGCTGCCCGAGATCGGCTTGGGGGTGTTTCCCGGTGCCGGTGGTACCCAGCGCATGATTCGCCAGGTGCCCGCCTGCGTCGCCAGGGAACTGATGTTTTCTGGCCGGCGCTTCGACGCCGAGGAAGCTGTGCGGATAGGCTTGGCCAACCGGGTGCTGCCTCAGGTTGACCTGCTGGATGAGGCCGTAGCTATGGCGGCAAAGATCGCCGACAAATCGCCACTGGTGCTGAAGCTGATGAAGCGCGCTCTGCGCGATGGTGCTGATATGCCTATGGCGGCGGCCTTGGCTCATGAGCAAGCGATGATCGGTCTGGTGTTTGACACCCAAGACGCTCATGAGGGCATGACCGCTTTCCTTGAGAAACGCAAGCCGAGCTTCACCGGACGTTAAGACATGAATGAACTGAACGATATTCTGATGCCCAAGCTGGGTTTGACCATGACCGAGGGTACGATTTCGGAGTGGTCGATTGCACCGGGCGATCGGGTAAGTCCCGGCGACCTATTGTTCGTGGTAGAGACTGATAAGGTAGCCACCGAGATCACTGCTGAGGCTGAGGGCGAGCTGCGTGAGGTCGTGGTACCTGTCGGTGAGACTGTACCGGTAGGTGCCGTGGTGGGTCGCTGGACTGGCCCCGGCCAAGGTGTGCCCCAAGACGAGGAGGTCCAGGACGAATCGCCAGCCGAGACTTCAGCGGACCCGCAGCTCAACACACCGGTGGCAAAGGCTGTCGATGAGACAAGGGTTATTGCGACTCCCTTGGCCCGGCGCTTAGCGCGGGAGCACGGGTTGGAGCTTGTGGGCCTCACGGGTAGCGGGCCCCGCGGTCGTATCAAAGCGGAGGATGTGCGCGCCGCCGCTCAGGCAGGCGCATCAAACACTGGGGCGGTTCAGCCTCAGCCGGATACGGCCCCCACTGATTCTGGTCAGAGCATCCCGGCTTCAGCGATGGCTCAGGCCATGGCCAGGCGCATGGTCGAAGCGAAGCAACAGGTGCCGCATTTCTACCTAGCGGCTGAAGCTGAGGTTACTGAATTACTGGACTTGCGCGGTCAGCTCAATGCTCAGGAGGGGTACGACAAGCTAACCCTCAATGACATGGTGTTGGTCGCGGTGGTGCGGGCACTGGAGGTTACGCCTGAGCACAATCGCATCTTCCTAGACAATCAAATTGTCCAGTTTCAGGAGGTTGATGTGGGTATGGCTGTGAGTACTGATCGCGGCCTGCTGGCGCCGGTGATCAAGGATCTGGCCGGTCGTAACGTGGACGAAATCGCTGGTCGGGCCCATTCCCTGCAACAGCAGGTGGTGGAGGGTTCCGTTCGCCGCGAGGACATGCAGGGTGGGGCAATCACTGTCTCCAATGCCGGCATGTTCAATGTCAGCTACATGACGCCCATCATCAACCCGCCCCAGTCAGCCATCCTCGGTGTCGGTAGCATTCGCGAGGTATTCCGCCCCGACGATAACGGTCAGCCGGAGCTGCGCCGTGAAATGGGCTTGGTATTGGCGGCTGATCATCGGCTGCACGATGGCGCCGGCGCACTGGTTTTTCTCAATCGCATCATTGACGCGCTTCAGCAGCCGCATCAATTGCTTCGCTCCCGAGCGCTTTTACGTAGAGGTTAATCATGGATTTCGCACTCACCGAAGAACAACAGATGATCGTTGATACTGCCCGCCGCGTGGGTAAGGACTATGGTCTGGAGTATTGGGCAGCGCAAGACAAGGCCAAGACCTTTCCGAAGGATTGCTGGAACGCAATCTGCGAGACCGGTCTCGCCAACGTGCTTTTGCCCGAGAAGTACGGCGGCGCGGGTCTGGGCATGCTGGAGATGGCCTTAGTTGTTGAGGCGTTGGCTGAGGGAGGTGCCGGCAGCACGCTTGGGCAGATGTTCATGATCAACCCTATCTTCGGTGGGGTCTCGGTGGCGCAATTTGGCACCGAGGAAATGAAGGCTAAATTGATACCAAAGCTCGCGGCCGGTGAACTGAACTTCTGTATGGCGCTCACCGAGCCGGATGCCGGCAGCAACACACTCAACATGGACACCTTTGCTGCCGCAGACGGCGAGGGTTGGCGGCTGCGTGGCCAGAAAATCTGGATAACCGGAGTGAGCACCGCCGGCAAGATGCTGGTAGTGGCACGTACCCAGAAGGCCGACGAGGTAGAAAAACCCACCCAGGGCATCTCCATGTTTATGGTCGATACCGACCGTGAGGGTTTGAGCCATACGCCGATCGAGAAGTTGGGCACTCACACCTTAAGCGCCAGTTCTGTGTTCTTCGACGATGTAAGGGTCGAGCCTCACGAATTGGTGGGCACCTTGCATGGTGGCTGGCGCGAGCTGTTACAGGTGCTCAACACTGAGCGCATTGTCACCACCGCTGGCTTGATCGGTGCCGGCAAGCTAGCCACACGCTTGGCTGTGGACTATGGCAATGAGCGCAAGGTGTTCCGTAATCGCCCAGTGACCGCCTACCAGGGTGTGCAGTTTCCGCTGGCCGAATCCCACGCCGAGCTGGAATGTGCCCGCATGATGAATTTGCGCGCGGCTGCCCAGTGTGATCTTGGTCAGCCTTACGGCAGCGAGGCGAACATGGCAAAGCTGGTTGCAGCCCGCGCGACTATGCATGCCATCGAACGCAGCATGCAGACCATGGGCGGCATGGGATATGCCCGCGAGTACCACGTCGAGCGCCTATGGCGAGACGCGCGGTTATTCAAATTCGCGCCGGTCTCTGAGGAAATGATCCTCAACTTCATCGCAATACACGACTTGGGTATGCCTAAATCCTATTGATTTGGCTGCCGTAGGGTAGGATCAACTCGACGCTATCTCAGAGTCGCGCCGGTTTGTAAAGAAGGAGTGGACAAAGTGATCAACCTCAGCGCTTTTATCGCGTTTCATGCCCGACAGCGGCCAGATCACACAGCGATCATCTACGGCGAGTGCCAAGTAAGTTATCGCGAGTTCGATAAACGCATTCGCCGCCTGGCTGCTCTGCTCGCCCAGCGAGGCGTTTGCGAGGGTGACGTGGTAGCGCTGTTCATGAAGAACAGCCCCGCCTTCCTCGAGATCGCCTTCGCCACCAGTTACCTAGGGGCGGTGTTCCTGCCGGTGAACTTTCGCCTAGCCCGCGAAGAAGTGCGCTACATCCTCGCCGACGCAGGCGCCAAGCTGCTGTTTGTAGACGAGCAGTTTGACGCGGTACGTAACCTTTTCGATGGCACGGTGGTGGTGGACACTGCTGCTCAGAAGGACAGCCGGACACTATCGGATCCTACTTGGCCTACCCCCGATCCTTGCCCTCGTCGCAGCGACCAGATGTTTCGGCTGATGTACACCTCCGGCACCACGGACCGTCCTAAGGGCGTGATCCACAGCTACGAAAATTTCTATTGGAAGTGCATGGACCACGTGATTGCGGTGGGCCTTACTGGCGAGGATCGGTTGCTTACTGTTGGTCCACTCTATCACGTGGGCGCCTTCGATCTGCCCGGGGTGGCCCTCCTGTGGCTGGGCGGAACTCTGTGTCTGCATAGGGAGTTCGATGCCGAAACAGCACTGCTGAGCATTGAGCGCCACCAGCTCACTTGCGGCTGGACCGCACCCGTGATGCTCAACCAAATTCTGGCGGTGGATAATCCGCAGCGGTTCGATCTGTCCAGTTTTCGCTGGTGCATAGGCGGGGGCGAGAAGACACCGGAGAGCCGCATTCGCGACTTCACTCGGGTGTTCAGCGCAGGACGTTATATTGATGGCTACGGTCTTACCGAGACTTGCAGTGGTGACACGCTGATGGAGCCGGGTATGGAGATCGAGAAAATCGGCTCCACTGGCCGAGCGCTTGCCCACGTGGAGGTCTGTATCTGCGACGAGCAGGGCCGTGAACTGCCAGCCAGCACAGAGGGAGAGATCTGCCTGCGCGGGCCCAAGGTCACCCGCGGCTACTGGAACGCCCCGGACAAGACTGAAGAGAGCTTCTTCGGCGACTGGTTTCGTAGTGGCGACATTGGCCATCTCGATGAGGACGGCTTTCTTTATGTCACTGACCGGCGCAAAGACATGATTCTCACTGGTGCAGAGAATGTAGCCTCCTCCGAGGTGGAAAACGTGATCTACCAGTTGCCTGAGGTTGCCGAAGCCGCCGTGATTGGCCTGCCCGATGAGAACTGGGGTGAGCGCGTGGTGGCGGTGGTTGTGCCCCGCGAGGGCGCGGAACTCAGCTACGAAATGTTGGAAGCTCACTGCCGGAAGCATCTAGCAAACTTCAAGGTGCCCAAACAGCTACTGCTAAGTGACGCACTGCCCCGAAACCCCTCCGGCAAGATTCTCAAGCGTAAGCTGCGTGAGGCCTATGCCGGTGGTGAGTAATACTGCAACGCTAAGGAGAAAACCATGAGTCTGGCGAATGCGATGGCGGACTTTGTCCACGGCCTAGATATAGAAACATTGCCTACAGAGGTTGTAGAGAAGGCTCGGTCCTGCGTGCTCAACGGTTACGGTATCGCCCTGGGTTCACACGCTACGCCCTTTTTCCCGGTGGCCGCCGAGACGGTGCTGGCCATGGACGGAGAGCGGACAGAGGGCGCAACCCTGCTGCGCGATGGTCGTAAAACCACCGTGGCAGGCGCCGCCTTGGCCAATGCGGCCCTGTTTCATGGGCGCGCCCAGGAAGACACATGCGGCGTGGCCCATTTCGGTGCGGTGCTGCTGCCGCTACTCACCGCCCTGGTGGAAACGGAAGAAGGTCCGGTGGAACGGCTATTGCCGGCGCTGATCGCCGGTTACGAGGTGGGCGGCCTGTTGGAGACGGCGTACTCGGCCATCACCACCAGCAAGGGCCTGCGGGCATCGCCCTTGTACGGGACTATTGCCGCCGCCGCTGCAGTCGCGAAGTTCCGGAACTTGAACGCTGAGCGCACCGCCGCCGCGCTGTGCAACGCAGCGTCATTCACCGGAGGTATTCTGCAATCTTTCGGTGATGGCACCGATGAGTGGAGGTATCAGGTAGGTATTGCTGGCCGCAACGGCCTCGCCGCCGCCCGCCTAGCGGAAGCCGGTTCGGTCTCCGCGCCGGAAGCTTTCGAAGGTCGTAGCGGTTTCGTACGTACTTATGTCGGCACGGACTGCGATGTTGATGCCCTGGTTACAAAACTGGGCCGGGAATGGTCGGTGTCCAAGGTGACCTTTAAACCCTATCCGGTCTGCGCGCTTAACCAGACACCGGTAACCGCTGCGCTGGCCCTGCGCGAAAGGCTGGCAGGGCGCGAACCGACTGCCGTGCGCATTCGCATGAATCCCACCTGCGTGGGTTACGCGGGCATGGACAGCGTCGGCCCTTTCAGTTCGCTGTCGGGTAGCCTGATGAGTATCCAGTTCTGTGTTGCCACTACGCTGGTTCACGGGCATCCAACCGTCGCGAGAATGAACGACTTTGACGACCTCAAGGTGAATGCGCTAATGCCCCACGTCGAGCCCATCGCCGATGCTGACTATGGTCTGCTTGCTTGCTATATCGAGGCAGACGTGGACGGCGAGACGCGCCCTTTGGGTGTGGAGCAACGCACCGATCATACCGAGTACAGCTACGACCGATCCCAGGTGTCGGCACTGATTCGCCGCATCGGAGAGGAAACGGGCGTACCCGGGCACGCCTACGATCGTCTGGAGCGCTTCAGTGAAGCCTTGCCCCGGGCGGATATCGCCGACGTGCTCGAGGCTTTCAGAGAAATCCAATAATAAAGTCGTACCCCACCATGGGGCATCTAGTTGCCAACAACAAGAATGTGAGGAGAACCACTATGAACTGGCACAACAAGACTGGAAAGAACCTAGTAAAGATCGCTCTTGGGCTAGCCGCTGCGGCAATGATCGCAAGCCCCGCGCTGTCCCAGGAAGACACCGTCAAGATCGGCATGACCTCGGCCCTGACTGGGCCTTACAACGAATTTGGCGAGGGCAATCGCCGCGCAGTGGAGCTCGCCATCATGGAATGGAATGAAAACGGCGGCATCAACGGCAAGAAAATCGAACTTGCAATGCTGCTGGATGACCAGCTAAATCCAGATCGCGCAGTGCAGAACATACGTCGGATTCTCGATAATGAGGAAATTGTCGGCATCATAGGGCCCGCTGGCAGCGGCCCGACCCTGGCGGTGATCGATATGGTCGAGGCCGACGGCCGGCCCTATATGAACCCCATCGCCCAGACGCCGATGGTGACCTACCCAAACGGGACCGGTAATGCGCCGCGCAAGAATGTGTTCTCCTTTGCTCTGCAAAACGACGTGGAAGCCAAAGCCATGGGTAAGCACCTAGTGAACAAGTTCGAGCGAGTCGGTGTGGTTTATGAAAGCACGGCCTACGGTGTGTCCGGCTTGGAATATCTCACCGAAGCCATGGAGGCGGCCGGTGGTGCGGCGCCGGTGGCTGACGATAGCTACAACCAAGGCACTCAGGACATGACCGCCCAGGTGGCGCGCATGAAGCGTTCCAATGTGGATGCTATTGCGGCCATCGGTCTGGGACGTGACCTGGCAGTGCTGCGCCGGACTATGGCCCGTTTGAATATGACTGTGCCGCTGGTGGCCTCCAACGGTGCGCTGGGTCAGCCATTCCAAGAGGGTGCCGGCGATCTGGTGGAAGGTGTCCAGGGGACCATGATCGGTGCTTTCGGCCAACGACCGATGCGCGAGGCCACCCAGAAGTTCGTTGACGCCTACAAGGCCGAGTACGGCACCGACCGCTGGTGGGGTGATGACGAGGAAAATCCGGAGTTGTTCATGGCGATTTCGGTAGCGAACGGCTACGACGCGGCAAATATTCTTTTCGAGGGTATCAAGCGTGCTGACTCCACCGATCCCGATGCCATCAACCAGGCCATCGAGTCCATTCAGGGATACGAAGGGGTCAATGCCGTCTACAACTTCTCCGAAGATCGTCACCACGCCATCGAGGCGGGCGGCCTCGAGGTCTTCGAATACGTCAAGAATGGTGACAAGTTCTCGCTGGTACCGGTGAGCGAGCAGTAATCGCCAGGGTTCAGTGATGCATGGCGGGCCCTGTGGGTCCGCCCGAATCTTCTTGGCAGAGAGCACTAAGACCATGGTTTTCTTCCTGCAAATGGTTTTCGCTGGCCTTAGCGTGGGCGCGGTATATGCGTTGATCGCGTTGGGGTTGAATCTCACCTTCTGGACTACACGGGTACTGAATTTCGGTCAGGGCTCGGTGTTGATGATAGGAGCTATGCTCACTGCAGTGCTGATTGGCTACGGCGTGAACTTGCTGTTAGCAGTGCTGATTGCCTTGGTGGCGACCTGCCTAGTGCTGATCATAACTGAGGTGGTGGCAATACGCCCGTTGCTCAAGGCGGGCGGCAGCATGGGTTGGGTGGTTTCGACTCTGGGTGTGGGTGTGTTCCTGCAAGGTCTGGCCAGTTTGGTATTCGGAACTCAAGCGGTGGCTTTCCCAGACGTGTTGTTTAGCAGTTCCGCCACTCTCCAGATCTTCGGTGCCTGGGTGTCAGTGCAGTACATCGCTGTGTTCGTAATCTGTGTCGTCATCGTCGGGCTGATGGAACTTTTTCTGCGCCGTTCCACTTGGGGATACGGCGTACGCGCGGTGGCTCATGACCGGGAACTTGCCTCTCTGATGGGAATCCCCGTGCGCAAGGTGGTGCTGTTGTCTTTCGCAGTCAGTGGTCTTCTCGCTGGTGTGGCCGGTATCTTGGTTAGCCAGATTTCGGGCACCGTGGACCCGGGCTTTGGCTTGCATCTGCTGATACTCGCTTTTGTCGCGGCCGTCCTGGGCGGGATGGGCAGCGCCGTGGGCGCGCTAATAGCCGGTCTGGGCCTAGGTGTGCTGGAGAAGCTGATCGCCGGTTACTACTCTCCGGCGGCAGCGCAGACCGTAGCCTTCGTCCTGCTGGTCGCTGTACTGGCTATGCGCCCCCAGGGGCTATTAGGTAAAAAGGAAATGGTGAAGGTATGAATCCACTGCATATGCTCGGCAAAGCGATCAGCAGCCCCTGGCTGGTGGGGGGGGTGTGTATTGCTGCTGCGGCTGGCGCGAGCTTCGCGGATCAGGGCACAGTACAGATGTGGTGCTTCTTGATAGTCAACATCATGCTCGCCCAGAGCATCAACGTGCTCACCGGGGTCGCCGGTCAGATATCATTGGGGCACGCGGGGTTTCTCGCCATTGGCTCCTACGCGGCCGCGATTCTCCTCAAGGACTACGGTCTGTCTTTTCCCGTGGCCGTCGTGGCATCGGTATTGATTTCGGCGGCGGTGGGCTATGTGCTGGCCATACCGTCGGGGCGGGTACGCGAGTTCTATCTGGCAATGATGTCTCTTGCTTTCGGTCTGATTGTTTATGAGTTGGTTCGAGAATGGCGCGGTATGACCGGCGGGGTGATGGGCATGCGTGGCATTCCGTCACCCGGGCTCGGCACGTTGGAGGTGTTCGGTTGGGGGGTCAGCCCGGAGTGGTACTTCCGCATCATGTTGGTTAGTTTGATAGGAATGATGATAATGCTGCGCAACTTTATCAAGAGTCACTTCGGGCGGGCATTCTACGCCATCCATGTGAGTGAGATCGCCGCCGGCAGTCTGGGAATCTCCTCCGGCGGCACAAAGCGCTTCGCCTATGCACTGAGCGGCGGCATAGCAGGTCTGGCGGCGGGTTTCTATGCCTTCCTTGTAGGTTACATCACCCCTGAGAGTTTCACCCTGATGCGCTCGGTGGAAATTTTGGTCATGGCGGTGGTAGGTGGACTGGGATCTCTTGCCGGTCAGGTGCTGGGCGCGGGGTTGTTCACATATCTGCCCCAGCAATTGCAGGCCTTCAATGATTATCAGTATATCGTCTACGGGTTGATTTTGGTGTTCTCGTTCACCTTATTGCCCCGGGGCCTGGCCGGTTTGCTGGGTACCCAAACTCGCTACAGCAAGCATGATCAGCTGAGTGGTCAGGTGCCGGGGCTTGACACGGTTCTGAGCCGGCGAAGCGGGAGCGGGCAGGCGTTAGTGGAAGTGTGTGATGTTGTCATGAGCTTCTCGGGTTTGCGCGCCTTGGATGGGGTCAGCCTGACCGTACGTCGCGGCACGGTAACTGGTCTGGTGGGCCCTAATGGCTCGGGCAAGAGCACCTTGGTGAACGTCATCAGCGGCATGTATACCCCTACCGTTGGTGATGTCTACTTCAAGGGCGAAAAGATCTCTGGCTGGCCGGCTCATCGGGTGGCCCGGGCGGGCGTTACTCGCACTTTCCAGGATCCTCGAAATGTGCCGAGTTTTAGTGTTCGGGAAAATATTCTCATGGGTGCGCACCGGCTCTATACTCACGGCGCTTTTGCGGCCTCGGTCAACAGCGCCGGGGCGCAACGCGAAGAGGGGCGTTTCCTCGCCTGCACCCAAGGGCTTATGGAGGCGGCCGGCTTAAGCGCTTATGCCGATGATCCGGTCGGGGACCTGCCCTACGGGATTCAGCGTCTGGTGGAAGTGGCCCGCGCATTAGCTTCCGACCCCGAACTGCTGTTGCTCGATGAGCCAGCAGCAGGTTTGTCTGATACCGAGGCCGAACGGCTGATGGCATTGATTCGCATGGCGCGGGATCACGGTGTGGGCGTGATGCTAATTGACCACCACATGGACTTCCTTGAGGAGCTGGTAGATGAAGTGGTGACCTTCGACGCGGGACAGGAAATCTATCGCGGCGACATGGCGGGCATGCGTGACGATCCCTCTGTGATCGAGGCCTATCTGGGCAAGGAGGAAACGAGTCATGCTTGAGCTGCGCGATATTTCGGTGAGCTACGGTGCCATCGACGCGGTGAAGCGCGTTGACCTAAGCGCCGCGCCCGGGACCATCACGGCGCTGATTGGAGCCAATGGCGCCGGCAAGTCCTCGCTACTAAAAGCCGTCTCCGGGTTGGTTAAGCCCAAGACTGGCCAGATCCTGCTGGACGGTTACGACATCGGCGCGCTACAGCCTCATGAACGGGCGCGTCTCGGTATCGCCCATGCCCTCGAGGGGCGGCGGCTGTTCCATCAGCACACGGTGGAGGAAAACCTGGTTACTGCCTGGCACTTTCGGCATCCGAGCGGTGATTTCAAGCGCGCTGTGGATCAGGTCTATGCCAATTTCCCCATCCTCGCCGAGCGTCGCCGTTTGAAGGCCGGCACCCTCAGCGGAGGGCAGCAGCAAATGTTGATCCTATCCATGGCTACGTTACATGAGCCACGGCTGGTGTTACTGGATGAGCCCTCGCTGGGCCTGGCGCCGATCATTGTCAGTCAGATCTATGAATTTATCCGTGGATACTGTGACGAAGGCGGACGCACCGTTGTGCTCAGTGAGCAGATGGCGAGTCTTGCCCTCAAGGTGGCGGACCAGGGTTATGTGCTCCGCCAGGGCGAGGTAGTTCAGTCCGGAGAGAGTGCGAAATTAAAAGGCGACGGCTTAGCCGGCGCCTACCTAGGCTAAGTGGAATCTATGAGTAATCGCGAACAAAGCAAGCCGGAACAGGTGCAACTTCTGGTGCTGGGCGGCGGACCGGGTGGCTACACGGCAGCTTTCCGCGCGGCGGATCTCGGGCTGGACGTGGTGCTGGTTGAACGTGACGCCACGCTTGGTGGCGTTTGCCTAAACGTCGGCTGTATCCCCTCCAAGGCACTGCTGCACACTGCCCACATCATGGATCAGGCCCGAGGCCTGACTGCGCAGGGCATCGACTTTGGCGAGCCGGAATTGTCTTTGGATAAGTTGCGTGGCTGGAAGGAGTCGGTAGTAAGCAAGCTCACTCAGGGTCTGGCGGGGTTAGCGCGCCAACGAGGAGTGCGGGTGCTGCGGGGCGAGGGTCGATTTACCGGCCCCGACAGTCTCGTCGTGCATTCCAAAGATGGTAGGCGAGAACTGCATTTCAATAAAGCAATTATCGCCGCCGGTTCACGCCCGGCACGTTTGCCATTCCTGCCCGAGGATTCGCGCATTCTCGACTCCACCGCTGCGTTGGAGCTGGAGGATATCCCGAAGCGTCTATTGGTCCTCGGGGGCGGCTTCATCGGCCTGGAAATTGCATCGGTGTATGCGACACTGGGATCCCGGGTCACTGTTGTGGAACAGGCAGAGGGCCTGCTGCCGGATTGTGATCGTGATCTGGTGGAACCGCTTCGAAAGGAGCTGGAGCAGCGCTACGAGGCACTGTACACCGGCACTCGCGTGGCTAGCGTGCAGTCACAGGCAGGTGGTTTGAAGGTGAGTTTCGAAGGTGACCGCTCGCCGGAGATTTTTGACAAATTGTTGTGTGCAGCCGGTCGCCTACCAAATGGCAGCCTGCTGGATGCCGACAAAGCCGGTGTTCGAGTGGACAACCAGGGTTTTATCGCAGTTGACGAGTTTCAGCGTACCAATGTGGCCCATGTGTTCGCCATCGGTGATCTGGCCGGTGGGCCCATGCTGGCCCATAAAGCCACGCACGAAGGCAAGGTGGCCGCTGAAGTGGCAGCCGGTCTACCAGTAGCCAATGAAGTGAAGGTGATTCCGTCGGTGATTTACACTGATCCGGAAGTGGCCTGGGTAGGGCTGACTGAGATTCAGGCACAGCGGGAGAACCGTCGCTATGAGAAGGCCAGCTTCCCATGGATGGCCAGCGGCAGAGCGCAAACGATGGGTGCGGGAGCGGGACTGACCAAAATTCTGGTGGACCCCGCCAGTGGGGTGCTCATCGGCGCAGGTATCGTCGGCCCCAGTGCCGGAGATCTAATCGCTGAGGCTACACTAGCAATCGAACTGGGCCTGGAACCGGCGGAAATCGGCTTGACGGTGCACCCACATCCTACGCTGGCGGAGACGCTCGCCTTTGCCGCCGAAGCCTACGAGGGCACCCTAACGGAGCTTTACCTCGGGGGTAAAGCATCAGATACCTGAGCCGGAGAGTAGTATGCAACTACGTGATTTAAGCGATATGACGGCGGTTGTCACCGGTGCTTCGAGTGGTATAGGGGCAGCCGCGGCAAGAGCGCTGATTGCAGAGGGCATGAACGTGGTGCTCAGTGCTCGCAGCGTCGATAAGCTCAATGCACTGGCAGAGGAACTGGGCGAGCGGGCGAGCGCGATGGTTGCTGACGTGGCCGATAGGGGGCAGGTCGCGCGCCTGTTTTCCTTCGCGAAGGAGCGCCATGGGGGGGTGGACCTGTTGTTTAACAACGCAGGTGTAGGCTATGCCGGGCCTTTCGCCGAGAGCGACCCTGCGGATTGGCAGCGTACTTTCGAGGCCAATGTGTTTGGAGTTTTCAACTGCACGCAAGAAGCTATTCCTCTGCTTCGAGGTCGTTCTGGGGCGATGATCAGCAGCGTCGCCAGTGTTGCCGGGAGGCGTGGAGTGGAGGATTTGGCTGTATACAGTGCGAGCAAGTTCGCGGTGGTGGGTTTCCACGATGCCTTGCGTAAGGAACTCGGAAACGAAGGTATACGCGTGTCACTGATCGAGCCTGGCGCTGTGTATACCAATTGGGGTCATGGCTTCGCCGAGGGCGAGTTGAAGCAGCGACGTGACGAGCTGCAGGCCTTGAGCGCGGAGGACATCGCCCGTTTGCTGGTATTCGGTTTTGCCCAGCCGGCGAATGTGAACTTACAGGAAATATGTGTGATGCCCACGCGTCAGCTCCAGCCGTGAGTTCGCCAAGATATTGTCACATCAGAAGAGCTTTAGCACCTCGACCCATAATTTGATAAACTTACTCATCAGTTAGTCGTCGCGGGGCGTCTGCAAGAGTTACACACTACGGGAACTTTAAATTGTGCCTATCTGGAAGGATGTAATTCCCAGCCGAGACCAATTGTATGAAGCTAAGCGTGATGCTTTGCTTCGCGAGGCAGTGAACGCCTTCAACCAAAGGGGCTTTCATGGCACATCCATGGAAGATATCGGTAAGAGCCTTGGGGTGACCAAAGCCTCGCTTTATTATTATTTTCCGAACAAGCAGTCTCTGTTGGCTGCCGCCTTTGAACACGTATTGGAGGTGGCTTTCGAGAGCCTCGAGAAAGCTAAACTTCACCCTGGCACGGGCTTTGAAAAGCTGCAACTGACCATACGCGGTTATTTGGAGTCGACGCTTAGCGAACTGAGTCGCTGCGTTATTCTGGCCGAGGAACACGCCTTGCAGCCTAAGCAGCGGGCACCTATTGTTGAGAAGCGCGATCGGTTCGAGGCAGAACTGCGTGAGCTAGTATGTGAGGGCATGGCCGACGGCAGCATCATCGCCTGTGATCCCAAACTCGCCATCTTCGCTATTTTCGGGGCGGTCAACTGGGTGCCGAAATGGTTCTCCAACGAGGGGAACTGGAACAGTACACAATTGGCATATGCTATGTCCGAGCTGATATGCCGTTCGATCGCTGCCGCCCCGGCGCCTGCCTTAGCACATGACGTATCGGCGCTGCAACTGCCCCGGGGCTTCGGCGTAGAGCTGCTTTCAAATGTTGTGGAGGACGGTTGAGCAACAGTCCTGTTCATCAGTTCACTGCTCCCTGCCGTAAAACTAGTGTCCCTTAACAAAAGTTCGTCGAGTATTTTTTAGTCGGCTGGTCAATCCGCGGCGGCCCCCTCTGCCGTTGCCACAAGGTCTCGTGGATCGAGCTTGAACAGTAAACGGCCTTTTTCCACGCGCTGACCGGCATCGATAAAACGCTGTTGAATCCGGCCGGCGATCTGAAAGGCCTGAGGAACTTCGTGGCGGCCTCGCAGGGTTCCTGAAAATCTGTGCGCTGTTGGGCCGGCGTCCTTTAGTTCAACTGTTTTTACCCAGGGGATAGGGGCGCGGGCCTCTGGGGGCGGTTCCGAAGACTGCTGACAACCAGACAGAATGAGCAGCGAGGTAAACAGTGTCAGCATACAGCGCATGGCAGGTGTCCTGATTGGCAAAATCCAGGTGTGGGTATCAGTTCTCGCGGCATCCGGATAAAGCAAGCTGCAGGATGGCGTCGCGAACGGTGTCGTTCTGCT
>Ga0208300_100625_pt1 | contig 22858 bp, 33 predicted proteins | sample 23_taG_FD_184096 | JGI IMG/M metagenome (GOLD analysis project Ga0208300, IMG submission 184096) | Marine viral communities from Cariaco Basin, Caribbean Sea - 23_WHOI_OMZ (SPAdes) (version 2) | ecosystem: Environmental > Aquatic > Marine > Oceanic | place: Caribbean Sea: Cariaco Basin... | reverse complement strand
GAAAAGAGAATTAAAAGATAGAAATCAAGATAGAAAGTATAATAAAATGTTAAGTCAATTTTCATATCAAAAAATACTTAATGGTATAGATATGATAGGAAATAAATATGGAATAAGAGTAAGAAAAATTAACCCTGCCTATACAAGTTTAATAGGTGAGGTAAAGTATTCAAATGAGTTAGGGCTATCAATACATATGGCAGCAGCATATGTGATAGCAAGAAGAGGATATGAATACAAAGAAAAGATAAGAAAAATCATTCACATCAAACGTCAAAAGGCGGTGCTTGCACTTCCCGTACCAGAAGAGATACGTAAAGACGTAGGATGGCATAAGGTGAAAAACTTGAAGAAAAAAGTTGATCAGATTAACGTTGGAAAGTATATCCCACATAATAGCCGATTTAAAGAAAATCGGATTTTCTGTTAGAGTGATAGCGTTATGATTAGAAAGCTATTAATTAGCTATCTAACCTTTAAACCTTTATCGTAGGTAAAACAAGTAAGGCAAATTTTGATTAATGATCAGGTTTGTTAAGTGTTTTGAAAACGGTGTTTTTTGTTCAATATTTTCTTCATTATTTGAATTTAAATTAGAATTGTTATCTATAACAAATGAGTTTTTAAAACCTTCTGAGTTTGCTATATTCATTTTATATTGTTGTGAATAGGAAGTCGAACTAAATAATATTGTTAAACATGTAAATAAAAATTTTTTTTTCATAATAAATCTCTTTTTTATTTTATGTTAACATATAAAATACTATAAAAAAAGAGGCTTATGCCTCTTTTTCTTTATAGTACTGCTTACGTCTTTTAGTTGAACTTTTCCAAGATTTTTTGTTTTTATAAACATATGAAGGATAATCATCCCAAGGATTAGCAAGGCTTGATTTACTTCTTCTACGTCTAATATGAAAACCGTATTCTTTAAGTTCATTTTCATGTAATTCAAATAATGATTTTTCTTGTATAGTTGAAAATTTTTTATGAACACTACTTTTTACATTAGGTAATACTTCATGTTCTATTTCTTCAAAAATAAAAAAATAAGTTTCAGTATAAGAATTACGATACTGCTCTTTAAGTTTTTTATTACACATATTAAGTTCTCCATTTGTTAGGTTACTTAATATCTGTTTAAACTATGATAGAACATAATATCTCCTTTTAATAATCAATTTATGCTAATATTATAGGTCAAAATAAAGGTTTTATCAAGTGCTTATTTAACTAATTGAAGATTTTATAAATATGATCTAAATTTTTGTAATCATTTAAGTTTATTTTAACCAGTTCGTTATTATCAATATTTTTTAAAATCATTTCATTATTATCAGTAGTTGCTACCTCTACTTTATAGTCTTGATTATCAATATAGATAATATCATTATTAAATATAACAATTTTATTAGAATAAGTATATTCAGAGTTATTCATGTCTTCGAGACAGGAATGACCATATTTTAAATAGTAAGGTGTTAAATTTGATATATTTTTTTGACCGTTATTTAATTGTTTTTCTGCTAAGATAAACATTTTAGAAAAATTTTTCTTAAAAATATCATGTTTGTTATATATAATTCTTATTAATTTTTCTTGTATATCTTTTTCAATGATACTGCTTTCTTGAAAATTCATATTTTATCCTTGCTTTAATATTTATTATTATATCATTATTTTTTATTTTGATATATATAAAAGTATGCTATTTTTTAATAAAACAAAGAGAAAAATATGAAAAAATTAATATTATTTTCTTCATTAATAATTACTTTATATTTAGGATATATTCTTTATATAGATATAAACTATGATAATAATCAAATTCAAGAAGTAGATATAAAAAAAATTACAAAAAATGTATATTTTTATGATCTAATAGAAAAACCAAACTGGTTTGAAGATACCGAAACAAGAGTTGTCAATAGCTCAGAAGAAGTTACAAAACTATGGCAATCAGAAAAGCGTTGTTGCGAAAATAAATATACGTTGAATAAAAATTTTAGAATATTCTATAAAGCTTGTTATAATGCAATTGTTAATAATCCTTATGATGAAGATTTAATAGTTAAATGTTTGTGGTTGATGGGTTTTGAAGAAACAAAATCAACGAATATATTATTAGATAAATATGTATATGAAAATTATTTTCATCATGAAAATAGAATAGATAATTGTTATAATTGTAGTATAGCTGATACCGTTGCGAGAGTTACTTCTGGTTATGCATATGCATTAGCAAAAACTGATTTAAAAGAAGCAATATTAGTATTAGAAAAAATTATAGATGAAAGAGAGAGTGATATAAGCAATTGGATAAAAATAGATTTATATAGTCAACTTTCAAATTTTTATTTAAAACAGGAAAATGTTTTAATAGATCAAAAAGAAAGAATAGCGAATGCTGTAATATTGTTAGAAGAAAAATCAAAAACAGACAATGAAAAAAGAAGTATTGAGATATTATATAGATTGAAAAATCAATTACAAGAAAAATAAAGAAAAGCCTCTTAAAGAGGCTTTTTTAATCAAAAATACAAATTATTCACCAAAAACATTAAAAATTATACTAATTAATAACCTAATTTTGATTTTAATGTTTCATTATTTAACAATTCTGCAATATTTCTCATTTTAAAACAATTAATATTTCGTGCTTTTAAAATACCTATTAATAAAGAAAATAATAAAATATCAAAGGTAATAGAAAACACAGAAGAGAAAGATTCACTAATATTTTCAGTATTAAATAACCAAGTTACTTCATTGAAATGACTAAATAAATTAAAAAATAATAAAAATGAAATAATACTAACACTGGTAAACCATCCTAAATATCTAAAAATAGATTTTTTAGAGCTACCTAATAATTTTTGTAATCCAAAAGCTCCAATACCTGTTCCTATTAAGAAATAAAGTGAATTTAATGGATTATATTGAATATAATAAGTAAATGCATTAAATGTATTAGGAATATTTTTCGCCATATTAGGTAAACTAATATAGTTCCAATCTATTGTATTTTGAGAGAATACACTAATTAAAAATATAATCATGAAAATAGATAAAAAAGAAATAGAAGTCCAAGAAAATATATCTCTAAGATCAATATTTTTCTGTTCTTCTAAATGCTCTTCTGAAAAATCTTTGAATGTCTTTTTAATTTTTTGTTTAGTATTTAAAGAAATCATTTTTGATTTAGAAGGAATAGAATTTCCTTTTTCATCAACGATATTTTCAATAATTTTATTTTTAAAAAATTCTTTTTGATATTTTATAGAATTTTTCTTAATAACATTGTCACAAATTTTATTAATATAATCATCAAAGATATAATCCATTTCATAAGGAATAAGACTTTTATGAATATATCGGCAATTGAAAACATTTTCTTCATTATCAGTATAAGTGACTTCAAAAGGCTCTATATTACCTTGAATACTTGCAAAAAATTGCCCTTTTTCAAGGTTGCCTAAATTAAATGTATGCGAATGCCAATTTGAATATTTCATTAATTCGATATGTGTAGGATTATTAGATAATTCTCGATTTAAATAATGAGTCATCCATTCAGGGGTTGTTTTTTCATCCCAATTCAATTCAGTATTAGAGATAACATTTAAATAAATAGTTTCTGAGAAAGTAAATTGTTTATGACCTTCACAATCATGACAAGTAACTTTTAGATCTCCACTACAACTACCGCAAGTTGTTTTACCTGTCCCAAAACACATTGAACAACTACTTTTACCAGAACCGCCACAACTAAAACATGTTTTATCGTTGCTTCTACCAGAACCACCACAACCAAAGCAATTTTTCTTACCATTGCCAAAACAACTACCGCAACTTACTTTACCAGTAGGTAATCCTGTTATGCCTGTGCAATGGGTACATGTTACTTTTCCTTCTGCATGACAAGTATGGCAATCTTCAATATAAGTTTCTTCTTTTTTTATTGAAGTCCATTTATCTTTTAAATTAGGTTCGCGTTCTTTAGCTTGCTTAGGAAATAGGTTTAAAAATTCTTTGTTATTGTTATTAAAAAAATCATCTTGGTAGGATTGAATTTTATTCTGACACTCACATTTTGACTGACAACTTGGTGGTTCAGCACCAAATCGTTTTTCCTTTTTAATTTCGGTTTCAAAATCATATTTAATTAAGGCTTTTAACTGAACAGGTTTACGTTCAATTTCTTTAAAAGATTTAATGGCAAAATGAGAGTTATTTGTCCAGTTATTATTCAGTAATTTAATTCGTTTTAAAAATTTATTCATTAATTAATACCCAACATAATACCTACATAAATTAGGACTAATGAAGTCCATATTAATAAAGCATGAGATATTTTAATTTTGTTTTTCATTGTATTTTATTTTTATCCTCCAAGATAATTGTAATTATAGCAAAGAAAAAGGAAAAGTAAATAAAAAAAATATTGCTATAAAATAGTGACTTTGTTATACTATATTTTAATAAAATTAGGAAAGATATATATATGAATCAACACGAAGCATTAAAACAAGCAATAAGAGATATGAAAGATAATGAAAATGATAAGGTTATTAAATATATCAATAATCCAGAAACTGATTTATCTTATAATAAATTTTTATTGTTTAGAATGACCTGTGAATATGGTAATTTTGAAATATTTAAAATATTAATAGAAAAAGATATTGATTTTGATGCTTCTTGTGGAAAAGCTTTATTATCAGCAGTAAAGTGGAGTAGAGAAGAGTTTGTTGAGTTATTACTGAATAAATGTAATGTTGATCCTTCTATGCGTTTTTTCAAAGCATACAGAAGCGCATTAAATGAACATAATAAAAAGATAATAGATTTATTTGAATCAAGAATCAAAAAAGCCAATTACAATGATCATGAAAAAATGGAATTATGCCGTTCTTATATTATAGGAAATAATGTAGAAAAATTTAAACATTTCTTGGAAACAGAAGAATTAAGCAAACAAAAATATGCAGAATTAAATACAAGTGTTTGTTCTCGTTTAAATATTGAAGTTTTAAAACTATATTTAGAAAAAAACAAAAAATTAAACTTTATAAGAGTTAGTAAAATATTAACCGAAAAGTTAAAATTTAAACCACATGAAAGCCATTTAAGTGTAATAATTAACTTTATGGAAGAAGATGATTTTTCTTATGGTAATGAAGTTGTTGTAAGAAAATTATTAAGAGCAAAAGACTTGAAAAATTTTCGTAAAATAACAAAATTATATGATTTCGATTTTTCTTTATTTGATAATAAAGTATTAAAAGATGCTTTAAAAAAGAAAGTGGATATAGGTTTTATTAAAATAATTTTAAAAAGTGAATCAATGAAAGATTCTTTTAATGAAAAGTGGTGTGAAGAAAATAAAGAGATTATCAATGAATATCCTAATGCTTATATTATTAGACAATTTTTAATTCACAAAAAATTCTCATTGTTTTAAAAAAAAAATATGCTACTTTAAAAAAACGAACAAAATAAAATTATATGAAAAAAATATTATTATTAACTGCTTTATTATCAGTAGGTACAGTAAACGCTCAAATAATGAAAGCTGAACCTGCAACACCTGTGAAGATTTTAACTCTTCAAGATGTTGAAGTACAAAAAATAAAAAATGAAATAAAAACAATGAATCAATCAGATGAAGAAATTCTGATAAAGTATGATAACGTTGAATATGTAAAAGAAAAGAATTTATTTAAAATATCAAATGTAAAAATATTTGATAAAACTGGTGAGATAGCTATTCCTTTACGAGTAGGTGATGTATGGACAAGTTCTGTTGAAGATAAAAGAAATATAACAACCTATGCTAATAATATTAGAATTAAAAAATCAGAAGTTGTAGAGATAGTAAAATCTGATTTTGAAAAACAAGCAAAATTATCTAACAAAGAAGTAAATCAAGAAGAATTAACTGAATTACTTTATCAAATAGATATGGTATATGCACTTGCAGGTACAGAAGAATTAATAATAAAGATATCGTCTGATATTTCTTCAAAGGAAGAAAATAAAGAAACAAAAATGGATAACCATGTTGAAGTAGTTGACTTAGGTAAGTTTTCTTTTAATGTAAAAGCGACTAATGTTTATCAAGGTATATTTGAAAAAGATTTTGATCCTGAAAATTTAAAAGAAGGTGAACAAGAACAATTAATGGACGTAACTATTGAAGATTTTAAATTAAATCTATCTACATACTTCAATCTTGCTAAATTAAGAATGATGGTAGATCCTATTAATTATAAAGAGAAAATAAATGAAAGGTTAGTTGCTTTAAATAAAGAAGAGAAACCACAATTTATGAAAGAAATTGAAATGGATATATTAACTGCTATAAGAGATGGAAAAGATATATCTATTACAGTAGGTGTTGGTAAGAGTTTTAAAATAATGGACGGTGTATCAGGTGTTATGATGGCATTGATGAATCCAGATTTCTTTATGGAAACATTTGAAATTTATATAAAATCAGAACATAAATAAAATAAAGGCGGTTTTTACCGCCTTTAAAAATTATTAATTTGATTATATAATCTTGCTTTTTCTTTATAGTCTTCAAAATCAATATGCTGAAACTTATCATTTTTAAAAACATCAGATAATCCATTAATTAAATCTTCATAACTAAACATTTTTATTATTTCATTATCATTATTTAAATTATTATCATAAAAAACAGTAAAAATACTTTCACAATCATGTTTAAAAAATTTAATATCTTCAACAAATTTATCTAATAAAAGATAAGCTTCTTTATTTTTTTTATAAATAAATAAAATTGAAATTAAATTAGAAATATATTCATGTTGAAAACTAATATTTTTTAAAACATAATCTGTTAAAAAATATGAAAGATCTTTATTTTTATCAACAAAAGAATTAAAAAGAAAAGAATAAACATTATCATAACTAAATTCTTTTTTTCCATTATTAAATAAAACTAAAAATGTATCAAAATTTACTCTAATTTGTGCTGCAAGTGTAAAATGAATATACTTTATTCTTATTTTTTCTTCTTTTAATAAAGTATTAATTTTTTCAATATCCTCATTACAAATATAATTAAAAAATTGAATTTCAATATCAATATTATCACTTTGAACAAGATAATCATAATAATATTCTCTATACACTGAGATTCTTTTGTGTATATCTATTTTTTTATCTAAATAATAAAAATCTTCTGAATCTTCATTTAAATAAATAACTTTTTCATTATGCATCTTATTTTTATAAAAACCACAATATTCATCCAAATGATTAATATATATATAATAATCATCTTCGAAAAATTTTGATTCTTTTTTTGTTCTATATTCATAAAATAATCTATTTAATTGAGGTATTTTTTTATATCTATAAATCATTTCAAATAGAATAAAAGGAATAAAAAAGTATAGAGAGTAAGAATAAAAGAAAGAACTTGTTAAAATAATAAAAAACAAAGAGAAACTAAATTTTCTCTTATTGAATAAGGGTTTTTTAAATTCAACGTGTTTTCTTGACATAATCTTTCTCTTAGAAGTATTTAGTTAATATTAACATATCAAAAAAACTATTGCAAATAAAATAATACGGGTATATAATAACAAAATTAATTTAAAAGAGGAATAAATATGTTTAAAAAGTTAATGGCAAGTGTTGGTATTGGTAATGCAACAGTAGATACAATAGTAAAAACTGAAAATATTTATCCAGATTCAATGGTTGATCTCGAAATTGTGATTAAAGGTGGTAGTGTAGAGCAGGATTTGAGTGGTTTAAGTATTGCACTATGTACAGCAGTAAAGCAAGAAGTAGAATCTGGTGATATTGAATTTGATTATAACTCTACTTATATTATTTCTCAATTTGAAGTACCAATGGAACATACATTAATTCAACCAGAAGAAGAAATGGTTATTGAATGTCAAATACACATTCATCCAGAAACACCTATTACGGCTTTACGATCACAAAGTGCAGTATGGCTAAGAACAGGTCTTGATATTGATAATGGACTTGATGCAAGTGATAAAGATTATTTAGTTATTCAAATGCCAAAACTTCAAGAAACAATACTTTCTGCTCTATCTGAACTTGGTTACTCTCTTGTAAAAATTGATACAGAGCAAGGTCATTTACGTGGTGCTGATTTTCAAGCTTCTATTGGTTGTTATCAAGAATTTGAATTCAAATCAAATGGTTTCTTTTCTGATAAAGAAGTTGAAGTAAGTTTTGTACAGTTCGATGATTCATTAGGTGTTGTGCTTGAAATTGATAGACGTTTTGGTGGTGATAGTTATCGTTCTGCGTTAATTCCATTAGGTGCAAATTATGACGAAGTGTTATTCTGGCTAAAAGATAACATTGCTTAAATAAAAAAGGTACACGTAGTTTATTAAGGAGATAAAATGAAAAATATTGTTATTTTTGAAGATGGTAAAGGCGCACGAGGTATTAGAGCTAAATTTATTAAACGAGATAAAAGGCGTGTACTTATTCAGTTTTTAAAATATGATTTTGAAACAGATAAAGAAGAACTTGTTAGTGAATGGTTTAAATTATATATTCCTGCTTATACTGAAAATAAAAAAGAATATAAGTATAATAATAAAAGAAATTATCAAATGTATTGTCATGAAGAAACCAATATGTTTTATTCTGATTATTATCAAACAGAAGAATATAGAAAAGAAATGAAAGAATATATTTCAAAAGAATATTATAATCAGTTATTTGGTTTAATGGATTTAGATAAAATTAAAGACAAAGTTGGTGAATTTTAATTATGCCTATTATAGTCGGTGGAGTTGATTATCCAATAAACAAATATAAAAATAAAAATAAGTTTCCAAAGCAAGGAGATAATGTAATATTTGAAAATGAATTATTTAAAATAAATCATAATAATTTCATTGGCGGTGTGAGCTTATCAAAAATTACTAATAAAGAAGGTAAAGTTATAGAAAGAGTTCAAGCACATAATATGTATTATATTTCACAAGAAGAATTAAATAAACAAGAAAAATTAAAGAAATTTTAAGGATAAATATGTTAACAATTAAACAAATTAAAAGAGATGTAAGGTATATAGAATATATTGATTATATATTTTATAAAGCACAAGATAAAAATTCAATAATGGTTTTGTATTTGTCTTCTTTTATATCAATAATAAGTACAATATTTGTTTTTTTAGATTCTAATTTAATGTCAGCAATAGCTAATTTTATTTTTTCATTTTTAACAGTTTTTATAGTTTCTCTATTTTTTTTAATGACACCAAAAGAAGTAAAAAATAAAAAATGGGAAAAAGAAATATTTTCAAAATTAAAGCAAAAAGAATTAAAAAGAATAAAAAAAATAGAAAACAAAATATCGAAACCAATTAAGAAATATATAGAAACTAAAGAATTAAAAAAAGATAAAGTATATGATATATATTCATATCTATTAATGAATGAAAAAATGACTGATATTTTAAATAATTTAGAGGAAATTATAGAAGATACAAATAAAAATGATAGAAAAGATCTAAAATTTTTATTATTTAAATATATTATTAAAGAAATTGATAAAGTAGATTTTAACAATAATAAAAACAAAATAATAAAATTTATTGAAAAAGAATTTGATAATAAAAATGTAATTCATTTCTTGGAAGAAATGAAAAAGTTAAAATTGAAATATGATGATGAAGAAATAAATAAATATAAAAATCAATTGAAAAATGATATAATAACGAATGAAGTAAGGAATGATAAAAAAGTAATTCATAGTATTTAATTAATATGTATATATTATAAATAATTTAAAGATTAAGGAGTTAATTTGTTAAGTATAAATAGTATAAAAAAAGAAATAAAAGTAATTAAAACACTGAAAAAAATAATAATAAATTCTGAATTAAAAACGATGAAAAATTTTTTTAAAATAACCACATTTGGTTCTTTAATTATTTCAGTACCATTATTATATATAAATTTTAATTTTGCTATTTTAATATTTATTTTGATTTATTCATTATCAATCTTATTGTCATTATTATTCTCAATAAACAAAAATAAATTTAAATATAGAGAATTAAAGACTTATAGCAGAATTTTTATTTTAAATAAACAGGAATTTAGTGAGTTTGAAAATTTATTAAATAAATTATCAAATTGTACAAAAGAATATATTAAATTTAATGAGTTAAGTAGAAATAAAATAAAAGAATTATATTTAATTAATTTAAAAAAAGAAAAAATAATAAATATTTTAAATAATTTAGAAGAAATATTAAAAGATTTAAATAAAAATAATAAAGAAATATTAAAGTATGAGGTTTTTGATTTTATTTTAGATAATATTAATAAAAAAGAATTTAATCAAAATAAAAATAAATTAATTGATTTAATTGAAAGAGAAATAAATAATGAAAAAGAAATTAAATTATTAGAAAGAATGAATAATTTAAAATTAAAATATGATGATGAAGAAATCAATAAGTATAGAAAACAACTAAAAGAAAGTATAAGAAATAATGAAATACCAAAAGAAAAGAAATTGATTCAGAGTATTTAAAAATAAAAAGAGAGTGAAAACTCTCTTTTTTATTGATTATTATTTATTTCATCCATTTTTAATTTGAATTCTTCTTGAATTCTTTTTGAATAACTAATACAAGTGTCTTTATCTAATTCATTTTCATTACACAATAAAATAGTTTGTTGAAAAATATTGAAAAATCCTTCAAATTCTTCCCAACAACCTACATCTTTATAATCACATTCTGGTATTTCAACAAAAAAGGAATTTTGTTCTTTTATAAATCGTTCTTGATAACTTGATAACTTTTCTTCACTAACTACATCTAAGGCTTTCTTATAATGAAGATAGGTTTCTAAAGGAATAATTTGTTTTTCAAAAAAAGATTTAATTGTTTTAAATTCAACAAAAAGTAAATAATATTCGTCATTACAACTTTCTTCTTTAATATCACAATCTGGTAGTTTAGGGAGAATATGTGTTTCTTCTTGTGCAAATAAAACAGACGTAAATAGTAATGTTGTAGCTAATAAAAGATATTTTTTCATGATTAAAGATCCCTATAAAAAATAATGATTCATTTTCATAGTAACAAAATAAAAATACAATGTAAAGAAAATTGTTGATTGATACTGACTATTTTGATATTATAACCGAAAATAAATAAGGAGCTACAAATGAAAAAGAAATTATTATTAGGAATGCTATCATTATTATCGTTAAATGCTTTTGCAAACAATAGTGTTTTAGAAAAAGAATTTGATGAATTTTATAAGGAAAATAAAACAGGTATTTATATCACCACTTGTTTTAAAGAAGAATGTTTCAATACTTGCTATGATTTGAATACGAATAAAATTCAAGGTGAACAATTAGAAAAAGTATTGTATGAAGGTATAAACCTTGAAAAAACAGATGAAAGTTTTGATTGGTTAACATTAGGTTTTAAAGTTAAAGAGACTTCTAATTTTAAAATTCATAAAACAAATGCAAAAAGAAAAGTATATAAGGAATATTCTCAAAAATTAAGAGTAACAGAAGATTACAAATTATATTTTGAAACAGAAACAAAAGAAGGTGTAGTTAAAGGATTTTTAACTGTTAATCAAGAAATTTGATTATTAAATAAAATATTAAGTCCAGTTAATTCTGGACTTTTTTAAAATAAATAAGCTTTTAAATGTGTTTTGATTTTATTAATAATCATTTCATTTATATTTCTATGCTCGATATAAATATCATTTTTAATAATATAATTAGCTAACCATTCAGAAGTTATCTTTGTTTCTTTTATTTTTTCTTTAATATTTATACTTTCAAAAGAAGAATTCATAAAGTTTTTAGAAAAAGAAATCTCTAAAAATCCATATAACTCATTATTAGATAAACTGAAATTTTTTAATAAATATCTCATTTTATAATGTTCTTCATTCATATTAAAATCAACTTCTAATAATACGGAATCTTCAAATACAATATCAAACATAATTTTCCTTTAAATAATAATAAAGCATATCAAAAAAAACAAATTGCACAATGCTTTTTTTTTTGATATAATGGCGAAAATTTAGGAATATAATTGTGAAAATAATAATAACAATATTAATTTTGATATTATCAATAAATAAAATTAATGCAGAAGGTATTGATTTTGATAAATTATTAAAAAAAGAATTAAATTATAATGGTTTACTAAGCATTGTTATATGTTCCAAAAAGGAACAAAATTATTGTACTTCACGAAAAGTTAATATTGCAGATTTTGAATATAAAGAAGATTTCCAAAAATATAAATTTCCAGAAAAAAATGAAAAAATAGTACCTATATACTTACTATTCAAGAAATACCCAAATAAAGACACACTAATGTTAGCTTTTCAATTTAAATATCTTGATTTCAAAGAAGATAACATAAAAATACCCAAATTAGATACAGTAAATTTAGCTAGAACAATAGAAAAAAGAAAAACAATATATGATTTCAATTTAGAAGAATATTATGGTTTCTTTTATTTAGATTAAGAAGAGGAAAATTGATGAACAAAATACTTATTTTATTAACATTAACAATATTGCTAATTACAGGCTGTAAAACAAATGATAAGAGTCATTATATTGCAGAAGGTTTTGAAATAAAAGATAAATCCAGAACAACGAATGTTTATGAAGAAAAAAAATATTTTCCTGATGAAGCGATGTTAAGTGAGTATTTAAATAGTGCTATTGAAAATAGAGAACATGAAAAATCTTTATTTGTTTTGACATGCAGTGTTGAATATCAAAATTGTTCTACGTTAGAAATTAATTTAGAAGATTTTAAGAATACAAATAATGTTATTAAATCTCTTGAATATAAAAAAACAAAAGCAAAGTATATAACCTATACAAGAGAACCTTCTTATATAAAACGTAATTTAGGTAATTCAGAATATAATATGATTGACTTTTTTTATGAATTTTTTATTTTTGAAGAAATGAAAAAAGTAGATTTTGGTGATAATGGAAATGTTGCATATCCAAAAGGAATTCAAATTCAATCAATTTATGAATTAAACATAAATAAAAATCATATATCAAAATTTGCTAATAAAGGATATTTTGGTTTAGTTGCTATTGATAAAGGAAAAAGTAATGAAAAATGATATAAATGAAGGTGATAAAGTTGTCTTTTTGTACGATACCTCTATAATGGTAGGAAAATGTATTAAGGTTAATAAAAAAACCTATAAAATAGAAGTTCCTGCTCAACGTTTTTTTACTGGTTTTGTTAAAAATATTGATAAACATAGAGTAGCAAATATTAATGATAAATTTACAGTGGTTTGGGAAGCTGATGTGGGAGTTGAAGGTAGATATAGAATTGATTATGATACTTATCCTTCTCAAAATAAAGATTATACAAACTGGTTACAACCTTATAAATATATAACGGAGAATAAATAATATGAAAAACATTTTACTATGTATGTTGGTAACATTTTTAATGACAGGCTGTGCAATAACGTGCTGTACTCCACCAGATAAAGATCCAGTAGGTGAGCTACATGAAGAAATGCAATCTTATTTGGTTGATAATTTAAAAAGTGATGAATATAATATTCTACAATTTGTAACTTGTGATCTCTATGAAGATACTTGTTCTACTGTATTTAGAGATTTTGTTGTAGAAAATGAAGTTCCTTTTTTAATAGGAAGTGAAGAAAGAATTTATTTCTTGGAAAATGATGAAGATACTAAAAAAATATATTTAGAAAAATTTACTTTACATCCAAATGAAACAATAAAAGAATTAAAAATATTAGCAGATTTAAGTATTAAAAATAAAATTAAAAACTATGAAGAAACAGATCTTGGTACTTATATTATGAAAGTTAAGCGTGGTGAAGAAATTTTTCAAATGTTTGATGATAGAGCAATATTAATTAAATGGTTATAATAAATAATAGGAGAAACAAAAAATGAAGAAAGTAATATTATGTGGTGTATTAACAGCGTTAATGTCAGGTTGTTCGATTAATATTCATACCGAAGAAAATCAAAGACAAAAAACCGAAGAAGAAATGTATGAAATTATGCATACTTATGTATTTGATAATAAAATACAAGAAAAAGATGTCGAACAAGTTCAAATAGTAAGTTGTAGTTATGATATAACAGATTGCAATTCAACGCATTACAAATTTATTTATCCAGAAAAAGAAATGAATCTTGGTGTAGTGACTGATTCAATGAATAAAATTAAAGATTTTAATGAAGTAGAAGATAAATCTGAACCCTATTCATTATCAGAAAGAATAACACTTGTTAGTCCTGATGAAAATAATGATGAATTAAACTTTGTTTTTAGAATAAATGAAGAACATAAGTTATATGGAACAAATGAAAAAGTAAAAAGAGAATATAGCATGAAAGTGAGAAAAAATGCTGAAGATGTTAGTTTCTTTAAAGACAGAGCCATATTGGTTAAATGGTTATAAGATATACTAATTAAAATTAAAAGTTCACAAAGTTGTGAACTTTTTTTTTAATTATTAAATTTTATTTTTTTGTTGTGTTATAATGTTATTAAAGAAAAAATAAAGAGATAAAAATATGGATTATGACGATTATGATTTTAGAGTAAATAGAGTGGAATCATATGCTGAAGATTATACAGACGATCAAGAAATGATAGATTTTTTTGAGGTATTAGCAGAAGCAGCAACAGACAGCGCAAGAGAGGGTGCTCAATATAATTTAAGTTCTAATGATATGGAAGAAGGTCAAGATGCACTTGATAACATATTATATTTAATGGAACAACATGGTAATGTTATTGATTTCAAAGAATTATTAGATGTTAAAAATAATGACGGTGGTGAAATTTGGGTTATTGATTTAGAAATGGAAGTAAAAACTAAGGTTGATTTTATTTTAACAAAAAGAAAGTTAAAAGAATATTGTCCTAATATTGATAATTTCTTAATTCATCAGCATGATTTTTTATTAAGTTCATTCTTTAACAAAGATATTGAAAAATATAAAGAAGAATTATCAAATTTATTAACTACCGAAGAAACTACTCAATTATTATTGAAAATGAAAAAAGAGATAGAAGTTGAAAATTTTTATATAAATTATCAAAAAGAATATAAAGATATGATGGCTAATATAGCTTTAACGGACATAGAAAAGAAATATGTTAGTGAAATAATAGAATCGAAAATAGATGAAGAATATAATAAAAAAGTAAATGATGAAGGTTATAAAGAAAATTCAGAGATTGGTTATGATTATTCGAGATTATTTAGAAAGAATTTTTTCGAATATAAAAAAAATAAAAAATTATTAGAACAAAATAAAAATTTTAAATTAGAAAATTATAAAACAGAAGAAGAGTTAATTAAAAATGTTATAATTTGTACATTTAAACAAAAAAATATTAATAATTTAAATGAACAAATTAATTTTACAAATAAAAGAGTTAATCCTTATTATAAACATTTATTAAAAATAATAGAAAAAGAATCAAACGAATATTTAAAAGATAAAATTGCCTATGCAGGTAATAATCCAAGTTATATATTAAATTCATATGAATTATTAAATATATCAAATAAAGTTATAGAAACATTTAAGACTTATAAAAAATATGAAGAATTATTTAAAAATTATAAAAAACTTCCGAAAGATAATGAATTACATTTTGATATTTTAGCACATGATAGAGTAGAAGATATCGATGATTTAGCTAACGAAATAATAGAAAAAAATAAAACAAAACTTTATGCAAAAAGATTTTTAGGTTCTTATATGAAATTAATGGATGAAGAATCACATAAACTATTTGAAGTGATCAGAGAAAAAGATATGAGTCCAAGTTTAATTAGAGACGAATTAAGTAAAATTGCTTTATTCAAAACTTCTGAAAATTTAAATGTTGCTTTAAATAAAATAATAGAGTTAGATTCTTTATCAGTAACTAAAATTATTAGTAATATAAGAGATAATAATTTAGATGTAGATTTTGTAGAAAAAAGTAAAGATTTATTAATGTTAATCCCTAATGATAAAGATGCTTCAAATGCATTAGGTTCTAATAGATGGTGTATATCGAATAGTGAATATCACTATAATAATTATTTAACAAAAGGTAATAATCAGCGTTATCATGTTTTTATTTATGATTTTGAAAAAGAAGAGAGTGATCCACTGTCAAAAATCGCCATAACAATTGACGAAAACAAACAAATAACAGATGCATTTAATAATGTAAATACAAATATAAAATATAAAATAAATGAAATTCTTGGTGAAGATAAACTTAGAAAAATAGAAGAAAAAGTGGATTATTTACTTAAAAATAGGCATAATTATACAGTGTTTAGAGAATTAAAAGAAGAAGAAAGTGTTTCTCATGAGTTAATTAAAGGTAAAGCTGATAATATTTTAGATTTTTATACTTATTTAATAGAGAATAGTAAATTAAAAGACTTTACAAATAAATTATTAAGCTCAGAAAAAGAAATATTAAAAGTAATGGAAGATTCAATAAGTTCAAATAATGCAAGCAAAGATGAAATTATTGAATTTAAAAATATTATAGAAAAAGAAAACGACTCAATTTCGATTGATCTATCAAAAATTGATTCATTAAATATTGAAGATAATTCAGTAAAAGATTTTTTATCAGAAAAAATGAATAAAACAAATCAAAAGAAAAGAAAACTTAATTAGTTGTCTTAATGTTTGCATAATCGACATTATCATCTAATGCCATAAGTATTAAAAAATGTAAATTGGGTGATAAATGTTGATTATGAAGATCACTGACATTATGTACTTCAATTTCTTCTGATTCAGGACATTTTAATTGAATTAAGCTTTCATGAAAAGCTCTAAAACATTCAACTTCCCCCCAATCACCTGTAAATTTAGCAAAGTTTTTCCATTCATTAATAGAGACAGTGCTTTCTTCTTTACATTCTCGAATCATTGCTTCAAAAGGAGTTTCATTTTCTTCAATCTTACCACCGATACCATTAAGCATACCTGCTTGCCATTTTGGACGGTTTTTTCTAATCAAAGCAACTTGTGTTCTATCGAAATTAAAAACAAAGCCTAATACATATTTTTGAACTGGTAAACCTTCACATACTTTCATAACAAAATCCTTTAAATAATAGTCAGTATATCATTGAAAAGTAAACTATCAAGTTGATAAATAGATTTTTTAATTTTGTTAATTATTTATAAAAATATTGTTTTAAATTTAAAATATGATATTTTAAAAATGTTTAAAAATAAAAAGTAAAAAATATGAAAAAGTACATACTAGTTTCTTTAACTTTATTATTATTCTTATTTTTATATAATAAATTAGGAATTGAAACTAATAAAGAAATTGCAAGTTTAAGTTTAAAACCAGAACATGATATTATAGCTATTGCTGTTGTAGAAAAAACAAAGCGTTATCCAATAATAAATTTATCAGGTTGGAGTAGAGGTGTACCTGATACAATTAAAATGGAAGGTGAGATATATTTTTATAATATAAAAGAAAAAGAAATAAAGAAAATATCATCAGTAAAAATTCCTAAAGATTGGAGTAAAGAAGGATATAATTTGTCTTTATATATTTGGGATAAAGATGGAGTTTATTTCACTTTAGAAAATTGTTTTAATAGGAATTGTGAAGAAAATTATCATTATTTTTTAGAAAAAAATGGGAAAATAAAAAATATCAAATCATTACCGAAATTATCAAAAACTTATTCAGAAAGTATAAGAGAAAAGACAGCATATAAAACATATCAAAATAATGAATTAAATATTAGTATAGGAAAATCAGGAGATTGGAAACCTGTACTTGTTTTTAGAGATGGCAAGCTTGAACCAATTTATTAAGTAATTTAAATTATGAAAAAGCTCTTTTTCTTTTAGAACCGCGATCCATGACTTTTTTAATTTTATCTTTAAGAAAATCAGTAATTGTTTCTTTAGGAAACTTTTCATTAAATGATCTTTCACAGTTAAAATTGAAATCATTAATCTCTTTTTTTAATTCAAGCATTTTTATTTCTTCTTTACCTTCACAACCTTTAAATTTAAAATAATAGCTTTTTGTTTTAGGTATGTTTTTAGATATTTCTATTGTTTTTAAACGATAATTAAGATCTTGCTTTATTTTACTTCTTAATTTTAAATTTTGTAATTGAGTAAAAAGTTCTTGTTTTGTTACTTTATTTTTAAGGTAATTACTTAATAAATCTTGTCTTCTTACTTTTTGACCTCTTAATTGATTTAGTCTTTCATATTCTTCTTGTTCTGTCTCTTTATCACCTAATAAAAAGGATTTTTCTTGTTCTTTTTTATTATATTCTTTTTTTATTTCTTGGTAATGTTTTTTAACTTCAGGATTATCATTTTTAAATTTATCAAAAAGAGATTTATGTCCAATAGCAGGAACGATAGAGCTAAATAAACCTAAATAAGTATCATTAGCACCTTCAATATCAATACTTAAATTATCTTTATTTTCAGAGGGTTTATTTACAATAGGATACCACCTACCTTTATCAAGAATATTTTCAAATTTTTTATCATGATCTAAAAAAGGTTCAAATTTTGCAAATCCAATAATATCAGGTTTTTCTATATCGTTATTTTTTAATATTATTTCATAAAGCTCATTAATACTTTTGACATTTCCTTTTGCTGTTGATATAATATTTTGATTAATGTCAGTAATCATAAAAATCCTTTTTTTTTATCTTACTGTTATTTTATCATAAATTTAATAAGGATCAATAATATGAATATTGGTGACATAGTTAACTATCAAGCAACTAAACAAAAAAAGTATAAAGCGATTATAACTCAAATAATAGAACCTTCCACCACTTCTAATGAAGAACATGGTATGGTTGAAGTATGGTTGTATTCAACAGAAGGCTATGGTGATAACAATTGTGAACATTTTTCATATGACTACTTTCAAGAGAAAGTTAACATTATTAAATCAAAACAAGAAGATTGTTTAATCGGTTATCTTGTTGAAACAGAATATGGTTTAGGTTTGGTTGTTAAAGAATTCGAAGAAGATTATTATCAAGTTTTTCTTTATGATGAAGGCAATGATTTTGATCCAGAATTTAAAAATAATAAAGAAGAAGAAATTGATTTTGAAAATATGGATCTTACTTACGTTGAACCTGAATTTATGAAGGATAAAAGGTTTAGTAAAGAAACACACTGTATAATATTAAAAGAATTAGATTTTAAAGTAAAAAAATAATATAATAATATATAAAAAGACTTTTATTTTTTATATTATAATATACATTATCCATATAAAAGGGAATTTTATATGGACATACACATGGAAAAGGATGGTAACAATTCATATGTTTACAATCCTAAAAAGAAAACAACAGAAAACTATGATGGCAGATATAACAACGCTGTTAATAAGAATATTAATACTGGAAAATATAACCAGATTGAAAATGTTAATAAAGAAAGAAAAGTAGAACCTACCTATAAAAAAACCAAGCTACAAAATTCAGAAAAAGAAATACAATATAAAAAGATTGATATTTGGGTTTAATTTTAGATTTTTATTTGATTTTTAATTTATTATATATATAATAATTTAAAAATTAGAGAGAATAGAAATGATAAATTTAGATAATATAAATAAGACATATGAAAATTATATAGAAATAATTGCTTGTTATAGAGATATAAAGCCTAAATATAAAGATTTTAAAATAAATTTGTTTTTAATTTTTAATTTATCTTTATTCTTTCTATGTATATTTTTTTCATTTTCAATATCTACAATTATAATCTTATCTGTCCTCTCTATTTATCCAATATTACTATTATTAGAAAAATTAAAAAATACTAATTATATAATATCAAAAAATAAAAGTAATATAGAAAAAATAGAATCAAAAGGTTGGAATACAGACAGTATAAAAAAAGAAATAATAGTTTGTAATAAATCATTAAAAAATTTTTATAATAAATTAAAAAAACTATCTGAAAGTCAATTAAAATATTTAAATGACAGAAGAGATTACATGATAAATATTACACCTTATAGTTATCATGAAGAATCAATAAAAGAATATAAATTATTTTTATATAATGAGATAAAAAAAGAAAAAATATCAATAAAGGATTTAAATGAGTATTTGAAATTATCAAGAATAGGAAATTTTTATTTTAAAATAGATAAAGTAGAGTTTATTAAATTTATTAGTAAAAAATATATAGAAGATTCAGAAAAAAAAGAATTTTTATCAAATAAAAAGAAAATGATTACAATTTTTGAAGAAAATATTGAAGATTATAAAACAAAAAAAGAAATATATAATTTAATAAATAATAAAATGGAACAATACGAATTAGAAGATAATTTTAATAATTTAAAACAAAATAATATTATTAATACAAGAAATAAAGTATTAAAATCAATTTAATAAATAAGTTGATATTTGGATTTAATATTAGTATAATATAGAGATCTAATTTATAAGGATTGCTTGTTATATGACTATTAAAAATAAAGATTTTGTAACATTATTTGAAATATTAAATAAATACTTCAATGCTTATATTAATCAAGCAGACCAAAAGAAAACAGTATTTATAGAAAACATAAAATTATATCAAGAACATTCAAAATCTTTAAAAAAAATTTGTGTACCATATAATGATCAAGGTCGTTTTTATGAGTTATGGATAAATGAAAGTCCACATTATAATACAGAATATGTCTTTTTTTATAATGATGAAAAAAATAGTCATTGCCATTATTTTTTTAAAGATTTAGAAAAAGAAATTCAAAATAGTTTTGTATTAGATTGTTATAATATTTTATTGGAATTAAAAGCAATAAAATTTGAAAAGTTTTAGGTATAGTTATGACACTTAAAAATAAAGATTTTATAAAATTATTTCAAAGATTAGATAGATACTTTAAAATGGATGAATCTATATTTATAGAAGGATTAAAGTTATCTCAAAAAAAACCGACTTGTGCAAAACATATTTATATTTATAATGAGGTTGAAGATTTTAATGACTATGATTTTTGTATGACTAATCGAGAAGGGAAAAAACCAAGATATATGTTGTTTTATACAAATGAAAATAAAAATTTAGATTGTTATTATTTCGATAATTTAGAAGAAGAAATAACAAATTTTCATGTTTTAAAAGTATTTAATATTTTATCAAACTTAAAAATATTAAAACTGGTAGATTTTTAGAAGATATTGTTATGAAAGTTAAAAATAAAGATGTTTTAATATTAATAAAAAAAATTGAAAAATACTTCAAAGTGAATAGCTATATTGATTTTGAATGGATAGAATTAAATCATTATACATTAATTAATTATAAAAAAACACCACCAGAAAGAACAATAAATAAAAAAATAATTATACCTGTTGATAATGATAGGGCATGTTGTTTTAGTATTGAAGAAAATTCAAAAAAAATAAAAATATACGAGTTTTTGTATAATGAGAATGGTGAAGGAATAAAATATGATTTTGAGGATTTAGAAAAAGAAGTAACAATTCCAGAAATTTTAAATGCTTATCAATCTTTGCTAAATTTAAAAGCATTAAAAATAGAACACTTTTAAGGATATTATATGACAATTACAAAACAAAATTTTGTAGATATATTAGACGTTTTAAATACCATGTTTGATAAAATTATAAAAGATAAAGTTAATAAAGAAGATATCATTATTGAGAATGTTATGTTGTCAAAAATGAGTAGTCCTTTATATAAAGATATTTATATTAAAAATGGAACAAAAAAAGATTATCAAATAAAAGTATTTGTTAATGATGAAGAAAAATACACACTGTATTTCTATAGAGGAAGATATAGGCAAAAATATTGTTTTAAGAAAATGGATAAAGAGGTTGTAACAAAAGAAGTATTAGATTGTTATAGGTTGTTATCTAACTTTAAGTTTATTAAATTACATAATTTTTAAAATTTATTTAACTTATCTAATAGTTTGAGCTTTTCTATTTCCTTAATATTAACATCATAAAGACCCAAACAAAAATCAAAAATTTCTAAATTATTTATATAGTATAATGATTTTTCTGTATAGGAATACATGACAGTTTTTGAACCATCCAAGGTGTATTCCATTTTTACTATATCTTTATTAAAAATACTAATTAAAAATGATTCTTTGTTTTTAGAATTATCAATATATATTTCTTTATTTGAATTTTTAATAATATTATATTTTTCTATGTCTTTGTGATTTAAAAAATGTTTAAGAACGATATATGCAGAATTTTGATATATTTGTTTATTTTCTTTATTAATATAACAGAATGCTCTTTTAATTAGTATTTCATCTTTATAGAGTTTAATAAATAATCTATTATTAACATTTTTAATTCTAATATTAAAGCAACTTTCTTCATGTTCAAAGAAAAAGTCTATATAATTTTTTGTTTTTTTGTATGTTATATTTGGGCATTCAAAATTTATAAATTTACTAATATAAAACAAAATTTGTTCATCAATGCCTTTTGCTATAATTTTACCATTATATATTCTTATTGTTATATTATAACTGTTATATGAAAAGGGAACTTCAATATATTGCTGATTGTTTTGATCTCGTTTTGTTTGATAAGGAAAATTCATTAATTGTTCTCCAAAATAAATCGTCTGGATACCCCGTCCTTTAGGTCGGGGAGGAATGACGATAATTGTTTTCTATTTAAGTTGTTATCAAGTTTACCAGATTGCTATATGAATAGCCATCATTTTTATGCAGCAATCG
>Ga0208300_100624_pt1 | contig 22871 bp, 23 predicted proteins | sample 23_taG_FD_184096 | JGI IMG/M metagenome (GOLD analysis project Ga0208300, IMG submission 184096) | Marine viral communities from Cariaco Basin, Caribbean Sea - 23_WHOI_OMZ (SPAdes) (version 2) | ecosystem: Environmental > Aquatic > Marine > Oceanic | place: Caribbean Sea: Cariaco Basin... | reverse complement strand
GCTGTACCTCTCCGCCGGAGGTTGCGCTGAAGAGCGTGCCATCGAGCACGAGCTGGACGGTATAGCGAAGCTGTATGCCAATGACGGCACCGGGGCTGAAGACGCATTCATTCAGAAAAAGCGGGCCTATACCGTGGCTGCCAAGCGCTATTTCAAAGGTTGGCAGCATCACAACGCCCATTACGGCAACCCGGATGGTGGCGAATGCCCAAGTTTTGACGACGAAGCCGATGAGTTCATCTACATGGCAGGCCTGCTGTCGGGCATGCAAGCCTTGAGTGCACAGATTCAGGCGGCGTCATCCATTGGTGTGCCGTTCAATACCGGTTCAGTTGTTGGTCGTGCCAGCCAGTGTCTGGACAACGAACAGTGGTGGGGCGCGCCCATGGGCTTAAGAGCGACCGTATGGGCCATGATCCCGGGCACTCAGCCACAGGGCGAGGATGCCTTTGAGCGTTTGGCTGCCGCGCAAGAGCAGGGTAAGGAAGCCGGTGTTCGCCTGGGGCACGTTTTCCACGCCATTGCCGCCACCAACAAAAACGATACGGCGCTTGTGAAGGCTATTATTCGCGACTTCGCTGAATCGGAGCAAACGGTTGAGGTGAGTGAAGACTGGCGCTTCATCGATGCCATGGCCAAAAACATGCTGGTGACCATCTCCGACAAGCTGTGGATGGAAAACACAGGGCACCGCACGCCCACCGGCCGTTTCGGATCTTTCTGGGATGACCAGCGAGCGCCCGTTGAAACTATGGATCTCGACGATCTGTTGTAAATCCGTCATTTTCCAGAGTGGGCTGTCATGATTCAGGGTCGAATGAACCGTAGTGGGTTGGAGTGGTTTTCATCGCTACCGGCCTGCCTGCTTTTGCTTGCTGTTGTTCTTTTCTCTACCAGCAGTGATATCCACAACCAGATGCTCCGTGGTGGCGAGCAGCTTTGGAGTGGCTATTACAAGCTGCGGATGGATCCGGTTAAGCCACAGTGCAACGTCATTCAGGATGTAGACGCTGCGGTGGCGAAGGAGATGGCCAAAGCACCACCGGCTGATGACCCTATGGCATCGCTACTGGGGGATTTTGAGAAAGACCCCGCGGAAGTTCGCTTGGCGATTGAGCGTTCAGCCGCGGATTGCCGTGCCGCTCATACCAGTTATGCCGAGTTACAAGATCAACTGACACCGGGCGTAAAGGCGTATCGGGCCGTTGAATTGTTTGTGGCAGACCTGATCGCATTCGGGCTCGCCGCGCAGCGCTATATACTGGTTATTTTGGTGATGCTGTGTGCTGTCACCGCCACGCTAACGCGTCACCACATTGCCATGCGCGCGATGGAAACCCGGCTGGATTATACGGTTTCCATGACCCTGCAAACCATTGCCAACGCGATGCTGCTCGGGTCCAGTGTGATTTTCCGGCAGTCTACACTTGCCAGCAGTACGGCCTTATCCAGCGAAGAGATGTTGCTGCACAATTTCTGGATCGCCGGTTTCGCCTGCCTGACCCTGGCCAGTTTGTATCGCCTCGTTCGGGTGCCTGATGACTTGGAGCCCGGCGGAAGCCCGAGCAAAGCCTTTATGGCTGTGCCGCTGTATACCGTGATGTGTTTGATCTCCGGCACCTACTTTGCGGTGATTGGCCATTCGTCCGGCATTGGTATCTATCTGGGCAAGATGGTTGAGCTGGCGGATATGTTCCTGAATGTCGGTTTGTACGTTTGGGTGGGCATGATGCTCAAACAGACCAGGTTGGCCACTCTGGTGTTCGATGTTTTCCGGCCATGGCGCATGCCGCCGGAGATGCTGGCGGTGGTTGCGGTATTGGTTGCTGCCATTCCTACGGCGTACACAGGCGCGTCTGGTATCTTCGTGATCGCCGCCGGTGCGGTTATATACAGTGAATTGCGGGCGGCGGGTGCGCGGCGCCATTTGGCGCTGGCTGCTACGGCCATGTCAGGCTCGCTGGGGGTGGTGCTGCGGCCCTGCTTGTTGGTGGTCGTGATTGCCTATCTGAACCGCGAGGTTACCACCGACGAACTGTTCGGTTGGGGCATTTGGGTATTCGTGCTGACCGCCACCTTGTTCGGCCTTGTTGCGACCACCGTTAACCGGCAAAGCCAGTTTAACCTTGCGCCCAGCGCAGAAGCCTTCCCGGCGAGTATCCGTGCCCTTCGGCCTTTGCTTCCGTATGTGTTGGTGATCGTGTCGGTGGTGCTGCTGTACCGCTTTGCTCTCGATGTGAAAATGGACGAATTTTCCGCGCCGCGGCTCTTGCCAGTGATCATGCTGTCAATTCTGGTGTACGAACACCTGAGTCGTAAGGGGGAGCGAATGGGGGCCTCCGGGGCTGGTCACCAGGGGCTGGAGGGAAGCGTTCGAAATGCCACCAACGACACCACGGCGGAAATTGGTGCGCTGCTGCTGTTGTTGGGGTTGTCGGTGAGTATCGGTGGCGTGATCGAACGTTCTCACATCATGGAAGCCTTCCCTCAGGCCTTTGACAGTGCCTGGTCAGCGATGCTGCTGATGGTGGTGATTCTGGTTGTTCTGGGGATGATTATGGACGCCTTCGGAGCTGTGATTCTGGTTACGGCCACAGTTGCAGGCATTGCCTATTCCAGTGGTATCCACCCGGTTCATTTCTGGATGGTGACCTTGGTGGCCTTTGAGCTGGGCTACCTGAGCCCACCGGTGGCGCTGAACCACCTGCTGACACGACAGGTGGTCGGAGAAGCCGAGGTGCTGGCGGCCCAAGCGGAAGAGGGCACTTTTTATCAGCGTCACGAGCGCATCATCATGCCATTGATTGCGATGGGTATTTCGCTGGTGTTGGTGGCGTTTGTGCCTTTGCTGTTCTACGCCAGTTAAGTTTGATCGGAGCATAAAAAAAGCGCCGTGCTTTCGCAGGGCGCTTTTTTTTACCGGGTTGAAACTCAGCTGAGTTTCGGGCCCGCCTCAACGATGGCATCCGCCACGTCGAACTTCTTGAAGTTCTCAACGAACTGACCAATCAGCTCCTGAGCCTTGCCGTCGTAGTATTCCGGGCTGGTCCAGGTGCTGCGTGGGTTCAGCAGTTCGCTGTCTACACCCGGGATGTGCTTGGGCACGTCCAGGTTCAGCGCGTCCAGATGCTCGGTTTCCACATCGTCCAGGTCGCCGTTCTGAATCGCAGCAATAATGGCGCGAGTGGTCGGGATGCTGAAGCGCTTACCTTCACCGAAGGGGCCGCCGGTCCAGCCGGTGTTGACCAGGAATACCTTGCTGCCGAACTCATCGATCCGCTTCATCAGAAGTTCAGCGTACACGCCCGCCGGACGCGGGAAGAAAGGTGCGCCGAAGCAGGTAGAGAAGGTGGATTTCAGCTTGGACGAAGAGCCCATCTCGGTGGAGCCAACCAGGGCGGTGTAGCCGCTCAGGAAGTGGTACGCAGCTGCTTCGCGGGTCAGGATAGACACCGGAGGCAGAACGCCGGTCATATCGCAGGTCAGGAAGATGATGTGCGAAGGCTCACCGGCACGGTTTTCCAGAACGCGCTTCTCGACGTGCTCAAGCGGGTAGGCACAACGAGAGTTTTCGGTCAGGGAAACGTCGGTGTAATCCGGCTCGCGAGTTTCCTGGTCAATCATCACGTTCTCGACGATTGCGCCGAAGCGAATGGCGTCCCAGATGATCGGCTCGTTCTTCTGGCTCAGATCGATACACTTGGCGTAGCAGCCGCCTTCGATGTTGAACACAGTACCCGGGCCCCAGCCGTGCTCGTCGTCACCGATCAGGAAGCGGTGCGGGTCAGCAGACAGGGTGGTTTTACCGGTGCCGGACAGGCCGAAGAACAGGCAGGTGTCGCCGTTTTCGCTGACGTTGGCAGAACAGTGCATTGGCAGTACGTCTTTCTCTGGCAGCAGGAAGTTCTGTACAGAGAACATGGCTTTTTTCATCTCGCCGGCGTAACGCATGCCTGCCAGCAGGACTTTGCGTTTGGCGAAGTTGATGATTACGCAGCCATCGGAGTTGGTACCATCACGCTCGGGTACGCACTGGAAATTAGCAGCGTTGAGGATCTGCCATTCCTGCTTGTCGGCCGGGTTGTATGCTTCCGGGCGGATAAACAGGTTGCGGCCGAACAGGTTCTGCCACGCTGTTTCGGTGGTCATCTTCACGGCCAGGTAATGCTCAGGGTCTGAGCCTACGTGAACGTTTGAAACGAACTGGTCTTTTTCTGCAATGTAGGCTTCAACGCGATCCCAGAGGGCGTCGAACTTGTCGGCATCAAAGGGGCGGTTGATCGGACCCCAATGAATATCGTCGGCCGTGCTGGGCTCCTGAACAATGAAGCGGTCCATCGGTGACCGGCCGGTGCGCTCACCGGTGGTGACCACTAAAGAACCGTTCGCTGCCAGTTGGCCTTCGTTCCTTGCCAGTGCTAGCTCGACCAGCCGTGCTGTATTCAGATCAGTATAAGTGTTGCTCACTTCGACCTCGCCCTCGGGATGTCTTAGTGACTGCCCAGTCCGCATTTCAAAGTTGGCGGAATTCTGAGCAATCGGGTCAATTCAGGCGCGCTATTATGCCAGAGACGCCGGTAAAAAACGACTGCTCCGGAGGCCGCGTCTGGCGCGGCTTCCGGATAAATTTGTCGGGTGTCAGTGTAACGTATGACCGGTGAAAAGATGGTCAATATCGTTTCTATCGAAGCGATAGTTGGCGTGGCAGAACTGACAATCCATTTCGATGCTGCCCTGCTCTTCCAGAATGCTGTAACACTCTTCTTTGCCGATGGATTCCAGTGCGCCGAGGGTGCGTTCCCTTGAGCAGCTGCAGCGAAATGCCACGGGTTCTGGGTCAAACAAACGCACGGTTTCTTCGTTGAACAGGCGGTGCAGCAGGGTTTCACTGTCCAGTTCGAGCAGTTCTTCCACCTTAACGGTGCTGGCGAGATGGTTCACCCGGCTCCACAGCTCGTCGTCTTCCTCGGTATGCCCCGGCAGTCGCTGCAACAGCAGCCCCGCCGCTGAGCCTTCGTTGGCAAACAGGAACAGGCTGGTGGCAAGCTGTTCGGAGCGTTCGAAATATTCTTCCAGGCAGCCGGAGAGTGTGTCGGCCTCACGCGGAACCACGCCTTGGTAACGCTGGCCCTTGTCCGGTGTGATGGTGATGGCCATACGGCCTTCGCCGAGCATTTCGTTTAGCGTACCACCGCTCATAGCCTGCTCGTCGAAGCGGGCCAGGCCGCGGATGTTTCGGTCGTGGCTGCATTCGGCCATCAAGGTGCGCAAGGCCCCTTCGCCCGCGGCTTGCAGTGCCACGGTACCTTCGAACTTGAGGGTGCTGCTTAACAAAACGCTGGCAACCAGTGTTTCGCCGAGCAAGTCGCGAATGGTGTCGGGGTAGGGCGCTTGCCGGGTGATTTCGTTGTAGCTGTCGCCCAACTGCACCCAGGCACCCCGCACCTGGCTGTGCTCAAAGATAAAACGCTGAAATTGATCTCGGGATGCCATGGTCTCTCCTGAAAATGTTGGTCAATTGCCCAATCAGGGCAGCGAGTTCTGTGTGTTGATGCCGGAGCTTTCGATCCTGTAGTGCTGGGCTACAGGTCGTTTTCTTCCCGAAATCGTTGGATCTTGCGGCGATCTTTTTTGCTGGGCCGGCGCGCGGGCGGCAGTTGTGCGGCTTGCATGGTTTTACGTTGCCAGGCCAGCTCTTCCCGTTTTTTAACGCTGGCTTCTGTCTCGTGGTACAGCGTTTGTGCCTCCGGCGCTCCGCGGCGCCGGTCGCTGATGCCGTCAATGACGACGATTTTTTCCTGCCAGCCTTGGCGCAGAGTGACTTTGGCCCCCGCCTCGACAATCTTGCCCGGCTTGGTTCTTTGGCTGTTGTAGTGGACTTTGCCGCCTTCTATGGCTTCTTTCGCCAGAGAGCGGGTTTTGTAGAAGCGTGCTGCCCACAGCCATTTGTCGAGTCGTACTTTTTGATCTTCAGTGCTTGTAGCCTTCATATCTCTTTCACCTGATGAGCGCTCCGCGCAACCATCCCTCAAATTATAACGGCCTCGTCAGGCTGATGGCAGTGGTCGGCGGGACTGCAAAGACGGCAAGATTTCATCAAAATGACAAATACCCGGAATATCAGGATGATGGGGGTTGGCTGTTTGTGTGCTGTCGGGCGAAAGAATTGCCAGGCATTGGCTGATGCCAGCTTCTTGTGCGCTCTCAAGCACCGGAAAGCTGTCATCGACCATTAAGGTGCGTTCGCGCTGGTAGTTTACCCGCTGAGACAGATCGCGCCAGAAACCCCGATCTTCTTTGGGCTTGCCCAGTTCATGACTTGAAATAATCATGTCTACGTGCTGATCCAGGCCGGTTCGCTGTAGCTTCAGTGCCAGCGGGTCAGGGTGGCAGTTGGTAACGATGACTGAGTGAAGTCCGGCTGTTCGCAAGCTGCGCAGAAAGTCATGAGCGTGGGGCCGATAGCCAATTCGATCGCCAACTTCCGCTTTCAGTCGAGTGATGTCTACGGAGAGACGTTCGCTCCAATAATCGGTGCAGTACCAGTTCAGTGTGCCGCGTTCGGCCATGATCATGCTGATCAGCTGGTCTTTGGTTTCCTGTGGGTGCAGGTCGAACTGCTCGGCATAGCGTTTGGGCAGGTGTTCCAGCCAAAAGTGCGAGTCGAAGTGCAGATCCAGCAGCGTTCCGTCCATATCCAGAAACACTGTGTCGAGCGATGACCAATCAACCATAACAAAACAGCCTGAAGAATTTTGCTTCAGGCTGCCTTAGATTCCGGCCTCTGGCAAGCCGGAATTATACGGAGAAAACGGGGTGCTCAGTCGTCGGATTGCGACACTGTGTCTTGCTTGCGGCCGCTGCGCGTGCAGCCCAGGCAGCGCACGAACGTCGCCTTGGCTGGACCAACCACCAGAACCTCTCCGGCTTCACCGGCGTTGCCGCCAAGCGCCGAAAACGGCAAGGACACCAGATAAACGGCTGTGCCGACAATGGTGGTGGCCAGCAGAGCCGGGCGCAACAGCACTGCGTCTGTCGTCATGGCAAGGGCTGAAGGGCTTTCATCGATTGCACGGGCGTGGCCCATGGACGAAAACGCGAGAAGGCAGGCGGCGACAGTGGCTACCAGTGTGCGGGAAAACTTGCGAATCATGGGTAATCTCTCCTGAACGAATCGCCCGGCGTAACCGGAACTTCTAGCCCGAAATCTGTGTACGCATTTCAGTGGTGTAAGGGGTAAGTATAGCGCACGGTCATGAATTCTCTGTTAACTATGAATCATATTGCTGCAATTTCAAACGCTTTCTGGTTAAAAAGAGGGGTTGCCCTCGAATTAGGACAGGGCTAACGCTGGCACCGGGGGCAGTAGACGGTGGAGCGGTTGTTCATGCGGATTTCTTTTAAAGAGGTTTGGCATTCCGGGCAGGCTTCACCGGCGCGACCATATACCAGCAAAGATTGAGCAAAATATCCCGGTTTGCCGTCGCTGTTCACAAAATCCCGCAGCGTAGTACCGCCCATCAGAATGGCGGCGCTTAAGGTTTCTTTTATGGCTTCGGCCAGTTTGTGGTAGCGGTCCAAACTGATGCGTCCGGCTTTTCGCTTAGGGTGAATGCCCGCTTTATAGAGGGCTTCGTTGGCGTAGATGTTGCCGACGCCAACCACCACGTGGTTGTCCATGATGAACGACTTCACCGGTGTTTTTTTGCCTCGGGATAGGCGGAATAGCAAGGCTCCGTTGAAGTCTTGTGATAACGGTTCAGGCCCAAGCTCCCGAATCAGGGGATGGGCGCGGTAATCTTCTGCCCAAAGCCAGCAGCCAAATCGACGGGGATCGTTAAAGCGAAGGATTCGTCCGTTGCTCAGGCTCAGCTCGACGTGATCGTGTTTCATCGCCGGGCTGTGGTCGGTAATGACCCGCAAACTGCCCGACATGCCCAGATGAACGATAACGGTGCCGGTATCGAGGTGCAGGAACAGGTACTTGGCGCGACGATCAACAGCACGAATGGTTTGATGTTGCAGTAAAACGGGCAGATCGTCAGGGACCGGCCAGCGGAGTTTGCCATTATGCACTCGAACCTGGGTCACGGTTTGGCCCTCGCAATGGGGTGCGATGCCTTGCCGTGTGGTTTCAACTTCGGGTAATTCGGGCACTGAGCCTCCGCCGTTCGCCGCTTACGAAAAGAATAAGTGTAAACGGTAACAAAAAGTCCACCAAATATGGTTGTTCTGGCTTACAGCTGTACGCTAAAGTGTGCGTCGTATAATTCCCTTCGAATGCCCGCAGTTGTGTTTTCGTGCCGTATGTCGAAGTAGATTGATTTTCGAGGAAAGTTTATGTGGTTTAACGGTCTTTTGGACCTTTCTGTATGGCAGTTAATTGCGGCTGCTTTGGTGATGACTCACATCACGATCGTCAGCGTTACGCTGTATCTGCATCGGCATTCGGCCCATAACGCACTGGATTTGCACCCGGTTCTGAAACACTTCTTCCGTTTCTGGTTGTGGCTGACCACGGCCCAGAACACCAAAGAATGGACGGCCATTCACCGTAAACACCACGCCAAATGTGAAACCGAAGAAGACCCGCACAGCCCGGTTGTTCTTGGTGTTCGTAAGGTGCTGTTTGAAGGTGCTGAGCTGTACGCCGCGTCTGCGACTCCGGAGATTCTTGAGCGCTACGGTCAGCGAACGCCGGAAGACTGGATCGAGCGTAAGGTGTATACCCCGCATAAATATCTGGGTATTGCGCTGATGGCCGTGATCAACCTGGCTTTGTTTGGCGTGAACGGTATCTGGATCTGGGCTGTACAGATGATGTGGATCCCGATTTGGGCTGCCGGTGTTGTCAACGGGCTTGGCCATTATCTGGGGTACCGGAACTATGAGTGTGCAGATAATGCCCACAATATTTCGCCGCTGGGTATTCTGATCGGCGGAGAAGAGTTGCACAACAACCACCATACGTATCCGAACTCGGCAAAACTGTCACGGCGCTGGTTCGAAGTGGATATCGGTTGGGGCTACATCCGGTTGTTCCAGTTGTTTGGTCTGGCCAGACCGAAAGGTTATCGCCCGATCGCACACCATGTGCCCGGAAAGATGGATGTGGATGTGGAAACCGTGCAGGCCATTGCCAACAACCGCTTTGATATTATGCGCCAGTATCGTAAGCGCGTTATGACGCCGGTGCTGCGCCAGCAACGGTCCGTGATGGATGAAGACATCCGGCCCATGTATCGCAAGCTGAAGCGGCTGCTGCATCGGGAAGAAGCGCTCATCAAACCGCGTGAAAAGGCGCATTTGGAGACGGTTCTGGAGCGCAACGAAATACTGCGCCAGATCTACGAGAAGCATCAGGAGCTGCAATTGCTGTGGCGTCAGCGTGGGTTGAAGCCCCAGGAAAAGCTGCAGGCGCTGATGGAATGGTGCAAGGATGCCGAGGCCAGTGGCATTCGGTATCTGGAAGAGTTTTCAGCCCACCTGCGAGCGTATTCCCTGCGCCCGGTGAGTTGATTAGCTGCCGCACTGAAACAAGCCCGAGTGACCTGGTCATTCGGGCTTTTTGCGTTTAAAACCGGCGGGTTGTTGGCCGGTTTTATTCCGAGGTCGTTTCGGTGGTCACTCGGTACAGGCTGTAGGTGACTTGTCCCGCAGTTTTCTGGCGGTGCAGTTCCCAGTTTTTTGGCGTGGGCGGGGTGCGAAGCTCGCTTTCGTGCTCCACGTAAACCCATCCTCCGGGTTTTAGCCATTGCTCCGAATCCAGCAGCGGGAACAGTTTGTCGAGCCAGCCCTGGCGAAACGGCGGGTCCATAAACACGATGTCGAACGGGGGCTGTTGTCGATGGCTCAGAAACTGCTCAACGTCTTGGCAGATCACCGCGCCCTGGTCCGATTTTAGCAGGCGAAGGTTGTCCCGCAGAGCTTTCGCCAGCGCAGGTGTGTGATCCACCAGAGTGGTTTGAGCTGCACCGCGAGACAGGGCTTCGAGGCCCAGCGCGCCGGAACCGGCAAACAGGTCCAGGCAATCGCTGCCCGCTACGTGATAATTCAGCCAGTTGAATAGGGTTTCCCGGATCCGAGCCGGGCTCGGACGCACGCCGCCTACATCCGGGAAGCGTAGTTTTCGGCTGCGCCAGTCACCGCCGATGATCCGCAACTCGCCATTGCCGCCTTGGCTAGCGCTTTGTGCTGCGACGAAGCCAGGTTTTCGGGGGGCTGGTTTGCGTTTCGCCATGATCTGCTCCACGGGCTGGAAGAGTTGTGAATTAGGGCGGTAATAGTACCGGAAAGCCAGAGCGGAGCGATAACCGCGCGACCCATCACTTAGCGCCGGCAGTCTGCTAGAATGTCCGCTTTCTTTCGCGCGCCCATTTTCAGACAGATGGTAAGACTATGACGGCAGAGTGGATTTCAATTGGCCTGTTGGCCCTTCTTGTTCTTTTCTTCTTGCTGGACGTTGCCGGCAATCGTAAGCGGATTCCGCGCCCGAAGCCGGTTCCGCAGCGCAAGCCCGATGTTGCCAAAGGTCCGGCCCCCATCGAGGAGGCCGAGAAAGACGCGGCTGAACCCGCAGCCGAGGTTGCGCCGGAAGCACCGGCTGAAGAACCCGCGGTTACAGAACCCGAGGTCGCCCCGGCGCCGGAAGTAATATCTCAGCCAGAGCCAGAGCCAGAGCCAGAGCCAGAGCCAGAGATCAGCGTCTTCGAGCGCATCAAGAAAGGTCTGGGGAAAACCCGCGCCAGTCTGACCGGCGGGCTTGCCGACCTGTTTTCGGTCGGTAAGAAGATCGATGAAGATCTGTTGGAAGAAATCGAAACGTCCTTGTTGATGGCGGATGTGGGCGTGACCGCGACGTCGGAAATCATCGATTCGTTGACGGAAAAACTGGAGCGCAATCAGCTCAAAGACGGCGAAGCCTTGCGCAAAGCGCTTCGGGAAGAGCTGCACGGATTGCTGAAAGATGTCACCAAACCCCTGCAAATTGACTCAGGTAAAACGCCTTATGTCATTCTGGTGGTGGGTGTTAACGGGGTGGGCAAAACCACCACCATAGGCAAGCTGACCCGCAAGTTCCAGAGCGAAGGCAAGTCTGTCATGTTGGCTGCCGGCGATACCTTCCGCGCCGCTGCGGTAGAGCAACTGCAGGTTTGGGGTGAGCGTAACGACGTGCCGGTGATTGCTCAGCATACCGGAGCCGACAGTGCGTCGGTGATCTTCGATGCCATTGAATCGGCGAAAGCCCGTGGTACCGATATTTTGATTGCCGATACCGCCGGGCGTTTGCAGAACAAAGACAACCTGATGAACGAGTTGAGCAAGGTCGTTCGGGTGATGAAGAAGCTGGATGAGTCGGCACCGCACGAAGTTATGTTGGTGCTCGATGCCGGCACTGGCCAAAATGCCTTGAGTCAGGCTCAGGTCTTCCAGCAGGCGGTAGGTGTGTCGGGCATTACCTTGACGAAACTGGATGGCACCGCCAAAGGCGGTATCGTATTTGCCATTGCGCGCCAGCTGCAGCTGCCTATTCGTTACATCGGCGTGGGTGAGCAGGCCGAAGATTTGCGCACGTTCGATGCCGAAACGTTCGTCAGTGCCTTGTTCGACGAATAACACCCAGCTCGGGAGTCCCAGCCTAGATGATAGAGTTTCGTCAGGTAAGTAAACGCTACGATTCTGATCACACCGCTCTGCGTCAGGTGAACTTTCACCTGGGGCGGGGTGAGTTGGCGTTTCTGACCGGTCATTCCGGGGCCGGTAAGAGTACTCTGCTGAAACTGATCATGGTGATGGAGCGGCCAAGCGCGGGGGAAGTCATTGTGGGCGGCCAGCGCCTCAATAGTCTGCCGAAACGCCAGATACCCTACATTCGCCGGCATATCGGTGTGGTGTTTCAGAATCACCAATTGCTGTTCGATCGCACCGTATTCGACAACGTGGCCATGCCGCTTGAAGTCATGGGGGTGCCCCCCAGAGACATCGGCCGCCGGGTGCGGGCTGCGCTCGACAAGGTGGGGCTGCTAAGCAAAGAAAAGATGAATCCCATGCAGTTATCTGGCGGGGAGCAACAACGGGTTGGCATTGCCCGGGCGGTGGTGAACAAACCACCTGTGCTGTTGGCGGATGAGCCTACCGGTAACCTCGACCCGCAATTGTCGGCAGACATCATGCAATTGTTTACGGAGTTCAGTCAGGTTGGGGTTACGGTGCTGATTGCTACCCACGACATTGCCTTGATCAACCAAATGGGTCGTCGTCGGCTGACATTGGATCACGGTGAGTTGATTGCAGGTGGCAGCGCTCCGGTCGGAGGAGGTTTGCATGGCCGCTGACCCAAAACAGAAGCCGGATAACCCTCGTGGTGCCGCCACCCGCGCGAAGTCTCCGATTAATAATCAGGCCAGAAGTTATCTGGATCACCATCGCAAAGTGGCCCGTGACTCTGCCCGGCGGCTGCTGAAAACGCCGATTGCCAGTTTGATGACGTGGACCGTTATGGGCGTGGCGTTGGCGTTGCCGGTGGCTTTGCTGTTACTGCTAACGAGTTTGCAGGGAGTAAGTGCGGGTTGGGAAAGCAGCGCCCGGATCACGGCGTACTTGAGCATGGATACGACCACAGAGCAAGCTAGGGCGCTTGCTCGTGAAGTAGACAGCGACGGTCGTATTTTGTCGGTCGAGCTGGTTGAGCGGGATCAGGCTTTGGCCGAGTTTCGGGCCGCCTCCGGTTTGGGCGATGCGCTCGATTTTCTGGGTGAGAACCCGCTGCCCCACACTTTGCTGATTACGCCTCAGGAGAACGCCCGCACGGCCGAAAGCGTGCAGGCGTTGGTGGCTTTTGTTGAAGGTATGGGGCAAGTAGATCAGGTTCAGGTCGATCTGGGTTGGTTGCAACGTCTCAATGCCATGACCGATATTCTGGCGCGAGCGGTGTGGGCTTTGTCATTGTTATTGGGCGCGGCGGTAATCTTGGTGATCGGAAATACCGTACGTTTGGCAATCGAGAATCGTCGCGATGAAATCCTGGTTGCGAAACTGGTCGGTGGCACCGATGCGTTTGTGCGTCGGCCCTTTTTGTATGCCGGTGCCTGGTTTGGTCTAGGTGGCGGTGTGGTGGCCTGGGTGTTGATTCAGGTGTCGCTGTGGTGGCTAAATGGTCCGATCGAACGTTTGGCTGATTTGTATCGTAGTGAGTTTGTTTTGCAGGGCCCGGGCTTCGAGGGCGCGGCAGCATTGATTATCATCGCAATGCTGTTAGGCTGGTTAGGCGCTTGGGTGGCAGTGAAACGTCATCTGGACGATATAGAGCCGGGTGAGATTGCCGGCGGGTAATGTAGATCACGGCAATACCGTATTGAATTTAGAGCTTGCTCTGGCTTAACGTTAAAGTGTTAACAAAGTGTTTCAGACAGGCACGGTGAGTATTCCAGATTGTTGATAATGAACGTTTTACTGGGGTTCTCGGGAACTTATTGAGATCTTGGCGGTCTTGCTATTTGTTGTTATATTTTAGGTCCGTCAGGTTCGGAGGTTAATGCATGGGTACGAGTTTACAGCTGGCTGACAGACTGGTTCCGGGCGCGAATCTAGAATCTTATATTCAGGCGGCAAGCCGCATTCCTGTTCTTACAGTAGAAGAAGAGCGGGATTTGGCGGAGCGGCTGCATTATGAGGGTGATGTAGAAGCAGCCCGCCAGTTGGTGCTTTCTCATCTTCGGTTCGTGGTTCATATTGCTCGCAGTTATTCAGGCTACGGTCTGGCTCAGGCTGATTTGATTCAGGAAGGCAATGTAGGCTTGATGAAAGCGGTAAAGCGCTTCAATCCGGAATACGGTGTGCGCTTGGTATCGTTTGCCGTGCACTGGATCAAGGCTGAGATTCACGAGTTCATTTTGCGCAACTGGCGTATCGTGAAAGTGGCGACGACCAAGGCGCAGCGTAAATTGTTCTTTAACCTGCGCAGTCAAAAGAAGAAGCTGGCGTGGTTGAATCACGATGAGCTGAACGCGGTCGCGGAGGACTTGGGTGTGGAGCCCAAAGTGGTTCGCGAGATGGAAGGCCGCTTGGCTTCCCGTGATGCGTCGTTTGATGGTCCGATGGACGATGATGACGATGCGGTGTATCAGGCGCCGGCTCATTATCTGGAGGATCGCCGTGCCGATCCGGCGGTGCAGCTTGAGAATTCGAACTGGTCTGAAGATTCCAATGGCCGTTTGATGCAGGCGTTGAGTGTCCTGGATGAGCGCAGTCAGGATATCCTTCGTGAGCGTTGGTTGACGGACAGTAAGTCGACGCTGCATGAGTTGGCGGATAAGTATGGCGTTTCTGCTGAGCGGATTCGGCAGCTAGAGAAGAATGCCATGAAGAAAATTAAGGCTCAGATGACGGAAGCGGCTTAGTAGCCCTTTTGTTTTGAGTGTTTGAAAACGCCACCACCGTTTCGCGGTTGGTGGCGTTTTTGTTTGTATAAACCTGATACCTATATAAATTCATGCCGTCCGGGGTGACGGGGTTGGGGCAGCCTTTCCAAAAACCGCTCCTGCGGCACATCCATGTGGCGCTTCTGCTCCGCCATCCTTGGCTGCGCACATTTTTGGAAAGGCTGCCCCAACCCCTTCGTCGGACCTTTGAGTGGGATTCCAAAAGATGACAATAAAGCTTCCTCGTATCGCTTTTCTCGGTATTGGTTTGATGGGCGCGCCTATGACCCGAAACCTGCTGAACGCCGGATATCCAATGACGCTGTGGAACCGAACGAAGAGTAAATGCGAGCCGTTTGCCGGCGAAGCCACCATTGCCCAGTCACCCGCTGAAGCAGTCGCCGATGCGGATGTGGTGATCACCATGCTGGAGAACGGGCAAGTGGTGGATGAGGTATTGGTGGCGCAGGGCGCGATTGCTGCGTTGAAGGCGGGCGCGTTGCTGATTGATATGAGTTCGGTGCAGCCGTCGGTGGCGCGTGGTCACGCAGCGTTGGCGGCGGAGCAGGGTGCGGGGTATTTGGATGCGCCGGTGTCGGGTGGCACGGTGGGTGCGGCGGAAGCTCGGTTGAGCATTATGGCGGGTGGTTCCGAGGCGGATGTGGCTCGGGCGTTGCCGGTGTTCGAGGTGCTGGGTAAGTGCACTCGGATCGGACCGGTGGGGGCCGGGCAGTTGGCTAAGCTGGCGAATCAGGCGATTGTCGGGATTACCATTGGAGCGGTGTCTGAAGCCTTGTTGTTGGCGGCCAAAGGAGGCGCTGATCCGGCGGCGGTTCGGGAGGCTTTGATGGGCGGGTTTGCCGGAAGTCGGATTTTGGAACTGCACGGCCAGCGGATGATTGACCGGGATTTTGCGCCGGGTGCGCCGGCGCGGATTCAGTTGAAGGACTTGCGGATGATTCTGGATGAGGCCCGTGCCGAAGGGTTGACGCTGCCTTTGTCTCAGCAGGTGCATAATGAGTATCTGTCGTTGGTGGCGAACGGCCACAGTGAGGTGGACCACAGTGGGCTTTTGCTGGAGTTGGAGCACGTGAATGGCACGTTGATGGGTTCTCTGGGCCGCGGGCCGAAACAGTAAGAGTCGAATTCAGGAGATTGTGATGCCTCGTTTTGCGGCCAATTTGTCGATGTTGTTCTCTGAGGTGCCGTTTCTGGAGCGTTTTGCCAAGGCGCGCGCTGCCGGGTTTGATGGTGTGGAGTTTTTGTTTCCGTATGAGTGGCCGGCGGACGTCATTGCGGCGGAGTTGAAGGCTAATGAGCTGACTCAGGTGTTGTTTAATCTGCCGCCCGGCAATTGGGACGGGGGTGAGCGGGGCATTGCTTGTTTGCCAGACCGGGTTGAGGAGTTCCGGGCCGGGGTTGAGCAAGGCATTAGCTATGCGAAAGTACTGGGCTGTAAACAACTGAATTGTTTGGCCGGGTTAAAGCCGGAAACGCTGAGTGAAGACGAAGCCTGGCGTACGCTGGTCGCCAACGTTCAATATGCCGCCGGGCGTTTTTCCGAGGCTGGGTTGACCTTGTGTCTGGAGGCGATTAATTCCCGAGTGGACATGCCGGGTTTTATGTTGGATACCTCTGGCAAGGTGATGGCGCTTATTGAAGAAGTGGATGCAGATAACGTTCGGTTGCAGTACGACATCTACCACATGCAGATTATGGAAGGGGATTTGGTCCGGTCCATGGAGTGTCTGCTGCCGTGGATTGCCCATGTGCAATTTGCCGATAACCCGGGCCGACACGAACCGGGCACTGGTGAGATTAACTTTTCGAATGTTTTCGAGGCGTTGGATCGTATGGGTTACGAGGGCTGGGCGAGCGCTGAGTACAGGCCGTCCGGGGCGACCGGGCAATCATTGGGTTGGTTGCGTCGCATTACTTGACCGTCGTCAGACGCGACACCCTCTTACAAGATCGTAACTGGCCCGGGCTGCCGGTTCTTCGTAACCTTAGAGTTAATGTTATCCGCTATCAGGAGGGCTCACCGGTGAAAGCACTGGTAATCGAAGACGATCAGGATGTAGCAAGTTACCTGGTAAAGGGACTGAAGGAATCCGATTTCGTAGTAGATCACGCTGCCGACGGTAAAGACGGCATGATGATGGCTGCGAGTGAAGAGTACGACATCATGATTGTGGATCGTATGCTGCCCGGCATGGACGGCCTTTCCATCATCAAGACAGTGCGGGCCACCGGTAATCAGGTTCCGGTGCTGATTCTGAGCGCGCTGGGTGATGTGGATGACCGCGTTGAAGGCCTGCGGGGCGGTGGTGATGATTACCTGACCAAGCCGTTCTCGTTCACTGAGTTGCTGGCACGCATTGAATCGCTGGTACGCCGTAACCGTCAGGCGGCCGAAACCGAAACGGTGTTGAAAGTGGCCGATCTGGAAATGGATCTGCTCGCGCGTACCGTTAAGCGCTCCGGTCAGAACATTGATGTTCAGCCCCGAGAGTTCCGGTTGCTGGAATATCTGATGCGCAATGCCGGCCAAGTGGTCACCCGAACTATGCTGCTGGAGAAAGTCTGGGACTATCACTTTGATCCCCAGACGAACGTGATCGACGTGCACATCAGCCGCTTGCGCGCGAAAATCGATAAGGAATTCGACACCCCTTTGCTGCAAACAGTCCGGGGTGCGGGATACATGTTGCGTGAAACTGCTTAGTCAGCTCAGAACGTCGTCTTTCCAGCTGGCACTGCTCTACATGGTGGTGTTTGCCACCTCGGTATTTTTGCTTCTGGCATTTATATACTGGCGCACCGCTGGATTCATGACCGCTCAGACTGATGAGACGATCGAGGCCGAAATTGCAGGCCTCGCAGAGCAGTACCGCGGGCGAGGCGTTAACGGGTTGATCACCATCATCCGGGAACGCGTCGCTCGTGACCCCAACGCTAAAACGGTTTATCTTCTTTCGACCGATGATCTGCTAAAGCTGGCAGGCAACATTGAAGCCTGGCCGGAAGGCAGCCGCACGGCTGAAAGTGGCTGGATCAACTTTACCCTGGACTCCAGCGTCGGCTGGAAAGGTCCGGAACGATTAGCCCGTGCCCGTATTTTCGATGTGCAGGGCGGTCTTCGGTTGTTGGTGGGGCGCGATGTTGACGAGCTGACCAGCCTCAAGCGAGTCATCGAAGGCGCAATTAACTGGGGTATGGGCATTACCCTGGCGCTGGCTTTGTTGGGCGGCTTTTTAATGAGCCGAAGCACCACCCGCCGTATTGAAGTAATCAACAACACCTCTCGCCGTATCATGAACGGCCACCTTTCATTGCGAATACCCACTCGCGGTACCGAAGACGATTTTGACCAGCTGGCGGAAAACCTGAACCAGATGCTCGACCGCATCGTGTATCTGATGGAAGGTATCCGGCACGTCTCCGACAGCATTGCCCACGATTTGAGAACACCGCTGACACGGCTGCGTAACCAGCTGGAACGAACCCTGATTTCTGTGGATAACGATGAAGCCCGCGAACAGGTTGGCCGGGCCGTAAGCGAAGCAGACCAACTGCTGGCGACGTTTAATGCGCTGTTACGGATTGCTCGACTGGAAACCCGCGGTAACACGGCCGACATGAAAGTGATCTCGCTGGACGAGCTGGTGGGTGATGCCTGCGAACTCTACGAAGCATTGGCCGAAGACAAAGATCAGCAATTCAAGCAGGTGATGGAACCCAAGGTTATGATCGAGGGTGACCGGGATCTGCTGTTCCAGATGGTCAGTAACCTGATCGACAACGCGATCAAGTACACGCCGGAGCATGGCGGCATTGTGGTGGTGGTTCGTAAAGAGGGAGCCAGCGCCATTTTCGAAGTGCAGGACTCCGGCATTGGTATTCCGGATGATGAAAAAGATCAGGTGTTTCAGCGCTTTTACCGGGTTGGCAAAAGTCGTTCATTGCCGGGCAATGGTTTGGGCCTGAGCCTGGTCAGCGCAGTGGCAGAGATTCACCAAGGGGAAATCCTGTTGAGTGACAGTCACCCGGGAGCGGAGATGCCGGGGCTCACGGTTGCGGTGAAAATGCCAGCATTTACCGGGGTAAGAAAGCGTATTAAAACGGCTCAGGTGGAGCAGCTTCCCGACGGTGCGGATGAGGCGAGCTCATCCGCCAACAGTCAGGCCTGATCTCAGTGGCTGGCGCGGAAACGGTTAACTTGCGCCATTAAAGGACTGAGCAACGCTTCGAACTGAGCGCGGCGGTGATCCACTTTTACCTGCAGGCTGTCCCATTCACCCTCCAAATGCTTTTGCTCAGCCATCATGAAAGCCGCAATGTTATGTCGGTTTACCTTGTTGGTAACGCCCAGTTCGTCCAGTTTAAAGCCGATGCTATCGACGCCTTCCAGCGCCAGATTCAGAATCTTTTGAGTGTTCATGGTGTGTCTCCACAAAATGGTGAGTAAGGGCTAGTGAGGGGAAAATTAGCGATAGTGTCTAGAGTGCGCAACCTAATTTTTCGATGCACGAGCTTGCGGGCTCTTGCCAAAAGGTAATGCAGTGGCCACCGCCGGGTAATGGTTAAACTGCATAATGGATCGTGTAGATGAAGAAGCCGGCCCAATAAGGTTGCTTCTTCCTCCAGCACAGCGCTAGCCTTATACCCCGTGATCCACGGGGTTTTTTTATGCCCCCCACATTCTTCAGTCAGGTTGAGCGCAAACGTACCATGGTAAAACCCACATCTTCCGGACATCCGCCCCGCTACATTACGCCGGAGGGCGAACAGGCGCTGCGAGAAGAGCTTCAGTACCTGTGGAAAATCAAGCGACCCGAGGTCACCCAGGCCGTGCGCGAAGCGGCCGCACAAGGTGATCGTTCTGAAAATGCGGAATACATCTATGGCAAGAAGCAATTGCGAGAGATTGATCGCCGGGTGCGCTTTCTAGGCAAACGGCTGGAAGAGCTGACGGTCGTAGACCGACTGCCCGAAGACCAAACCCGCGTGTATTTTGGCGCTTGGGTGACGGTTGAGGATGAAGACGGCGAGGAACAAAGCTATCGTTTGGTGGGGGCAGACGAGTTTGATCTGACCAAAGGCTATTTGAGTATCAATGCACCGCTGGCGAGAGCGTTGATTGGAAAACACCTGGACGACGAAGTATCGGTAAAAACACCCGATGGCTGGAAAAACGTTGTTATTACAGGCATTCGGTATAACGCCAACACACCCGGCCAGTGAGAGTTGTCACAAAATCGTCTAATTGATGAGCGATTTGTCGATTTTGGCGATACACTGATCAAAAATTGTCACTCCCACTGAGTGCGCGATCTGATCAGGACGATTGCCATGAATGCCGCTAACTACACCATCGAAAAAACGTCAGGCCACGGCTTTTGGAGAGCGTGCATCGGATTGATGCTAGGAATTGGGCTGTCATTGCCGGCTTATGGTCAGGCACCAGCCAGTGATACCGATGCCCCGGTGTTTGAATACGAAGAGCGCTCCACCATTGAAACGATTCCTTTTCGTTCAATGGATGAAGAGGTATTGGCAAACACCGTTATTGAAGGCGGACTAGCAGCCCCTGCCGCGGGTGTGCCGGTGCAGGCGGGAAAAGACGCGGACTTCTATCTTGATCCCCTGGCACTGCAACCGCGGGACGAGCGGACCGATCTGGGGCGTTCAGAAATCCCTGTGGATATCCGTTTCGCCAACCCGAAAGTGGTGCCGGGGCAGACACACAGCAACAACTACGTGATCCGCCCGCCTCAGAACCGAACCTACGACGCGCTGAATGTGAACATGACCGAGCGGCCGTAACCGCCCGTTGGCTCAGGCCGCAGCGCTGTCTTGCTGCTCCGTCTTGCTCAGTACGTCGTCGTAGAAAAACTCGAGCGCTTGTCTGGCCTGGTTGAGCCGGGCCCGGGATACTCTCAGCTGTTCGTTCAGGTACGCAAAAAAACGCGCCTGATCGTCGTCGGACAAGGTGTCGGGGTCTTTCAGATCGTGAAACAGCACGTAACGGCTGATCCAGTGCAGGTAGGTCTGCTCTGCCCGCTGGTTGAGTTCGCGTTTGTTGATAGCAGCTTGAACAAGATTAACCAAGCCGGGGCGTGACTGCTCCAGCGCTTCAGTAATATCCATGTGTAAGGTCTTCCGAATGACTTGTTGTTCTTATGGTGCGCGCATCATATGACAAACGTTTGAAAGGCGCAAAGATGAAGCGGAAGAGAAACGTTGTGGAACGTGGATGCAGCCGCCGGTAATGACCTGCGGCTACGACTGCAGCGGTTTACTTCAGCGATTCGAGCTTATCGATGTACTGCTGCATGGCTTCTTCGCTGGAAGTACCTTTCAGCTTATCCCACGCGTCGTACTTGGCGCGGCCAACGAAATCCATCATGCCGGGGCGCTTGCCTGAAACATCACCTTCGGTGGCTTGCTTGTACAGGGCATAGAATTCCAGCTTCAGTTCGTTGGACGGCTGGAAATCGCCTTCGGCTGTCTGGATGTAGTTTACTGACTCTTCAAACTTGGCTTTCAGGTCACTCATCGTTGTGGTCCTTGGTGTGAATGGTTGCTTCTTATAAAGGTCAGCGAAGTATAGCTTTGGGTGCGGGGCTCGTCATTGACTAAAAGAGCGCTCTACTTGGCATTACGGCAATCTGGCAAAAGTTTGCCCGAGTGCTCATTTTGAGCCAATTATGGCCAAAGGCTTATTGAGATAGACCGTACACAGGTGTACAGTTTCGCCTGTTGTTTGCCAGGATGGCAGGCACAAAGGAATGAAATACGCTGCAAATGAATTGCACAGGGAGCACGTCATGTCTGGTAAAGATGGTTCTGTCGCGCCGAAAGAGCGCATTAATATCAAGTATGTCCCCGCCACCGGCGATCAGCAGGCTGAAACCGAACTGCCGCTGAAGATGTTTGTGGTCGGCGATTTCAAGGGCCATGCTGAAGAAACCCCCATTGAAGACCGTAAAGCTATTTCTGTGGATAAGAACAACTTCCGTTCTGTGATGAAGGAAGCTGGCCTTACGCTCTCAACCTCCGTATCCAACAAGCTCGAAGACGGCGCTGATGACCTTCCGGTGAATCTGCAGATCGAAAGTCTGGAAGACTTTTCGCCTGACAGTATTGCCCGCCAGGTTCCGGAGCTGAAAAAGCTGATCGAACTGCGCGAAGCGCTTGTGGCCCTCAAAGGTCCCCTCGGCAATGTGCCGTCCTTCCGCTCCAAGCTTCAGGAGCTGCTGGATGACGAACGCGCACGGGAATCGCTGCTGGCGGAACTGGAACTGGCAACCGAAAACGACGAATAAGCGCGTTTCTGACACCGGTTACACCCAACACCAATTATCAATTACGTACTGAAGGGATGTGGTATGTCTGATACTGCTGTGCAGCAATCTGCTGCCTCCGAATCCGTGGCAGAGGGCTCTCTGCTTGACCAGGTTATGGCCAACAGCCGCATGGCGCCGGCTGACGAAGGTTACGATGTCGCACGCAAAGGCGTTGCAACGTTTATTGCCAACCTGCTAAAAAGCGACGAAAAAGGCCAGCCGGTCAACAAGGCTCTGGTAGACCAGATGGTGGTAGAGCTGGACCGCAAGATCAGCGCGCAGATGGATGAAGTTCTGCACGCCCCCAAACTGCAGGAGCTGGAGTCATCGTGGCGCGGCCTGAAACTCATGGTGGACCGCACCGAATTTCGCGAAAACATCAAAGTAGACATCCTGCACGCGACCAAACAGGAACTGCTTGAAGACTTCGAATTTGCTCCAGACGTGACCCAGACCGGTTTTTACCAGCACGTATACTCGGCCGAATACGGCCAGTTCGGTGGTGAACCTGTTGGTGCGATCGTGGGTAACTATGCCTTCAGCCCTTCTACGCCCGATATGAAGCTGCTGCAGTATGTGTCGTCCGTGGGCGCGATGGCTCACGCACCGTTCCTGTCTTCCGTTGCTCCGTCGTTCTTTGGCGTGGACAGCTACCAGGAACTGCCTGCCATCAAGGAACTGAGTGCTGTATTCGAAGGCCCGAAATACGCCAAGTGGCGCTCCCTGCGTGAATCCGAAGACGCTCGCTACCTGGGCCTGACCGCGCCGCGCTTCCTGTTGCGTACACCCTATGACCCCACGGAAAACCCGGTGCGCAGCTTTAACTACAAAGAAAACGTATCCGGCGATCACGAGCACTACCTGTGGGGCAATACTGCCTACCTGTTGGGCACCCGTTTGACCGACAGCTTCGCCAAATACCGCTGGTGCCCGAACATCATCGGCCCGCAAAGCGGCGGCGCGGTGGACGACCTGCCGGTGCACACCTTCGAGTCGTTCGGTCAGCTGGAAGCCAAAATCCCGACCGAAGTGTTGATCACTGACCGTCGTGAATACGAACTGGCGGAAGAGGGCTTCATCGCTCTGACCATGCGCAAGGGCA
>Ga0208300_100622_pt1 | contig 22946 bp, 23 predicted proteins | sample 23_taG_FD_184096 | JGI IMG/M metagenome (GOLD analysis project Ga0208300, IMG submission 184096) | Marine viral communities from Cariaco Basin, Caribbean Sea - 23_WHOI_OMZ (SPAdes) (version 2) | ecosystem: Environmental > Aquatic > Marine > Oceanic | place: Caribbean Sea: Cariaco Basin... | reverse complement strand
CAACGAACGCACGGTATAGGCTCCGCGGCTGAACCCAAACAAATACAGTGCGTCACCCGGCTCGTAGTTGTGCACTAAAAACCGGTAGCAATCCTGAATGTTCTTATCAATGCCCTTGCCGGTAACGCCGCCAGAGAACTTATCACTCTCCGAACCCACGCCCCAGTCGTAAAACACCACTTGTTTATTGCCGGCCGCATCTTCCGGGGCAATGCCCTCGGCCAGGCGTAAAACGTGGGTGGAAGTATCCGACTCTGGCGATTGCCAGGTACCGTCTGAGCAGATGATTATGTTTTTCATGGTTTCTCCTGTCCTTGGAGTATGTGAGGTTCCGCTTTATTAAATGCTCCGGAAAATTGAAGCCAATGAAGGCGGCGACACCGGTGTTTAGCCGGGCTTTATAGCACCCTTAATCGGGAAGACAGTCCAAATAAGCCCGAACCACCCGATCTTCACTATAATTTTCTTCCATTCGCTGGCGCGCTGCATCACCTGCTTCCTGCCGTTTGAAAGGACTTAAACCGTAAACGCGCTTCATTTGCTGTGCCAAAGAATCCGCGCTGCGCACATCGCACAACCACCCGGTCACATCCGGTTCAATGGCATGCCTGCACCCCGGAACATCCGTTACAATCGCTGGCCGCCCCATAGCAGCCGCCTCTAGCACAGTGCGCGGCATACCTTCTCGATAGGATGGCAGCACCAACACATGTGCTTGCTCAATTGATGGCCGCACATCATCGGTTTCACCCAGATACTCCAGCCAGCCCTGCCTCACCCAATGGTCCACTTCTTCCCGGGTGATGGCAGTACGGTTGCTCACACCCAGCGGCCCCACCAGCATACAGCGAATGGCCAAGCCTTGGGCCTTCAATTGCCCGCAGGCCTGTGCATATTCCCGGACACCTTTGTCGCCCAGCAACCGGGCAATCATAATGAACGTGACCGGGCCAGTTTGGAGCAACGGAGAGGCCTGAAAGCGTTGTAAATTCACGCCTGAGCCCGGCAGCAGGGTATATTGCGTATCCCCCAACAACCCCTTATCCCGAAAAACGGACAGATCTTCTTCATTCTGGAAGAACAGATGCCGAGCCCGGCGATTCACCAAGCCATAAACCTGCCGCACCCGCCGGAACAGCCAGGAATCGTGAATAAACGCCGTGCCCAGGCCGGAGATGTTGTTGGCAAACGGAATCTTCTGCAGCGCGCACACCAGGCCGCAATAGATGTTCATCTTCACCGTAAAGTTGAACACAAAATCCGGCCGGTACCGGCGCATCACCGCCCAGATAAACCGCAGGCTGCGCAGCTCCTGCACCGCGCCTGTGCTCTTGCCATCCAGCGGCAGGGCAATATGCTCCGCCCCCAGCTCATCCACCAGGCGCTGGCTGAAATCATCCGGCGGCGACAGGCAAATCACCCGGCTACCATGCTCCCGCAACGCCTGAATCGTGCTCGCGCGAAAATTGTACAAATACCAGGAGGTATTAGACGTAAGAAAAACCACCGGCTTCAAAAGCGCACCCGCCTGCCCGCTCAATGCTCCAAATACCAGGGCATGGCCCTGGCAATCCCCTCAACAATCCTAAACTCCGGCGCAAACCCCAACTTACTAGCAGCCTTGCCAATATCCGCCTGGGAATGCCGAACATCCCCCGGCCGGAAATCCCGGTAAACCGGCTCTTTGTCATACACCACTCCATTCTCCGCCAGGGCACTCTTCAGCGCCGCGAACAGATCATTCAATGTGGTGCGGTCACCCACCGCCACGTTGTAAACCTCGTTCTTGGCAGAATCCTCCGCCGTGGCCGCCAGCAGGTTGGCCTGCACCGCGTTCTCGATAAAGCAGAAATCCCGGCTGGTTTCGCCATCGCCGTTGATGAACACATCCTCACCGCGCACCATGGCGGCGGTCCATTTCGGGATAACCGCAGCATAGGCACCATCCGGGTCCTGGCGCTTGCCGAACACATTGAAGTACCGCAGGCCAATGGCCTTGAAACCGTAACTACGGGCGAACACCTCGGCATACAGCTCATTCACATACTTGGTGACCGCATAGGGCGACAACGGCTTACCAATTTTCTCCTCCACCTTCGGCAACGCCGGGTGGTCGCCATAGGTAGAGCTGGACGCCGCATAAGTGAAACTCTTCACCCCCGCATCCCGCGCCGCCACCAGCATGTTCAGAAAACCGGTGATGTTGGCCGCATTGGTGGTGACGGGGTCATTCAAAGACCGGGGCACGGAACCCAGCGCTGCCTGGTGTAGCACGTAATCCACACCCTCGCAGGCCCGGGCGCAATCTTCCAGGTTGCGGATATCGCCCTCGATGAAATCAAACCGCGCCCACTGCTCTGCAGACACCAGGCTGCGAACCTCATCCAGGTTGCGCTGATAACCGGTGGCGAAGTTGTCCAGCCCGACTACGCGCTGGTCCAGCTTCAGCAGGTGCTCCAGAAGGTTGGAGCCGATGAAGCCGGCTGCGCCGGTGATTAGCCAGGTTTTGGGCTGGCTGGGGAGTTGGTCGAGAAGTTGCGGGTAGCGCCGATTATCAGCAGAGAGCATCAGAGAACCTTTTAGAATTTATTGGCCACGAAAACCACGAAAAGACACAAAAAATACGGAAGAGATAGTTAGCGCCCCACCAAACGCCCGACAATCTCTTTGATCGCCCGGCTACTCCCATCCAGCGCACTGGTTTCAGGGAGCAGGTTTCGCCACAAAGGCCGGGACAGCACCTCGTGGTCGGTAGCAACCGGAATAACCTCCAGGCCCTGAGCCTCGAATAATCCCTTCGCCCTTGGCATGTGATAGGCAGAAGTAACCAGCAGAATCCGGTTAACGCCCTGCTCTGCAAGAATCTCAGCAGAATACTCTGCATTCTGGCTGGTATTCCGGCTCCGATTTTCCAGAACCAAGGCCTGGCCGGGAACTCCGAGATCCCGCATAAACTGGCCCATAGCTTCAGCTTCAGACGTAGCACTGTGCGAAGGATCGCTGCCACCGGTTAGCAGCACTAACGGTGCTTTAGAAGCATGGAACAACCGGGCAGCATGCCAAACCCGATCAGAACCGGATTCCAGGTTCGGATAAAGGTCACCATACCCCCCAGGCGACACACCACCGCCCAACACCACAATAGCCTCCGCCTGGGGAACTTCATGAACCGCCGTGGGCGGGTGTTGATCTTCCAGGTAGCCGCGTACCCAGTTACTGGCCAAAGGCAAAGACCAGAACCACAGCCAAAGCAACGCCAACATACCCAGTGATATTGCCAAACGCCGACGGCCCCAGAAAGCCAGAACAACAGCCAGCAAACCGCCGAACAGTGATGCGCCCAAGGGCGATATCAGGGCTATGGCGAGCTTGGAGACTACAAACATGGAGCGCCCGTTTCGTTAATGCTCAGAGCCAAACAATATTCTCATACGGCAACCACACATACGCATGACTAGCAAAAAACAGCCACACAGCCTGAACCAACATGTAATACCCAACAACCCCCAAAACTACCAAAGCACGGTGCCGGGGATCGCTCATTACAAACGGTAGCCGAGCAAACACAAACAACTGTATGGGAATGAGATATAAAGCAACCCGGTCTGTCGCGGTGGAAGACAACACAACCAGAGGTATACACGCCAGTGCAAGAACAGACATCCAGAACCAGAGCTTATCCTCTGCCACAGTTAGTCGTAGGTGCCTGTGAAACAAAAAAAACAAAACCGCAGGCACCGAGTTCATCAATACCCGAATCAAGCCGCCTTGTGACTGGTAATCCGCCTCTACATAGTTAGCCCACAATGCATCTGCCGAATCGAATACGAACAGATAGCCGCCTACCAGCGATATTATCCCGACCCAAAGCAAACTCCAGAACCGGTTAGATGTAGAAGCAAGAGCAGCAACGGGTAACATCAATACTGCCGATTTGTGGAAAGTGGCACCCAGCATCACCCAGAACACGAACCACCGCATCTGAGCGTTCGCCAACGAAACCAGACCAATCAACAAGAACCCGAGCGCCCCAGACTGGCGTGTATACCCCATGCCAACAACAATGATCAGATAGGGTACCGACACCAAAAGTACAAGCCACGGTAATGGCTGGGATCGGGCAAATCGCACTACACCCGCCATCAGAATCATTGCGCAGGCTGTGTTCACCCAATAGATTCCGCCGCCCGCCTGTGCAACGATCCAATTGATGAGGTAGTAACCCGGATCCGACCCCAGTAAAACCTCAGACAAGGACGTAGTCGATCGCATTTCAAGATGGAGAAGATATGAGAACCAATCACCACCCACTTCGAAGCGCAACCCGATCGCAAGCACAAAAAGAAGCCATACCGCAGCCCACGCCCATATCTGTGAGCCGTCAGATAATCGGCGATTAGCTAAAATAATACCGATGGGGAGAGATAGTAATAACCAATAAGGTAACATTAGAGTCTGATCTACCTGGCAGCGGATTTCAGGATGTCGGCAAGGATTGGGGCCTGGGTCTGGATCGAGTACTTTTTTAAAACCGCCTCCCTGCCAGCACGCCCAAAGGTGCTTCGCACGTCAGCGTCAGAGAGGAGCTCCAGCAACGACTCTGCCCATTCATCTATTGATTGGGCCATGCGCCCACAGCCGTAGCCACCTACAATGTCGACATTCACACCAACAGGCGATGCCACAACAGGTACACCCGATGCCATGTACTGGATAAGTTTGTAGCCACACTTCCCTTGCTCCCAGGGGCCATCAACAAGCGGCATAATACCCACATCCATCTGCGCAATATTCTCCGCTTCCGATTCTTCACTCCACGGCACAACCTCAACAGGAATGCCCTTCAACTGGTCAACCACTGAGTCTGTTGCACCAACAAGCATGAGGCGGGCACCGGTTTTATTGCAGACCGCCCGAAGTGCATCCTGAATATCGACAACATAACGTTGTGTTGATGGGGAACCAATCCAACCAATAACCAGCGGATTAGCACCAGTACTGGCTATTTGAGAATAGCGATTGTGGTCTACAACCGTCGGGATGATCTCCACCCGCTTAGCGCCAGCCTGACGGGCTCGCTCGGCCAAGTACTGATTACCCGCAATAACACAGCTTGCCCGAGCCATGACCGCATCGATCTTCCTCCCCAAAACGTTCCGTATCAGAGCGCTGCCAGAAAGATCATAGTTGTGAAAGATGGCATCATCATAATCAACCACATACCGAACGCCCAACATTGCTAATAGCCGTTCAAAAAACGCGGGAAAGTATGGGAAAATCTCTTTCTCAATCCATAAAACGTCATACCGAAACACTGTCAGCAACTCGAAAAGCCGCTTCAAATACAAAATCAGTGAACGCAGCTTCGAGCGCCGCCCTTTCGAGTAGAGTTCAGCGAGATATTTTTCATCAAACAGACTGCTGACCGTAACATCGATGCCCTGGTCAGCCAGAGCAGGAAGGTATTGCAAGGACCGCAACCGGGAACTCGCTCCCATGCGAGGGTACTTCGAAAAAAGAAGTACCTTCATTTGAGTATGCCCCGGTATAGCTCCCGGTAGACCTCGGTACCAGCCTTAAGCGAAAATACATCCTCAGCAGCGCTGCGGCACCGCTGCGCAAGTTCCGGATCCTTCCTCAGCTCATTCAACTGCTGAAGTGCCAGTTTCATGGATTCAGCAGAACCATCCTCAACCAGCACTCCAACGTTGTACTGCTCAATAATGCGCGCCACGTCACCTACGCCGGCGTTCGCAACGACCGGCAACCCGCATCCCAGAATTTCGCCCATACGGGTGGGCGAACTGCCAAGCTTGCTTAGGCCCTGACTGAAGAACATTGCAGAAACCATATGGCTCTGGACTGCTGAATGCACTTGCTGTGAGGGCAAGCCGAACACACGAAGACGGCGCTGGAAGTCCTCATTACCTCCCAGACGCGACCGCACGACATCTGCTTCATCGCGGGTAATAACCTCAAAACGGGCTTGCGGGTCTTGTTCGGCAACCTCCCGGAAGAACTCTGCAAGCCAATCCAGGTGGAACCAGCCACTTAGCACGGTCCCAACACAGCTGTAGATAGCGGGGCTATCGCCGTGGGTGCTGGCAGGAACGAAGCGACCTAAATCTGCGCAGGTAGGAATAACCCGAATAACCTGGCCCTCGAGCTCTGCAGGATAGGTTTCCCTAAGGTAGTCAACAGCCGCATGTGTTAAAGACACCACTGCCGCTGCGTTCTTCAAACATGAGCGCTCAACCCAAGCGATGGCTTTGTGCATGACAGAGCCTCGTTTCAAGCGGCCGGCAGTAATCAGTTCCTCTGGCCAAAGCGCCCTCATATCGAAAATGAAAGGAGTGCCGGTCAGCTTATGAACAAGCAGGGCTACGGCCGCAGGAATGTAAGACCGCGCGTGAATCAGTTCGGCGTTACCCTTGCGAACCTCCCGAAGGCACAGGAACAGAAAAACAATCATATTCCAGGCTGGAGCGATTACCTTTGGGCGATGGTGGAATCGCTGCGGGAGCCAGCGAATTCCATGTCTTTCGCAATCCTTCTGCACACTTTCGAAGTCTTGCTGGTCTGCGCGATCCTCTGGCTTCTCGAAACTAATCAGAGAGACTTGGTAATTCTTTGATAAGCCTTTCAGATAAGAAAGAACCTGGCTTTGGCCCAAGGGCTCCAGCATTCCATTACGGGTGACATAAAGTGTTTTTACCAAAATTATTTTTCCGAAAAATAACGCTGAGAGAAAATCTTTTCTGCTTCCAAAGTTTCAAACTTTCCGTGAGCTGACTCTGGACAATGGGTCAACTCTCCAATGTATAACTTATCACCTGACATAAAGAAATCTACTCGAACAGACTCGAAACCACTTGATATCAACTCAGCAAGAGTTTTCATCTCACTAAATTTAGATGGAGCTCCCTCCCACTCGCCAATCGGGAAATTATACGAAAAACGCAATGGATTCCAGTGACTGTCGTACATATTTCGCTTGTGCCTAGATTGTCGGTCACTATCTACTTGAATCGCTTTAACCCTGCCATTAAAACAAAAAAATTTATAATCTTTGGTACTAGCACCATCGGGAAGCATTTCTTCACATATAATAGACGGCGTCAGGTATTTGTAATTCTTTTCCCTCGCAGTGACGTAAGGAGAAGACTCTAACGAACTACGGAGGAGGTCGCGCTCTAGAGAGGTCAATTTCGATCTACCAGATTCAATAAATACTACTGTACCGGAGGAGTGCGCAGGTTTAAGCACGCACGGCGATAGCTTTTCTAAATCTTTGATTTCTTCTACAGAATAGAAAATTTTCTTGGTCGGAACTACGTAATTATTACCGAGCACGCTTGATATATAAATTTTTACGAGCTTCTTATCTGAGGTAAACTGCCTAGTGACGTTGAGCGCTTCACTAGATATCTTCAAAAAATAGAAATAATCATTTACAAGACCACTTTTTCGTTTCGGAATCCGCCCATGAGCATAAACGAACATAAAAAAGCAAAATACTCGATCACCAAAATCTGACTTAGGAACTTTCGAAAGAATCTTTTTTAATGATAAAAACCGAATAAAAAATCTAATGACTTTCAAAGAATTACTCCAATGTATTTTTCGTCTAAACCTAGGGGACAAATTCCTTGGTTCGTTATTTCAATTTTTCAGCAACATGGTCCATGTTTTCTGGGGCGAGCATTTTGGGCACAATAAATGAGCAGTGCGACGGTTATTGGTTGGATCCACGTTGCTAGCGCTATGACTTAGCAATTCGACTAAATAGTCCACTAGCTATAAAATGTAAAAATCGGCGTGAATCATATTTATACGAATTGTGACACATCCGATTTGAGTAACACTTCAAGATATTGAGTCGCAATCACATCCGGCAGAAAGTCGGCGGATCGCTCTATCAACATTTTTGATTCCAAGGGATTATCTAAACAATCCATTATGGCATCAGCCAACTGAGCCTCATCACCTACGCCAACAAGTCGTCCGTACTGGCCATAATTCAAGATCTCAGCAGGACCTGAAATACAATCAGTTGAAACCACCGGTGTACCGGCGGCCAACGCCTCAACAATGACATTACCGAAACCTTCGTAAGCCGAAGAGAGCACGAATAGCGCGGCCGCACGATAGAATGGCCCCGGATCAGGTACGAAACCACCAAAATGCACGTGACTCTCCAAAGCTAGTATCCGGCGGCGCTCCTCCAGTTCTTCCAGCAACGGGCCAGTGCCCAAAATCAGTAGAGAAACTTCCCTCCCCGAATCGACTACCCTTTTAATAGCCAGTAACAGAGTTGGATAATCTTTTTGATGTTTTAGAGAACCAACAGCAATAACACGACTGGAGTGTGGAGATCGCATCCATGGATGGGTCAACCAGTCATCGGGCACTGTTGTCTTACTCGATATTTCGATGGGGTTATAAATCGTTTTTCCAATTGCCGCTGGTAATCCAAGCTTGTGAAGGTCCTCTATAACGCCGTTTGAGACACCGACAACATCGTTTGCATGCCAATTGACCCAGCGCATACTAGCTTTTAGCGCCCTGCCCGACCATCCTTTACTAACCGGCGACTTAGTAAGAGCCGCGTGCTCCGACAGAACGACCCGGCCACTAAATTGGGCCGCCTTGGCGGCTATTACAGCCAGCGTCGTCAACGGCCACATGGAGACCAGTAGCGCGTCCGGCCTATGATCCCGCAGATATCGGACAAGGGGCATAAGTCCCTGCCTGATTCGAGCCGACCGTAGATCGATGATTCGTGTTTTCACCGGAAGCTGGTTCAGGAGCTCGCCCTGTTTTTGCAACAGCACCAGGTCAACGTCGTAGCCCCTAGAAAGAAATTCTCGCAGCAAGAGCAAATTGACACGTTCGGCGCCACCACCTCGCATGTCCGGAAGTAAAAGTGATATTTTCATTAACGCACCTTTTCTGTCTGACCGCGCCTGACGGTGTTTTTCAAGATAGTTGTCACTGTTTTCATGCTAAGCCGCTTGTTTCATAAGCTGTTCCTTTTCAAGGGAACTAGTGAATTCAGCAAGCAGCTTGCCCAGAGTTGTACCGTTTTTCGATTTGGTTGCATCTTCTGCAGCGTCTTGCATTGCTCCAATGAATATCGGTTCAGGAAACAACACCTGTAACGCTTGAGAAATACCCGTCGGGTTTTGCTTCCAGGCAGCCGGATCGCCCTCAGCTAGCCCAGGTTCCCGGATCTCAAGTTTCACCGCTTTGCTAACACTGCCGCCGGGCTCTTTCTGCTCCCTGCGGATTCTCAAGGTGCTGTTTTTAATAAACGGTTGTAACCTGTTTCTATGCTGCGCTTCTAATTTATCTAGAAGTACATCATCAAGCCCTTCAATGGTTGCTTCTACTGAGGCCGGTTTACTGGCGTCATAGAAATCCCCAACTGCCAGAGCCGTCGGTGATATCAGCCATGCAATGGCTGACATAATGTTAGATTTACCGGCATTGTTGTAACCAACGATGGGCGTGCAATTGCCTAATGCCAGCTCGATGTCTCTACACGATCGGTAGTTCTTTATGTGGATGCGGGAGAGGTGGTGCATTATCAGCTCCTGATTGGCCAACCTAATTTGTTATACAGAGCACAAATTCCCGAGCCAAGTCCAGGTTAACTCGCTCGGCACCACCCGGTCTCAAGTCTGGTAAAAAAATGCTATCTTCAAAATTCCGAATCCATCAGGTCAATTAACTCGATATTCTCTGATTCGTTGAGGGCATAGGCTACGGTCGAATTAAAATGAAAGACCTTGATCCGCTTCTCACCTGCGAGTCTCTGCAGAAAGGCTTCCGCCGGGCTCCGAAGCCTTACAACCTTTTCACTCTTAACCCATTCTCGCTCTCTGGGATGACTGATATACAGGTCACAATCATTAAGGGCAGAAGCCGCTTTCTGCAATACACCCTTCGGGTCATTATGGTCGTGTATTGGCGTACCGAGCACAATAGTCTGTATGTCAGGGCTCAAATATGCGGCGTCACGGTCATCAAAAAGACAAGCCCAATTCCAGTCCAGCTCTGTGACCCGCGCACTTTCCACGACATTTGAAATTCTTTTGAAGATCGTATAGTGACGAGTTGTTCTATCTCTAAGGTATTTAGCGCACCCTTGAGGAAAAATTGCGCGCAAAAGGCTTTTCCTTATTCCGGGACCGCTGACGGGGCGTTCATCATAGTATTTAGACCACGACAAAATATTAGCGGCACCATCATCGAAAGTTACAATACTAGATAACGGAAAAGCTTTTGCACTTAAGGCAAAAGGATATGAATCAAAAGCAGCAAGATGCACCTTACCCCGACTCAAAGCTGAAACAAGATTCAAAAAAAAGAACTTTGTGAAATTTTTGAAAAAGCTATGCGCACTTAAAATATCCAAGGAAAAGACAGCCCTCCCCCTTAGGCTATCATAAAGCTCATAAACTTCTTTTGCGTCTTCGCACTTGGAATACTGGTGAAGACAAACCAGGATAAATCGATCACCTGCACCATTGCGAGTCAAAATATTATTAACGATCAATGCCTGCAACCGAGTCCTAACAATAAAAACATCCATAAAAATGGCACCCAAAAATACAAAAACTAACTAGCTACATAGGGATTAACGCCCGTAGCGGAAAAGTGGTCGAGGCAAGGTCTCGCTAATTGATTACAACCTAACCTTCCAGCCTAGATTTCCTTTTGGAACTTCTTGAGCTCAACGATTGCCTGATCCAGGCTAGAGGCGTATTTATCTTTGTCAGAAAGCAAAAGCTCTTCTGGATTAGAGGCACCCCAGTTTATTCCCAGATTTGGATCATTCCAATGTATGGCGCGCTCGTGCTCAGGTGCATAGAGGTTGGTGCACTTGTACTGAAAATCCGCCGTATCACTGGTTACCAGAAATCCGTGAGCAAATCCCGGCGGCACCCACAGCATCCGGTTGTTCTCTGCCGATAGGTATTCCCCTACCCATTGGCCGAAGGTGGGTGAGTTAGTGCGTAGGTCTACGGCTACATCGAACACTTCACCACGGGTTACCCGTACCAGTTTGCCCTGCGGCTGTTTAATCTGGTAGTGAAGGCCGCGCAGGGTGTTTTTAACTGAGCGACTATGGTTGTCCTGAACGAACGTGGCGTCGATGCCGGCTTCGCGGAAGGCTTTTTCGTTCCAGGTTTCCATGAAAAAGCCGCGTTCGTCTCCAAACACTTTGGGTTCGATGAGTTTTACGGCGGGAATCTTGGTTTCGATGATTTTCATAGAGTTGGCTTACTTAGCTGTTTTGACCAGTTTTTTTAGGTAGGCACCGTAGCTGTTCTTTTTGAGGTTTTCCGCCTCTGCCAGCAATTCTTCTTCGCCGATGAAGCCCATGCGGAAGGCCACTTCTTCCAGGCAGGCGATTTTCAGGCCCTGGCGTTTTTCCAGGGTTTCGATGAAGCCACTGGCCTCGTGCAGGGAGTCGAAGGTGCCGGTGTCCAGCCAGGCGAAGCCGCGGCCCAGCAGTTCGACGTTCAGGTCGCCCCGTTCCAGGTAGGCCTGATTGACGCTGCTGATTTCGAGTTCGCCCCGGTGGCTGGGTTCTACCTGTTTGGCTATGTTGACTACGTCGTTGTCGTAGAAGTAGAGGCCGGTTACCGCGTAATCGGATTTCGGGTTAGCCGGTTTTTCTTCGATTGAGATGGCGCGTTGGTTGTCGTCAAACTCCACGACACCGAAGCGTTCCGGGTCGGTTACCTGGTAGCCGAATACGGTGGCGCCCTTTTCCCGCTTGGCGGCGGCTTGCAGCATGTTGCTGAGGCCCTGGCCGTAGTAGATGTTGTCGCCGAGTACCAGGCATACGCTGTCATCGCCTATGAACTCTTCGCCGATAATGAAGGCCTGGGCGAGGCCGTCCGGGCTGGGTTGTTCGGCGTAGCTGAGATTGATGCCCCATTGGCTGCCGTCGCCCAGAAGGCGCTGGAAGCCTTGTTGGTCTTCGGGGGTGGTGATGACAAGGATATCCCGGATGCCCGCCAGCATGAGTACAGAGAGCGGGTAGTAGATCATGGGTTTGTCGTACACCGGGAGGAGCTGTTTGGAGATACCTCTTGTGATGGGGTAGAGGCGGGTGCCGGAGCCGCCGGCCAGGATTATTCCTTTCACTTAAAACTCCTTAGAGACTAAAGACTTTTTATGCCACGGAATCCACGGAAGAACACGGAAAAAAGATTAAAGAAGTGTTTTTACTTCCGTGTTTTCCGTGGATTCCGTGGCTAAAAATCAGTTATCCAGGTACTCGCCTAAAGTGAGCGCCAGTTGGCTTTGCCAGTCTGGGAGCTGGATGTTTAGGGCTTGTTGCAGCTTGGTTACGTCCATCCTTGAGTTCAGCGGGCGTGTTGCCGGTGTTGGGTAGTCGCTGGTGGGGATGGGGTTTGCTTTTGTGTTTTTGCCGGCCAGACGGAAGATTTCTTTGGCGAAGCCTTGCCAGCTGGTTTCGCCGGTTGGGGCCAGGTGGTAGAGACCTGCTTCCAGTTGGCTGTGGATGGCCAGTGCGGTTACCTGGGCGATGAGCCTTGCCGGTGTGGGTGCGCCGATCTGGTCTGCCACTATGTTGAGTTCGGTTTTGCTTTCGGCCAGGCGCAGCATGGTTTTCATGAAGTTGTTGCCGCGGGCGCTGTATACCCAGCTGGTGCGGAAGATGAGGTGGTCTGCTCCGCTTTGCTGGATGGCTTCGTCGCCTTTCAGTTTGGTTTGGCCGTATACACTCAGGGGGCCGGTGGGGCTGGTTTCCTGCCACGGGGCTGTGCCGGTGCCGGGGTAGACGTAGTCGCTGCTGTAGTGGACCAGGCGGGCTTTGTTGGCCTTTGCGTATTCTGCAAGCTGTTTGGGTAAGCCGGCGTTGAGGCGTTGGGCTTCGGTTTGCTGGGTTTCGGCGGCGTCTACGGCTGTCCAGGCGGCGGCGTTTACGATCAGTTTTGGCTGGGTTTGGGCCAGGTAGTTGGCTACGGCTTGTTCGTTGGTTAGGTCGAGCTCTGCTCTGCCCGGGGCGGTTATGGGGCCCAGGGGGGAGAGGGTGCGGTGGAGTTCGAAGCCTACTTGGCCGGTTTTGCCTAAGAGTAAGATGTTCATTTAAAGCCTTTTTTTGCCACGGAATCCACGGAAGGACACGGAAAAAAGATTGAAGAAGTGGTTTTACTTCCGTGTTTTTCCGTGGATTCCGTGGCTAAAAATTCAGTTATTTACGCCAAGGCGCTCGCGTTGGTAGCTGCCATCCTGAACGCGCTGGCACCAGTCGAGGTTGTCGAGGTACCACTGGACGGTTTTGCGGATGCCGGTTTCGAAGGTTTCTTCGGGCGCCCAGCCGAGTTCTTTCTGGATTTTGCTGGCGTCTATGGCGTAGCGCATGTCATGGCCGGGGCGGTCTTTTACGTTGGTGATCAGGTCCCGGTAGCTGCGCTCCTGCGGGCGGAGTTCCTGGAGGATGTCGCAGATGGTGTGCACGACTTCGATGTTCTGTTTTTCGTTGTGGCCGCCGATGTTGTAGGTTTCGCCGGGTTTGCCTTCGGTGACGACTTTGTAGAGGGCTCTTGCGTGGTCTTCAACATAGAGCCAGTCACGGATCTGGTCGCCTTTGCCGTAGACCGGGAGCGGTTTGCCTTCCAGGGCGTTGAGGATCATCAACGGGATGAGCTTTTCCGGGAAGTGGTAGGGGCCGTAGTTGTTACTGCAATTAGTGACCAGTACCGGCAGGCCGTAGGTGCGTTGCCAGGCGCGTACCAGGTGGTCTGAGCTGGCTTTGCTCGCACTGTATGGGCTGCTCGGGGCGTAGGCAGTTTGTTCTGTGAACAAGTGGTCTTCCGCGTCGGCTGCTTCACTCGGGTGCGGGAGGTCGCCGTAGACTTCGTCTGTGCTGATGTGATGGAAGCGGAAATTAGCTTTCTTTTCGGCTTCCATAGCCAACCAATACTGGCGGGTGGCTTCCAGCAGGGTGTAAGTGCCTACGATGTTGGTTTCGATGAAGTCTGCCGGGCCGTCTATGGAGCGGTCTACGTGGCTTTCGGCGGCCAGGTGCATGATGGCGTCAGGTTGGTGTTGGGCCAGTACGCGGTCTACTTCGGCGCGGTTGCAGATGTCTACTTGTTCGAAACTGTAGCGCTGGTTATCGCTCACTTCCGCCAGGCTTTCGAGGTTGCCAGCGTAGGTGAGTTTGTCGAGGTTGACCACTTTATCTTGGGTATTGGTGATGATGTGGCGGATGACGGCGGAGCCTATGAAGCCAGCACCGCCGGTGACTATGAGTTTCATATTTTTTCTATCAACTCTTTTTTCGGATAACATCGTGAGGAACCATTGACCAGAGCTAGGCTCAACTAATCACTCCTTGTTTTCTGGATCAGGAACCCTTATCGACGGCGTGGTTGCTAATCAGGCTTTCACAAACCAGAAAATCAACACTTTCATCAATATCCAGTGACCGCATGCGAGGCATAACCGAAGCCCTCAAACGCTCCGTAAAAACCGCCCCCGAACTCACCAACCAATCAACCCGAGCCACATAAACCGCCCCATTCAACCGATACTCCTTCCGATAATCCTGAGAACGCTTCCCCGAAAGATCAATTCCCTCAAGCCTCGATCCCTCACCAATCGTCCCAACCCAGGCCGTCGGATGATCCACCTCACACACCGTCACAACCGTATCCTCGCACCCACCTTCGCGATAAACATCCTATGCCCCCCGAATATCCTCGGCATTGCGAAGCGGCGACGTCGGCTGCAAAAGCACTAGCGTTTTCGGATCATGGCATGCTGCCTGCTCCGCTTTTACCGCATCAATCAACACATCGGCGGTGGAAGCAATATCGGTAGCCAGTTCATCAGGCCGTTTATAAGCGATCACGCCTTGGCCTCGATATTGCCGGGAAATGACAACTTTCAATAGGCCCTGTGGCGCGCAAGAATTAAGGGGCCACCCTTAACTAACTGATCCTACCTTTAGACGCCTCGAATCCAACAGTCGATAAAACCAAGCCTTCACAAACCGAGCGCCTTTTTCTTCAAAAAAGTATCCCATCGCCATTGCAATCAAATTGGAAGCAACAAATCCTGTAGCAAATACACCAATTCCTTGCCCCCAGTGCGTAACCATAAAATCATAGATCGAATAATGAAGCAAATACAAAGTGTAGGAATAACCCGCCACAAATCCCGCCCCTACCGAAAATTTTTCATTCAATCTTAATCGGGGGGCCAAATCTATCAAAAGCAAAATACTGATCGCCAAGAGAAATGCAAAAGCAGGTTCATATTCAATCAGCGTATCCATCACTCTATATGCCGCTAATACGGCGACCAAAACCAGAAGAACAACCTTGGCTTCTGTACCAACCCGGTCTAAAAATCGTGAGGCCCAGAAAAAATAGATAATGGAGCCAAGCAGCCAGTAGGAAAACAGTCCATTTCCTCTTCCGCCGAGAAGATTGTAAAGGGGGACAACCGAGAACAGGACTGCACAGGCCAACAAAACAAAGTTTCTCTTCTTAGCAATGAAGAAAAACGCCGCCCCGACAAAAAGGTAAATCCACCACTCAATCGCAAGTGTCCAGAACGGCCTGGCTGAACCGAAGCTTGTGATTGGCAGCCCCGGAAAGTCTTGGAGCAGGAAAAGATTCCCTACAAATGTCTTAACATCAAATGCCGACCAGTATCGGTATCCAGCCTCGTTCAAGGATATGCTAAGAAAATCGAGGCAAAGTACAAAAACCAGCGCTGGTAGAAATGTCGTATAGATGCGCGCGGCCCGGTCCACAAGGTAGTTGGAGTACTGGTAATTATCCTTCTTTGCTTTGCCGGCTAAAGAATAGGTAATCAGGAATCCCGAAAGAATAAAGAATACAAGCACTGCGATATTCTGCATCCATGGGAAGTTCGGCTGTTTAAGGTACGGCGCGATTCCAGTAAAAGATATCCCGTGACCGACCACGACCAACTGAGCCGCCCCCCCCGAACTAAATCAAGTAGGCTTGAGCTCTCCGATGAAAGCTTCCTGAACTCCATGTACGACATAAACGGAACCTTCTTTTCTCTGCTTGGTATTAGGAGCAAGCCTTAAATTTTCTAAACACTAAAGCCATCATCAACAACCAGATTCTGGCCAACAATGTAGCGCGAGTTATCAGACAACAAAAAGTTCACGCCACCAGTAATATCAGACGGATCCAACATCCCTTTTGCCATACAGTGCGAGTTGTACTTTTCCAGGAACCTCTCGTCTTGGCCATCCAATAAGCCACCCGGGCTTACAGAGTTTGCACGAAAACCAGTCCCTTTCATGTAGTTAGTAAAATACCTATTCAAATGAAGTAAGCCAGACTTTATCGCTGCATATTCAACAGCCATAGTCATTTTCGTGCCTTCGTACACCTCAAACCTTGGTGCCATCACACCATAAATGGAAGACATGCTAACCAAAGAGAATGACTCTCGCTTCTCTTGGGCATAGGCGGCACACTGCTGCATAAATATGAAATACCCGCCCAAGTGTAAGCCGAGATTCTCGGAGAAATCTTCGTAAGTTACTTCAAAAACTTTTCGCCCATAATTCTTGTTCCTCGGGTAGGCCGTGTTAACGGCACCATCAAGCCCGCCCATCACGGCTTCACTGTATTCAAGGGCCTTACGGATTGAATCTTTACTGGTTATGTCGATCTCCACACTTCCAACAATGCAGGAACCCAGTGTTTCACTGAGCGACGCTAGGGCTTCAGCACTAACGTCTGCCGCCACAACCTCCCCTCCTTCCTGGATAATGGATCTAACGATCTCACGCCCCAGCAGTCCCGCAGCGCCAACTACCAGAATTCTTTTACCCTTCAACATCATCGCCCTTCACCCCAAGCAGAACTTCGGCAAATTTGTAATCCCAGTAGTCGTCGATGTCGACTGCCCGCTCCTTTGGCACCACAACAGACTTCACGTCGCCATCAAACAGATTGTTATTCTTGAGTATGAAGTCCGGTCTAACGGCGTATGCAACCGTTGTAATGTCATAAGCCTGAGGAACATCCTGTCGTCTTGAAAAGCCGCTGGAGGGCGACAAAATTCGGCAGCGGCCATCGTTATCCCGGGACACCATATTGAAGTATGGACTACGCGATGCCGGTGTCACCGTGATTACAACATCTGTTTCGTTATCCAAAGCATCCAGGCAAGCAGTTACATCTGATTGGCCGCGGAGAGGGCTGGTCGCCGGCAAGCTAAGAAAAACGTCGAAATTTTCGCCTTTGTCCTTCAGGTAGTTAACAGCATGCCTCCAGGCCTCGATCTCAGGAGCGCTGTCACGTGCCAAGTCCTCTGGGCGGTCAATAGCCTCTGCGCCGAATTCCCGGGCGATGCTTTTAATTTCATCATCGTCCGTCGAGACAAAAATCCTATCAACGCCCTTGACTTGTTTAGCTACTTCGATCGAATGGGCAACCAGAGGGATTCCACCAAGTGGCAGTACATTTTTTCGCGGCAACCCTTTAGAGCCTCCGCGCGCAAACACAAATGCAAAGACCTTCTTCACTTTATCGCCTCAAGTCTAATCCAAGCTCTTTGTTCATCAGATAACCGAATGGCCTCAACCAAATGCATTACCTCAATACTGCTGCGAAGTGTTGAGTCAAATTTTCCGTTACCATTGGCAAACGCCACAAACGCTCGTAGCTGTTCGACATACATTTCATTTCTGTCGTAGTTATGGTCACTAAAAATCACCTCTGAGGCAGCTGCGGATCTCTGTAACACCACCTCATTAGTGAGTAGGTTCCACATCAGCGTCCCGTTCTCGCCCACTGCTTTAAAAGACCGACTTGGAGAGCGCTGAAGGAAATCTAGGTGCAGGTGAAAAGCCGTTCCGCTTGGATTAGTCAGTAATGCATCTACGGTGTCTTCAACATCGATATCAAGGGTGTTAGACGAGCCTATAATCGCAGAAACTTCTGAAAAGTTGCCGAACAACCAGTTCAAATAATCCAGTTCGTGGCTCAGCTCAAGGAGCGCGCCGCCACCCAAATTTTTCTGAGCTGAAACACCTTTTCGGTAATCGGAGTCCGGGCGCCAGTCCGGAAGGTATTGTCCAACCTCGGAAAAAACTGTCGAGATCCGGCCCAGACTCCCGGAATCGATCACATCTTTCACAGCCTTCGCTGCAGGCATAAAACGTAGGTTGTAGCCCACAGCGACCTTGCTTTTCATTTGATCAATGGGAAATCGGCTCAGATCTGAAAGCTCAACACAAAGAGGCTTTTCAATAAGAACAGGAATATTCGCTTTCAAAATTGATTCGGCATGTGCCAGGTGAAAGTTAGCCGGGGAAGCAACAATCGCAATATCTGGATTATTCAGAGCCGCTGCTTCCACTGTGCCGAAAGTGCTGGTTGCACCTACATCGGAAGCTACGATATGGCGTCCGCTAGAGCTAACACAAACGACTTCAGCGTCTGGGTAAAGTTCACGAAGGTTACGAATATGGCGTTTTGCAATGCTGCCACTACCAACTACCAGCGCCTGCCTCATTTCAAAACACCGGCCAACTCGAATTCATTCTGAGCTTTATGAAAATCGTCCATCCGTCCAATATCCAGCCAATACTCATGTATCGGGAACATATTCACAGCGTTACCACCGTCAATCTGCCGTTCCAGCAGCGTTGGCATGTCTATCCGGGTACCAGGTTCCACACTTTTTACCAGCGCAGGGTCCAGCAGGTAGATTCCTGCGTTTACAAAGAATCGGTGAACGGGCTTCTCAACCATCGATCTAATTTGGGTGCCTTCGCTGGTGATGACACCGTAAGGTACTTGATGCTCATATTCCCGCACGCACATGGTAGCTACACCATTGTGGGTTTCATGGAACTCCAGAAAACTGTGCAGGTTCAGGGATGTCAGCAGGTCGCCGTTCATCATGAATAACGGTTGATCGATTTCGTCGTGAGGCAGCAGGCCAAGAGCTCCACCCGTGCCGAGAGGCTCTTCCTCGTGTACGTACTGAATGCTTATGCCCCATTTCTCACCGTTACCGAAGTAATCGCGGATCACTTCCGGCATATAGTGAGTTGAAATGTAGAAACGGTGGAAACCGGCTTCAACAAAGTTCAGCAGGATTTGCTCAAGGATTGGCTTGTCACCTACCTTAAGCATCGGCTTGGGACAGTTGTTGGTTAATGGCCGGAGGCGTGTACCAAAACCACCTGCCATCAGGAAGACAGGGTTGTCGTGGCGGTGCTTGTTCAGGATGTCGTGCAGGTTGGCCAGCCCCACAACCCGGCTTTCAGCATCAACCATAGGAAGCTGCAGCAGTTCATGCTGTTCCATGACCGTCAGAATCCGGCTCTCCGTCCACGACTGCTCAGCTGTCTTGGGCTGTGCGTTCATCACTTGATTAACCGGCGTGTCCAGCGGCAAGTGCCTCAGTAACGCTCTGCGTACGTCACCGTCTGTCAGGGTGCCTAGCAACTTGTCGTTTGCATCAACAACCAAAGCGATACGCAGCGCAGCCTTGTCCAGAACTTCGATGGCGAGTTCCAGGGTAGCGTCACTGTTTACGAGGGCTTTACGCCAGGGCTTCATGGATTGCTCCGCGGGTTGGAAAAGTCATTAGCTGACAGGTTGTAGAACTGTTTCTTGCGAATATTATCCAGCGGGTACTCTGCAAGCACTTTCGAGATTGCTTCACTGGCACCGCCGTTCCCGTAAGGGTTGGAAACAGCAGCAAGGCTGGCCTGAAACTCTGCAGAGTAGAGCGTTTCCAGCGCAACCTGAATAGCCTTACGATTTGGCTCACAATCGATCACACTGCTCGCTTTCAGCCGGCCTTTCTGGCGATCGCCGATATTTACGGTGCCAATTTTGAAGGATGGCGCTTCTGCCAAGCCACTAGAGGAGTTACCAACCACGCCGTCTATCTGTGCCAAGCAGGAGAAGTATCGGAGCTGGCCAAGCGACGTATACACCTTGACATTGGGGTGCCGTTGGGCGAACTCCCGAACCATGGCACTAAGCTCACGGCCTCCGGTGTCGGCGTTCGGCATGGTAAAGATCAGGGTGGTATCGTCCAGATCTTCCAAAGCGGCCAGCAGTTCACCCATCTGGGCGGCCGAGCTGGCACCACCTTCCAGGGTCACCGGATGGAACGTCACCAGCAGGCTCTTTGCACCAAGGCTGAGCTCCAGCGAACGCTCCAGCTCTTCTCGGCTAAGCAGCTTGATGCGTTTAATCGCATCAATGCCCATGCCGCCAAAGTTGAACACCCTGTCCGGATGCTCTCCAAGCTGAATCACGCGCTGGCGATATTCATCTGCCGCCACAAAGTGCAGGTGAGACATTTTGGTGATCGAGTGGCGAATGGCTTCGTCAAACGCTCCCTCTGTCGTCTCGCCACCATGCAAATGCGCAACCGGTACACCCGCAATCATAGCGGCCGAAGTGGCGGCGAATATCTCGAAACGATCCCCCAGCACCACCACGATATCCGGGGCCAGGCGCTCGTAGGCATCGGCAAAGCCGATCACACCAAGGCCCATGGATTTGGTCACTGCCGTGTTGGTGTCTGAGCTCAGAAGCATTTCCACTCGGGCATCAATCTCAAAACCCGCTTCTTCGATTTCGTGGTACGTCGAACCGAACTCAGGCGACAAATGCATGCCCGTCGCAATCACCTGAAGCTCCAGCTCCGGGTGGCTTTGGATCTCGCCCATCAGCCAACGCAGCAACCCGAACTCAGCTCTGGTACCGGTTACCACACAAACCTTGCGAGTCATAGTTCGATCAACTCGTCTTCACTGAAATCACGGGGCGCAGTGCGACCAATCACCTCGTCCCACTGCATCGGCGAAATGCCCGTGCCTGGGCGTTTGGCCATCAGGTTATCTTCAGTGAACGCTTCCCCTGCCTTGATGGGACGAGCGGCCACCAGCGATTTGCGAGCAATGGGCTTATTCTTTAGCTCACTGGGGCTGGGTCGTTTGATGCCATCCCCCAGCGCCTTTTCAATATTACGGATGCCTTGCACCATGGCTTTCAGCTCACCGGGCTCCAGGCTGGCGCGGTGATCCGGCCCTGGCAAAGTGCGGTCCAGAGTGAAATGTTTCTCGATCACGGTCGCACCCAGAGCAACTGCAGCGATGGGGACTTCAATGCCTGGCGTGTGGTCCGAGTAACCTACGGATACACCGAACGCCTTACCGATGTTGACCATGGCACGAAGATTCACATCCTCCATGGGCGTGGGGTATTCGGTGGTGCAGTGCAGAACGGTGATTTTATCTCTTGGAGTGCCCGCCTGTTCCACCACGTTAATCGCGGCTTCGATCTCACCCAGATTTGCCATCCCGGTTGAAAGCAGCACGCGTTTTCCGTGGCGCGTCAGATAACGAAGGTAAGGGAGATTGGTTAGTTCGCCGGAAGGCACCTTGACGATATCAGAACCACCCAACTCCTCGAGCAAATCGATACTGTCTTTATCAAAGGCAGTGGAGAAAAAACCAACTCCCTGCTTTTGGCATTCAGCGATCAACTCCAGATGGTTATCCCGGGTCAGCTCGAGCTTGCGAACCATCTCCTGCTGCGACTCCTGAGGGTCGGTAGCGCCTTTCTGGTACTCCGCCTTGGGAGCGCTTCGGGAGATAATGTTTGCAGCTATGAACGTCTGAAACTTCACCAGGTCTGCCCCCGCCGCAGCGGCAGCCGCAATCAGTTCTTTGGCCAGCACCATGTCACCGTTATGGTTAACGCCGGCTTCAGCAATAATAAGCGTCTTCATTTAATCCTCTTTGCAGGGACACCGGCATACACGGCATGGGCTTCGCAATCGTTGATAACCACCGCACCGGAGCCCACCATGGCATTTTCGCCGACCACTCGTTTTTCTTTATTGCTGCCCTGATTAATCACAGCACCCGCACCTACCCAACAGCCTTGTTTCAAATGCACATTGCCGGAAAGGTTGGCCCCCGGGGCTACATGGACATAGCTCTCCACAATGCAATCGTGGGCCACCGTGGTGTTCTGATTTAAGATACAGAAATCCCCCACAGCGATGCCGCTGGTAAAGCGCGCGCCGGCAGCCACAATCGTGCCTTTGCAATATTCAAGCACATCCCGCTGACCGCACCCAAAGGTGGCGCTTGGGTGAATCAGGTTGGTGAACAAGAGTGAGTCTTTAAAGCGTTCAGCAACCGCTCTGCGGATGTTGTTTTCACCAATCCCAATCACAAACGGCATCTCTGTGTATTGGTCGACATCCTGCTCCAGAATTACCTTTGCTGAAAAACACCAAGCCCTCAACTCCGCCTCATCACGGGCAATATAAATAGGCTCAAGACCGAGCGCCCAGGCAATATCGCCAGCCTCCCTCGCCATGCCCGATATTCCGAAAATGCCTATCCGGTTCATTACCGTCACTTAGTCACGACGCTGCTAGGCAAATTCACCACCCGGGCTTCCAGCCACTCCGAATTACTCAGATCACCACGGCGACAACTCTGATACATGGCCAGATGGTTCATCAAAGCCCAGATGGGCCGGGTCATGATCCCTTGCTGGTTGGTGGATTCAAGCAGCTCGTCTCTGTGGGCTTTGTTCTCACAGATAACCGCGTTTAACCAGTAATTCGAGCGACAGTCTGCAGGCTCCTTCACGAACTCCAGGTCTGTGCCTGAGAAGAACCCTTCGTAGGCGGCCGCTAATGCCCGTTTGGCCTCGATGAAGGTTTCCAGCTGCTCCAGCTGGGCACAGCCCAGTGCCGCATTCAGGTTGGGTAACCGGTAGTTGTAACCCAACTCGTCGTGTATGTACTCGAAGGGATGCGGCTTCTTGGCGGTGGTGGTCAGGTGCTTGGCGCGAGTGGCCAACGCCTCGCCGGCCAGGATCATCCCGCCACCACCGGTGGTCATGATTTTATTG
>Ga0208300_100620_pt1 | contig 22979 bp, 21 predicted proteins | sample 23_taG_FD_184096 | JGI IMG/M metagenome (GOLD analysis project Ga0208300, IMG submission 184096) | Marine viral communities from Cariaco Basin, Caribbean Sea - 23_WHOI_OMZ (SPAdes) (version 2) | ecosystem: Environmental > Aquatic > Marine > Oceanic | place: Caribbean Sea: Cariaco Basin... | reverse complement strand
CGCCGCGGCTAACGATGGCCCCGTAACTGATCGATTGGTCGCCGGCTATAACCTGGCTGTTGCGTGCTTCGCACTGATCCGGGCTCACGCCAAGCAAACGTGCGCCCTCTTCGATGAGGGCTTTGCGTCCGGCAGCACCGGCCTGACTGAGCGGCGTGAAGTTTTCCCACACCGACCAACTGCCACCGGTCACCATCAGGCCCCATTTTGGATCGCTGTCCACATGATTGAGCTCTACCATGGACCAGTCCGCTTCCAGTTCATCGGCGACGATACGGGCCAGGGCGGTGCCCACATGCTGGCCCATTTCGGCCTCGGCAATGTTCACCACTATGCGTCCGTCTGGCTCAATGTGATACCAGATGGTGGGCTCGAAGGTGCCTTCTTTAACCACCTCTTCGGGTTGCGCAAAACTCAGGCCTGCACGGAAAAATGCCAGCGTAAACCCCGCCCCCGCCGCACCAATCAGAAAACCGCGTCGGCTAACCCGTACGCCTTCATCGGAATCTTGGTTAGGTTTTGTGTTGGCACCTTCAGGTTGGTTGAGATAACGATAGAACTTACTCATCGGCTGCCGCTCCTGTTTCCTGTGCGGTGTTGTCGCGGGCGTTCATTTCTTCGGCGGCCATTTTTATCGCTTTGCGAATACGTACATAGGCCATGCATCGACACAGGTTCCCGCCCATGGCGTGGTTAATCTGGTCGTCGGTCGGGTCAGGGAAGTCCTTTAACATCGCAGCCGCCTGCATGATTTGGCCGCTTTGGCAGTACCCGCATTGGGGTGTCTGGGTTTCAATCCATGCCTTTTGCAGTGGGTGGTTTCCCTCTGGGTGCAGTCCTTCAATGGTGGTGATCGATGCGCCCGATACCGCTTCCACGGGCGTTATGCAGGACCGAATCGCACGGCCATTGACCAACACGGTACAGGCGCCACACATGCCAATACCGCATCCGTATTTGGTGCCGGTCGAATCGAGGTCGTCCCGTAGGGCCCAGAGCAGGGGAGTGTCGCTTTCAATATCAACCGTCACAGCCTGGCCGTTGAGTTCGAATTCTGTTGCCATCGTGCTTGCTCCGTTTCTATCTCACTGTGCCTGAGTTTGTGGACGCTGATCGCGGACGTGTTGCTCTAAGTTTTCCCACGCGGGCTGGTCAGTGTGGGTAGCCCTCAGGTACGTCAGCAGGCTCGTGATTTGGCGGTCACTCAGGGCCTGACTGAAACCAGGCATCATTGCCTCCGGCAACCCTTCTTTCAGGGATACTCCGTTCAGCGTGACACGAATCAAATTGATCGGTGTGGGTGCACTAATGGCGCTATTCAACGCCATGTCGGGTCGCAGAGCGCTAGGGCTATCAGCTTCGTTGTAATGACAGGCGGCGCAGGCGTAGGTGAACAGGCGTTCTCCTTCGTCCATCATGACAGAAGGGTTTTGGGTGTTGTGAACAGCACGGATCGCGTTGGCCGAGCGTTTGCTGGCTTGTTGCTCATCGGAAGCTTGAGCGAGATCACTTAGCCAGACGGCGAGTGCCCGGAGATCGTTATCCGGCGCTTGCTTTAATCCGTCATGGACGACATCGGCCATGGAGCCGACAGCCACGCCGTGGAAACGGGAACCGCCATTGCGGAGGTATTCATAGGCCTCCGTTTCGGTCCAGCTTGATGGCGTGCGGTTGCTGGCATTCAAAGCAGGCGCGTACCAATTATTGATAATGGCACCATCCCATGCCTTCCCAGCGTCTTCAGCACCTAAAGCATTGCGAGGTGTGTGGCAGGCGCTGCAATGACCCGCGCCTTCCGCGATATAAGCACCGCGGTTCCACACATCGCTTTTGCTGGTATCGGTTTCGTAACGGCCTTCGTCAAAAAACAACAATTTCCAGCCTGCCAACAACAAGCGAATGTTAAAGGGGAATTCCAGCGTATTTTCAGGCGGCTCCGCCTGAATGGCTGGCTGGGACATTATGTAGGCGTATAAATCGGAGATGTCGTCATCCGACATTTTGGTGAAATGGGTATAGGGAAAAGCAGGAAACAGATGCGAGCCCGACCGCGCCACGCCTTCCCGCATGGCTCTGGCAAACGCTTCTTCTGACCATTGGCCAATCCCGGTTTTCGGGTCAGGCGTAATATTGGTGGAATAGAGGGTGCCGAACGGTGTGGGCATTGCCCGCCCGCCAGCTAGAGGTTTGTTTGGGTCGGTCGTATGACAGGTTTCGCAGTTGCCCAAGCCTGCCAGCACTTCGCCGCGATTGATTTGTTCTTTGCTGAATGCGTCAGAATTGGAAGCACTAACCGGCTCTATAGATGATTCCCAGGCAATTAAAAGGAAAATAGCCAAGACTAGAACGCCAAACGCGAGCAGGCCTCCAAGGATTTTTTTAAACACCGCTTTTCTCCTGTCTGGGCCTGATGACGTGCTATGGCACGCAGCAGGCCGGTGAGTGGCGACGGGATCTGAACAACAAGTGTAGTTTAAAATGAAGAGCTTGCAGGGCTTTGGCAGATATTAATCTGCATTTTGTTTAGTGATAACTCCGTGTGCTGGATCAAACTGCATTTGTTTCAGATGATCGACAAACCATTTCAACCCTTTTCCGGTGTTGCCACGCGGCCAAGCCACTGAAATCTCAGACGGTGGGCGAGGTGCGTCGAGGGCCAGAATTTCCAGCCGGCCATCGGCCAGTTCCTGCAGAATCCGATGGTGTGGTAGATAGCCAACTCCAAGCCCTTTGCACTGGGCATCGATTTTATGGTCGATGGTTGGAACGATGATCCGACTTCGCCCATCAAGAAGACCCGATGACCGCGCAGGCAAATGTCGCGAACTGTCGGCAACAATGACGGTGGGGTAGTCTTGAATCGCACTGGCCGGAATGGGCTGGGGCAGTTTAGTCAGAGGGTGCCCGGCCGACACTGCGAAATCAAAACCTACATGGCCCAGCGAATAAATGGAAAAACCCGTGGATGGCGGCGCGCCCGGCGCGCCGATGACCAAGTCACATCGATCGTCACTTAACGCATCCCAACTGCCTCCAAGAACCTCTTCGGTAAGGATGATCTCGGTTTTGGGCTGAATATGCTGGAATTCTTCAATGAGTTTGTAGAAAGGAGCGCAGTCCAGAACGCTGTCTATCGCAATTCTCAGTTCCACTTCCCAGCCGTCAGCGGCCCGTCTGGCCATGGCCGTTAATTCGTCGGTTGCTTTAAGAATTTGCCGGCCTTGCTCCAAAACCAGTCGCCCGACCGGGGTTAGTTCCGCTTTACGCCGGCTTCGATCGAAGAGAGGGACACCCAGATCTTCTTCCAGTTTGTTGACCGTGTACGAGATGGCAGAGGGTACCCGGAATAGCTCCTCGGCAGCAGCCGCAAAGCTCTGTCGGCGATCGATGGCATCTAATGTAAGTAGCGCATCCAGTGTTATCGGGGAAATCATATTTCAGTTTTCCTGATGATACGTTTCAAAACGTTCCGCTATTTTCTTTAGTTGGCAGTAACTATAGTAATTCAATCGAACAAAGGAATTGAACTTTTATGTAGTGTTCCTTATGAGCAAGACGCTGATTCAGCGTATTCTGGAAACTGACAATAGCCCTTCGGGTTTGGCTCTGCGCATCCCGGCCCAGTTTTCACATTATCAGGAGGCAAAACATGGGACTGCTTGTAGACGGTAAGTGGGTAGATCAGTGGTACGACACCAAATCGAATAACGGTCGATTTGCCCGAAGTGAGTCGCAATTTCGTAATTGGGTAACCGCCGACGGCAGTGCCGGGCCTACCGGTGAAGCCGGGTTCAAAGCCGAATCAGGCCGCTATCACCTGTATGTATCATTGGCCTGTCCCTGGGCTCACCGGACACTGATTTTCCGCAGACTGAAGGGGCTGGAAGATATGATATCCGTGTCTGTCGTTAACCCGTTGATGCGTGAGCATGGTTGGACCTTCAATCCGGATGAAGGTGTGGTGCAAGACCCAATTCATCAGGCCGAGTACCTGCACCAGATTTACACAGCGGCTGATCCTGAATACACGGGCCGGGTAACCGTTCCCGTATTGTGGGACAAGTATCAGAATCGCCTGGTCAGCAACGAGTCGGCTGATATTATCCGGATGCTGAATACCGCGTTCGATGGCATTGGCGCAAAGCCGGGGGATTACTACCCGGAAGAACAGCGGGCAGAAATCGATAGTATTAACGCTGAGGTATACGATCAGGTAAATAACGGTGTCTATAAAGCAGGCTTCGCAACAACCCAAGAAGCCTACGAACAGGCTGTGTACCCGTTGTTTGAAGCTTTGGATGCTCTGGAGCAGCGGTTATCGACTCAGCGCTATCTGGTCGGTAGCACCATCACCGAAGCTGACTGGCGTTTGTTTACCACGTTGGTTCGGTTTGATGCCGTGTATCACGGTCATTTCAAATGTAATCTGAAACAGATTGCAGATTACCCCAATCTTACGGATTACATCCGGGAGCTATATCAGTGGCCGGGCGTGGCTGAAACAGTAGATATGCAGCATATCAAGGATCACTACTATCGCAGTCACACAACGATAAACCCGACGGGAGTGGTGCCGGTGGGCCCGTTGCTTGATTTTGATGTGCCCCATAATCGAAACATATTCGAGTAGCATTGATTCTCATAGAACGTAAATGGGTCCCGGCTTTTGGTGGTCTGGCACGTGTTCCGCTGAACGTGTGATTCAGGCTCGTGTTGTCGCTGGGGTCTATTGCGGAATTAGCGCCCTAGAAACGTATACCTCAAATATGGTTCTGTCGTTAAGTGTTTGAAAGGTTGTATATTTGTAATCTGGAACCCTGTTATTTAACCTCGTTAAAAGACTCATTCTGCTATCCTTTCCAGCAATGTATCGTATCAACGGCCGTAACGCGCTCTCTCCATGGTGACAGTTGACGTCCGATTCAATTGTCTGCGAATACAAGGAATCCCACATGAACAAACTGAGCTTGCTGACACTAATGATATCCCTCTCGGCGACTCCGATGGCGGCATTTGCAAAGATTACGTCGGCTACTTTGTACCCGTCTCATGCTGAGCTAACGTGGAAAGAGTCGAAGCAGCTTGGTGCGGGAACAGGCATGATTGAGTTAACAGGCCTTCCACTAAGCCTACAGGACCAGTCTTTGCAGGTGATGCTTGAAGGGGTTCCGGGGGCGACGCTGCAACAGGTACAGGTGAGCCGGGCCGAGCGTGAAGAGTTCGTGGCCGAAGAAACCCGCCGGATACGAAAGGCGTTGTCTGAAGTAAATCTGCGTATACAGGAGCAGGAAGATCTCATTAGTGCCTGGAAACAACAAGTCACTCTGATGAACCATGCCGCTGAGTCACCCAATGAAGTAACCGCTTCTCAATTAGGTGAACTGGCCGTCGCCCTGAAAGAAACAACGCAGTCCGCGCTGGCGGAAATACGTCAAATCCGGGAAAGCATGAAAGAGGATCTGGCGTTGAAAGATCGGCTTACGCGCGAGCTTTCCCAAACTACCCAAAACGCCAAAGCAACCAAGAACGTTAAAGTGTATTATCGGGCACCGAACAGTGGTTCAGGACAGATAAAGCTTCGGTTCCAGACATCTGAGGCTCGCTGGCGCAGCGAATACAATGCGCGTTTGGACACTGAAGCGGGTTCCGGTGGTGAACTTACGCTGGAGCATATGGCGGTTGTCCAGCAAACAACGGGTACCGATTGGGACGATGTTCAGGTTCAGCTAGCAACGGCAAATGCGCGAAAGGGAACGTCCATGCCACCCGTTAACCCATGGGTGGTAACTCCCGGTCAGCCTGAGCGATTCCAGTCCAAGGCGCATGCGCCGATGGCCGAAATGGGGTCTGGTTCGTTGATGGCCGATTCCGCCGTTGTTGAGCGAGCCAGCACGTTTACCCAGAGCTATCGGCTGCCTGAACCGGTTCAGATTCCAAGTGATGCCTCCGGACAACGCTTCAGAGTGGCGGATCACATTCTGCCTGTTGAGGTAGCGGTGTGGTCTGCACCGGTGATGGACCCAACCGGATACATTCATGCCAAAGGCGTATTCAATGGGGACGTGCCGATACCGGCAGGGCAAACCACTCTGTACAGGGATGGCCAAAGTGTCGGCCAGTGGCATCTTGGTGAGCTTTCTCCCGGCGAAGACATTGCCTTAGGCTTTGGTGCCGATCAGGCGGTCTCCGTGAAAGTCGTCAACGAACTCGAAAAAACCGGCGAAGAGGGCATTTGGAGAAGCGAGAACGTGCAACGTCGCCAAAACCGGTTTGATATCACCAATCATCACGACAAACCGGTCAAGATCAAACTGTTCGATCGCATTCCAGTGTCAGAGCAAGACGTTTTAACCGTCAAACCGTTGGAAGTCAGCGAACCTGTTCAGCGCAATTATGAAGATAAGAAGGGTGTGTTGGTCTGGGATCGCGAAGTCGCTGCGGGACAAACAACCAGCGTGAAATCCGGATTCGAGGTGAGGGTGCCGGAGGGAACGACACTGCCACGATTGTGAGTGGCAATTTATGCAGGCTCACGAGTTATACCCCATAATTATTATTTAATCATCCCCGCACGATTAGGTTTTACGATTGCGCATGAATAGTGCCTTGTTAAAGGAAAAAGGATTCGTAATAGCAGCACTGGTTACAGGGTTGGCTTGCGTACTCGTGTTTACATTGTTGGTTTACGGCGCGCTTCAATATCAGGCCACGCTGCAAACTGACGAATTAAAGGTGGCGGAGCAAGCTAAAACCAGAATGACAGTGGGTTTGCTTGAGCAGGTTTTCGAGTACACCGTGAATGACCTTCTCTCCATCGCGAGTATGCCCGCGGCGGTTCGTTTTAACCGTGGGCGCACCGAAGAGTGGAAAGAGGCACTTCAATCGGTTTTCCGAGTTCAGCTCGAAAAGAAGAGCAACTACAGCCAGTTGCGTTTCCTCGACCATGACGGCATGGAGGTTGTCCGGGCTGAAAAGACCCATCAACGCGTTTTGATTAGACAAGATACCGCCATGCAGTTTAAAGGTGAACGGTACTATGCCATCGAAACGGCCACCCTTTCAGTGGGGGATGTTTACGTCTCGCCGTTGGATCTGAATGTCGAAGCAGGGCAGGTCGAGGTACCGTTTAAACCCATGATTCGTTTCGGAACACGGGTTGTCGATGAGGCAACCGGCAATCAAGGGATGGTTGTTCTGAACATGGAAGGTGAGGCGTTGTTGAAAACCTTTGATACAGGAATGGCGGGCTCTTATCCCGCATTTCTCTTGAATAAAGAGGGGCATGTCATTTCCGGGCCGGACGAGAATGACGAGTGGGGTTTTATGTTTGGTCTTCCATCGATATTCGCCCTTAATTACCCCGATGCTCTTGAACGAATTCTGTCAGATGACCATGGCTGGATCGAAACAGACAAAGGGCTCTTCGTTTACGAAACGGTCCATCCGTTGAAACCATCTAATGGCGGAGTTTCTGCCGAGCAATACACCTGGAAGGCCGTTTCGTTTATACCAAGTTCCGCACTGCCATCTTCTGCCCTTTTGAACCATTCATGGGTGATAGGCTTCTACATTATTGGTGTGTTCCTTACTCTAATTATTTCCTTTTATACCCACTTCCTGATCCACAAACGACGAGAGCTTCGGCGTGAAAACGAACGACAGTCGAAACGCTTCTGGAAAATCTCCAGTGTTTTGGGTGACGGTCTAATCGTGATGAATAAACATGGCGTGTTGACGTACATGAACCCGGAAGCTGAACGCATTTTAGGGTGGGATGCGCACGATCTTGTTCATAAGCAAGGCCATGAAGTCTTCCACGTTCACGAACAAGACGATCCGAATTGTTCCATCATGGAGGTTATGAAAACGCGCCAGCTTTATCGAAGTAAAGACGAACAGTTTCGGCGAAAAGACAACTCTACGATACCTGTGATCCTGAATGCCGCCCCCCTTACCAGCGATACCGGTGATGAAGGTGTGGTGATCTCGTTTCAGGATTTCTCAGAGATCCAAGAGTATCAGGAAACCATTCACAGCCTGGCTTTCCAGGACAGCCTGACAGGACTCCCAAATCGGCGTGTATTAGAGGACCGTATGCAGCTTGCCATAGCGCTATCCGGTCGCCATGCGCGCCATCTCGGGCTGATGTTTTTGGATCTTGACCATTTTAAACAAGTTAATGATACCTACGGCCATGATGCCGGCGACATATTGCTCAAAGAAATCGCCGAACGCTTGGAGCGCAATGTTCGTGAAACAGATACCGTAGTTCGAATGGGGGGGGACGAATTTATCGTCTTACTGCCAGAAGTGTCGTCTACGGAAAACGCAACGGTGGTGGCAGAGAAAATTCTTGCGGCCGTGTCTAAGCCCGTGGTGTTGCCATTGGGTGTTGCACGTGTGGGCGTTAGCATTGGTATTACCATAGCACGGGGTGCCGGCTTAACGGTTGAAGGGCTGATGCAGAGTGCGGATAAAGCCATGTACGAAGCCAAACGCAACGGTAAAAACCAGATTTACGTGCACGAACACCCATTGCCTGACAGTGACAGCCAACGTTAAACATTATCTTAGATTCGGGAATCATTCATGAGTGTTGTGCCCTTCGAACACCTGGCATGCCCGTTAGACGGCATGCCCCTTTGTCGAGAGGAAAAGAGCTGGCGGTGCGAAAATGGACACGCGTTCGATGTCGCCAGACAAGGTTATGTCCATTTGCTTCCCGTACAGAAAAAGCGTTCCAAAGATCCGGGTGACAGTAAGGCGATGGTTGCCGCGCGCCAGCGATTCCTTGAGGCGGGTTTCTACCAGCTGATTGCTGATGCGGTCACAAAGGCGACCTTGGCGGACACCGCTAATCAGACAACCATGAGTTGCCTGGATGCGGGTTGCGGTGAGGGCTATTACCTTCGCCAGCTAGGGCAGAGTACTGATGATGTAGGATGGTCCTTGCTGGGCCTCGATATTTCTAAATGGGCCGTGTTGTCAGGCGCTAAGCAAGATCGGCGCGCTAGCTGGGTGGTTGGCAGTAATGCGAACTTGCCGGTGGGGTCTGAAACCTTGGACCGCGTGCTGTGCTTGTTCGGTTTTCCGGTCTATTCTGAATTTGCTCGGGTACTTCGTCCGGGTGGTCGGCTGATTCAGGTCGATGCCGGGCAGGATCATTTGCGCGAACTCAGGGAGATTATCTATCCGGAGGTGCGGGCCGAATCCAAGAAGGTTTCCGGCGCCCCCGAAGGTTTTCGTCGCACAGCGAGTGAAGATATTCGATTCCCGATACATCTTGCGGGCGCCGAAGCGATTGCAGACTTACTCGCGATGACTCCCCACCTCTATCGAGCGAGCCAGGAGGGTAGGGCAAGGGCAGCAGCGTTGGAATCTTTATCGTTGACTGTGGATGTTTGTTTGCACACTTTCGAGCGGCTTTGAACGTTCACTTGGGCAATGGCAGGCTTCAGACAGAGGCAATTTCGGCGGCGGTGAGTGTTCGGTATTGACCGGGAGATAATTCCTCGTTGAGTCGTATCTCGCCCATGCGTTCTCGATGCAGTGAAGTGACTCTGTTACCAACGGCGTGAAACATGCGTTTTACTTGATGGTAGCGACCTTCGTAAATCGTTACTCGAGCTTCTCGCTCTTGAAGCACTTCAATCTGAGCAGGCGACGTGGTCAGCTGTTCGTACTCAAACCAGATGCCTTCGGCAAATCGGCGGTGAGTCTCTTCGGCGATGGGCTGCTCAGTGGTCACCCGATAAACCTTCGGGATTTTGATTTCGGGCTCCGTCAGCCGGCGTGACCAGTTGCCGTCGTTCGTCAAAATCAAAAGCCCGGTGCTAGCGCGATCAAGCCGACCACCAATATGAAGGTCATGCTTAAGTTCGGGCGGAAACAACTCGAGTACGGTGGGATGGACATCGTCAGAGGTAGCGCTCAAATAGCCTGCAGGTTTATTGAGCATGAGATACCGGGAAGGCCGAGCCTGTTGAATCATATCTCCGTCTGCGATGACGTCACAAAACTCGCTAACGTCATGCTGCGGGTTCCTGCACACCTTGCCATTTACTGAAACACGACCGGTAGCAATCAAGGCGTTAGCGCGTTTGCGGCTAACGCCGTTTTGATTACTCACTATGCGGGATAACTTCATAAGAAGTAAGCGATTAAGCGCCAGTACCCTTAGCTTTTAAGCGATAAAACTCTTCGATGACCTGTTCCATAGCATCCGGGCAGTATTCCCGAAGGCCACCAAGCATAATGTGTTTGGAAACCTCGCCAACGGGCTGGCCTTCTGACAACAGTCTGTAATCCAGCGTGACGTTGCCTCGTTTCCCGGCGGCCTCCAGCTTTGTGTCGCTTAGCTCCAGATCCGGGTTAGAGGCATCAAGCTGCTCAAGTGTCAGGCTCATACTCTGATACATCACCATAGGGCGGTCAGGGTTGAACATTACGCCGTGAGATTCCATCAGCGGCTTGAGCGTGTGAGGGAAGTTTTTGCCGGAGGTCGAGACGTAGCATCGAATGAATTCTTCGATGGTTTTCTCGTCACGGGTGTGTTCGCCGCTGCGGCTCACTTCAATATAGATTTTACCCGCATCGTCGCACGCATCTATCGTGCCGTCTTCCCGTTCCCGAAACTCGAGCGGCACTTCTGCGCCAAGCAGGTTCTGGAATTTGAACGTCATGGAGCTGGACAGCCCGAAACGTGATAACACAATCGCAAACAACAGGTCACCCGGTACGCAAAAGCGGCGCGCATCCACGTCGTGGATTGGGTTGAAGTCTTCGGCTATTTCCTTGGCAAAGAGGCTCGCCTGACGCGCTGTGATAATAATGCGTTCATTCTCGATAGAGTAAAAGCGGTCTAAAAACATAATGTTCCTTTAATCAGTACCGGCTTCCGCCGCTTGCAGGCGTTCCTGGCGATCCCGTTCTTCTTCCTTGGCGGATTCGATGATTTCAATCAGCTCATCCACATCCGCACTTTTGATGTTGTGCTCAAAGCACCCGGTAAGTTTGGTATCCGGGTAGAGATCACCTGCCTCATAAAGCGCCCAGATTTCTTTACCATAGTCTGTGTTCAGCAATTCGGGGGCAAAGTGCCCGAAGTAGCGCCGCATGTTGTCGATATCGCGCTCCAGCATTCGCTCGGCGTTATTGTTTCCCGAGGCGTTAACGGCCTGTGGCAGGTCGATAATGACCGGGCCCTTTGGGTCGACAAGAACGTTAAACTCAGACAGGTCTCCATGGATCAAACCGGCACACAACATACGAACGACATCCGAAATAACCTGGCTATGGTAAACCTTAGCTTGCTCTGGTGTTAGTACCACATCGTCTAATCGTGGAGCGGCTTTGCCGTCTTCATCAGAGATCATTTCCATCAGAAGTACACCGTCAACGAATCCGAAAGGCTCCGGTACACGCACCCCAGCTTGGGCAAGACGGTAAAGGGCATCAACTTCGGCGCTCAACCACGCATCTTCCTGTTCTTTTTGGCCGTAACGGGTTTTCTTACTCATCGCTCGGGCGCGACGGCTGTTTCGTACTTTGCGCCCCTCCTGATATTGAACGGCTTGTTTGAAACTGCGTTTTTTGGCCTCTTTGTATACTTTCGCGCACCGCACGCTATCACCACAACGTACCACGAACACTTGAGCTTCTTTCCCGCTCATTAACTGATACAGCACTTCGTCCACCATGCCGTCATCGACAAGGGGCTGTAATCGCTTGGGTATTTTCATGCGTTTATGCTATCCGATGGTTTCTGTTGTGATTACGCTTGTCGGATTGTGTCCGTTATAAAGCAGTTTAACAATTGAGGAGAGATGTGCAGCGGCAGGGGAGAAGAAATTGCAGCCAAATACGCAAAAAGGCAGCCGAAGCTGCCTTTTTTAAAACGCTAGTGGGCTGTAAATTACAGGCCTACTACGTTTTCCGCCTGAGGACCTTTCTGGCCCTGAGTTACGGTGAACTCAACCTGCTGGCCTTCTGCCAGAGTCTTGAATCCGCCGCCTTGGATGGCGCTGTAGTGAACGAAAACGTCAGGGCCGCCTTCGCGAGTAATAAAGCCAAAACCTTTGGATTCGTTGAAAAACTTAACAGTACCGGTAACAGTAGACATATCTATAATCCTGAACTCAATCATTTTAATGGCTGTCTAATCGCCTTTGTGGCGTTCGATCAGCGGGGTGTGCGGAAACAAAAAACTCGCGTGATCAAAAACAGGACGATGCACTACTGATGACAACAGGATACGTCTTATTGATGAATGCTTTGCTAAATCTTTCCAACGACCGTCACTGTACTCTTACTGAATGAGTTTGCAAAGTGTTTTTTGCTAGGCAATAACCCATAGCGGTGCGGATCATCACGGGCACGTTATTTGGGGTACCCGGTGATCTTGCGGATTTTGCGATATAACGGCTGTAAGCGGTCGTACATTTCCAAATAGACCTCCGAGTACAGCTTCTCGTACAGCTTAGACGCTTCGGGGGACGGAGCGAAAACCTCACCCACTCGCGTCATGGCGTTTACGGCGGTTTTGAAATCCGGGTGCAGGCCCAAACCTACCGAGGCATCAATCGCTGCCCCTAAGCCGGATGTTTCGTACGTGTGTGGCCGCTCGGCGGGAAGTCCGAAGATGTCTGCCGTTAGCTGCATAGCCGCATCACTTTGAGACCCACCCCCCGCAACCCGCAGTCGTTTAATGGTTTTTCCGTTGCGCTTCTCCAACCGTTCTTTGCCTTCCCTCAGCGCGTAGGCCAAGCCTTCAAGGATGGCTCGGTAAATATGGGCGCGCGTATGCACATCGCCAAAACCAATGATGGAGCCTTTTGCTTCAGGCCCGGGCTGGCGCACGCCAGGGCTCCAGTAAGGTTGCAGCATCAAACCCATGGAACCGGGCGGGACTGAATTGACCAGTTCGTCAAACAGGGCTTCGGCCTCGATGCCTTTTTGCTCGGCGATGCGTTGTTCACGCAAACCAAATTCCTGCTTGAACCAACTCACCATCCAAAAGCCTCGGTAAATCATGACTTCGGAAGAGTAATGGCCCGGTAAGGCTGACGGGTAGGGCGGCATTAAACGGGTAGGTTCAACGTATTTTCGGTTGGTGGTGTTGATCGTCGCGGTGGTGCCGTAACTCATGCAGGCTGTGTCTGGCGACAAACCACCCGACCCGAGAATTTCGCAGGCTTTGTCAGAAGCTGCAGCAATGACCGGCAATCCAACAGGTAAGCCCATGTGTTGTGCAGCTTCCGGCACCAGTTCACCTAGCTTTTCGCCGGGTTCGACCAAGTCCGGCAGCATACTCCGTTTAATCGGTGTGATTTGCCATTTGAAATCGTGCCGGCCCGCCCAGCGGTGTCTTTTGTAATCAAACGGCAAATAGCCGACTTGACTGCCGGTGGAATCTCGGTACTCACCCGTGAGTCGATAATTCAAATACCCTGAAAGCAGCAGGTATTTGTGGGTTTGTTCCCAAACGTCGGGTTGGTTTTGAATGATCCAGTTGGCTTGTGTTTTCTCCCGAAACCGTTTGATGGGCTCTTCGGCTCCGATCAGCTTGAACACGGCACCCCAAAGACCTTTCACAGGGCCGTCTACGTTGGCGTGGCGTTGGTCCAGCCAGATAATAGCCGGGCGGAGCGGCTTACCTTGTTTATCCAAATTGATAACGGTGCCGCGTTGGGTCGTGACGGTAACGCCCAGAACCTGCTTGGGCTTTGCGTCGGTGGTACGCCAAAGGGCCTGACATGCTAAACCCAAGTTCTGCCAAAAGTATTCGGGATGCTGCTCCGCCCAGCCGGGCTGTTCGGAGAAATAGGGCTCTATCTCTTGCTTGCCTTTGCCGACCAGGTTGCCGTGTTTATCGAACAGCAGTGCCCGAACGCTTTGAGTGCCGTTGTCGATGGCGAGTATCAGTGAATCGTCAGCCATCTCATGCACCTCCAATAGCGGGTAAGCTGTATGACTGACGATACAGCGTCAGGTAGCGTGCAACTTCGGCTTGCCATTGGGCCTCGCTCCAGCCAAGGAGGGAGAGACACCGATCGCGAAGCTCGGGCAAAAGCGCTTCAGCGCCATTCGGCAACACCAAACCCAGCCGGGTTCGGCGAAGCAATAAGTCGTCCAGATGGATAACTTGCTCCTGACTGCAGGCCCATTCTAATTCGGCCCACAAGGTGGTTGTGCCGGCCACATAGTCGTGCGATTTCCCCGCCAGCAGGGTAGACAGATGTCTCCCGTAATAGCCCTTAAGCCGTTTAAGCATCAGCTTGTTGGACAGGGTGATCGAGGGGGTTTCAGCTGAGGCAGAAAACACTAAGGCGCGCTCGTCTCTTAAGACGGAATCATCGCCGTCAAAAACCGCCACCAAAGATTCGCGGGCAATTTGCCGGAAGGTTGTGAGCTTTCCACCCGCAACGCTGACCAAGCCTTTGTCGCTTCGAAGGGCATGCTCGCGGTTTTCTTTGGAAGGGGATTTGCCTTCGCCACTGGTGACGACGGGGCGTACACCCGCCCAGCTTGATAGAACGTCTTGAGCTTTAACCGACGAGGCTGGGAAGAGCTTGGAGGATACCTCTAACAGATAACTCACTTCCTCTGGGGTGATGCTGGGCTCGAGATTCAGATCGGCTCTGTGGTCGAGATCGGTGGTGCCCAAAACGGTGGTGCCACGCCAAGGGAAGGCAAAAACCGGGCGCCCGTCTTCCGGGTGAAGAAGTGATACGGCGCAGGTTACCGGAAGCCGTTGCCAGGGCAGCACCAGATGACTGCCTCGCAATGGCCGTATATGCAGCGGCGCGTCATGGGGGCCCTGCTTCTGAAGCCTGTCGGCCCACGCGCCCGTTGCATTGATCACACGTTTGGTGCGGATATGAATGGCATTTTCGCCTTCTGGCGTTACCTCGATGCCGCTGACATCGCCATTTCCATCGCGCGTAATCGCTGACGCCGCTACATAATTCAGGCATGTCGCGCCATCGGCTTGCGCCTCGGAGATCAAGCGTTGCACCAAACGCGCGTCGTCGGTTAGGGCATCGGTAAAGCGGCTGGTCGCAATGAGGTTGCTCTGGGTGAGCCCTGGTACCCATTGGAGGGTTTCGCCGGGAGTAAATTTTTCTCGTGTTTGAACACCCGCAAGCTTGTCATACACAGCCAGCAGAACCTGAAAAATGCGTGGCCCCGGAAATTTGCCTTTGAAATGAGGCATCAGGAATGGCAGGGGCTCAACCAGCCCGGGCGCTTCTTCCATCATGCGCTGGCGTTCGCGCACTGCTTGACGGGTTAGCCCGATGTGGCCGCTGCCAAGGTAGCGAAGGCCGCCATGTACCATTTTTGAGGATCGACTAGAGGTCCCCCAGGCAAAGTCTTTCTGCTCTACCAAAAGCGTACGTAAGCCGCTGCCTGCAGCCTCCCGGGCAGCACCTGCTCCGGTAATACCGCCGCCGACGATGACCACATCAAATCGAGCGTTGCTACTCAGTTCTGTCAGAACTTCCTGCCGCGTCTTAGCCATCTTCCCATCAATCCAGTAGCGTGGTCGGGTTCAGGCGTTTATCCGGGTCGAAGCTGGTCGTCAGTGCCCGGATAGCTTGCATTCCCAGCTCACCTTTCTCTACTGGCATGAAGGGCGCGTGGTCTTTACCAACGCCGTGCTGGTGGCTGATGGTGCCGCCGTTACGAACGATGATTTCAGACGTGGTGTTTTTTAGGTGCTTCCAGCGCTCAAGGGTCTCGGCGTAGGTGTCGGCAACCCGGAACACGTAAGTGGTGTAGATTGAACAGCCCTGGCTGTAAAAATGAGACAGGTGGGTAAAGACGTGACACTTCTCTTGCTTATCCTCAAGGCCGGTACGCAAGCTGGTTTCCATCTTTTCCAACAAGCTATCAACGTTGTCCCAATCCGTTGCTGTTTCCAGCGTATCCACGGCGTAGCCCAACTGCCAGAGCGCTTCGCGAAGGTACGGCATGGTAAAGCGCTTTTCAGCCCACTTAGAGCCCAGTTTGGTACCGGTGTACACGCCGTCGTGTTCCTTACACACCTTGCGGGCCTGCTTCAGACTGGCCGAAGCCTGATCTTTGGAGCCGGTCACACCAAAGGTCATCATGCATTTGCCGTCGTCTGCGCCACGAAGTGACAAGAACTTCTCCAGAAGGCTGATCAGGCCCGGGTGCCCGGCCAACGCAAGCTGGGTTTCGGTTTCAATGGCGTTGCTAAGGCGCAGCATGGACAGCTGAATGCGGTTCTGAACTAACGCTCGTGCCGCTGTCCGGGCTTTGTCCCAGTTCGGAAAGAACGCAACATGGAAGCGCTCGTGTTCCGGCAAACGAGTAACACGGGCTTTTACTTCGGTTATCAAACCGAGGCGGCCTTCCGAACCCAATATCATTTCACGAATATCGGGGCCAGCGCTCGAGGCAGGAATGGTCGGAATTTCCAGTGTTCCCTGAAGTGTTTCAATGCGACCACCCGCGAATAGCTGCTCGATGCGGCCGTAACGCAGTGACTGTTGGCCACTGGAGCGGGAAGCAACCCAGCCTCCAATCGTGGATAGCTCGAAAGACTGGGGGAAATGCCCCAACGTGTATCCGTGTGCGCGAAGTTGCGATTCAACCAGCGGGCCCGGGGTTCCTGCACCGAAAGTGGCCAACTGGCTTTCGCGATCTAGGTCAATCAGGTGGTTCATATTGGCGAGGCTGACCGTAAGCACAGGCTTGCCCTGGTCAACGGGGTTGATGTGTCCGGCCACGCTGGTGCCGCCTCCGTAGGGAATCAGGTGAACATCGTGCTCTTGAACATACTTGAGCAGTTTCTGCACCTCGGAGTTAGTGCTGGGCAGGGCGACGCCATCCGGGAAAAGGCCAATTTCTCCGCTGCGCATTGCCAGCCAATCCGGCAGGCTTTGGCCGCGGGCATGACGTACTCGGGTTTCGGCACTGGTATCAATAAGATCGCTCAAACCATCCACAGACGGTAGGCGGGAATCAGGAACTTTGGCGCACACTTCTTCCAGCGTGCAATCGCTCAGTGCGCTGGCCTGCCCGATACGTTCAGCCAGAAAATCCTGACCACCCTCCGGGATATCCAGGTTAAATTTATCATCACCCCAACCGTTCCAGCGTCGCATGTATGCCTACTCCATTATTTGTAAGTTAGCGGCATTCTATAGAGTGGTGGGTAAATGTGTGTGTCGGTGTGCGACAAGGGGACTGTCATTTTGCGACAGATGGCGTAAAAAGATGGTTCAGGGGGCTAAAGCACTGTTCAGTCGTTCGTTCAGATCTTGCCAGCGTTCGAGTTTTTTGGCGTCGCCAATTCGGGATCTGTTTCCGGATTCTTTATTGAGCCAAAGGCCGTCGCCATTAAAGCTGTAAACGGGTTCTAAATCAGTGCGTTGGCTCGCAGGCTTTATCTCATTTATAAGATTATCGAGTACTAAAGGATCCGAGCTCGGCGTTTCGTACCACGCAAGCACCATGTGCGCTTGATTCAACTCCAAGGCTTTAACGTAGACGATTCGAAGCTGCTCATCAGGCACCCCCATGGCACGTAAGGTCAGATACTTGGCGATCGAAAAATCTTCGCAGTCGCCGCCGTTCGTTGTGAGTAGTTCTATGGGGGTTGCCCAATAGTCTTCTTCGCCCCAATGCCGAATATCACTGATGAACCGAACCCTGTTGAAGAATGAGTTTACCAGTTTAAGCTGACGATCCACGGGCGCATTGGATGCAAGAGCGTGCAGTCGTTGCCAGTTTTCCAGACGTTGGTGGGCTTCTTGTCCAAAATCCTTGAGTACGTAGTTCATCAGCTGGTCGCTGAGCTCTAGCGCACTCGCGAAGGCCACTGCTAACAGTAAAGGCAGGATGAGGGAACGGCGGGGGCGAAAGAGGGCGGCCGTTTCCATGGTGAGCCTCAGTTATTATTCCGGAGCCGTTGACGTAATTGCTCAAGGCGTTTTCGGATTTCTTCACGCCGTTGTTGCTGGCTGGTTGATTGTGGGTCAGGCGAGTTTCGTTTCGTTTGTGCTTGCCGTTGGGTGGGCGGTGACGTGGTTTGTTGGTTTGGTTCGGTGCCAGCCATGAACACACCGGTAGATTTTTCGTTCTCGGGGAAGTACAGGTTTTCAAGCTTGCCTTGGCGTTCAATGATCACCCGGTTCGGAAACACGGTTCGAAGGGTTGCATTGCCGGGAAGTGGCTTGCCAACCAGATAGGCTTCGGTATTACCCTTATCATCTTCGATCAATGCGCTGCCCGGAAATTCTCCGTCGGCGGCCAAAACGCCCCTTAGGAAGAGTCTTAGATTGGTTTCTGGCAGATTTTCGGTGTTTTCGCTCGGTGATTCGGCGCTGTCGGACGGGCTCCCGAACATGGCAAGGCTGGCCAAATCCACCTGCGGAACGTTGTCTTTCGACTTGTTGGCAGAGTCGATTGCCTGGCTTGGCTCAGGTATCGATGCCTGTTGCTCGGACTGCCAGAATTGATAGCCCTGCAAAGCGGTAATGCCAACCATGGCCAGCGCAACAGCAATAGTGAGAATAAGTGAGATCTGTTTCGGTGTGGCTAGCATCAGCATTCCTGAACACGATTGGCGTGAACTTTAAAAAGCCCACAGGTTATCAGACTGAACTTAATTAGTGGCAGTATAGTGTACAGAGTTGTTTAGTGGTTCCCATTCCTGTGGTAGCCTTTTTGAATTCTGACAATATGACAGGTTGGGGTAACACTGGCCCTATAACAAAAACCAGTGAACAGACGGATTTAACGAGGGAAAGTTGATCACCGAAACCGAAATTCAGCCGCAAGATTCGCCGCTGGGCAGACTCCCGTTCACCTTTGCCAAGCGTAACGGCGTAATCCTTACCCGGAACGAACAAGGTGAGCCGGTGATTCTTGTTCGGCCTGGCGCTTCCCACACCGCGCTTGCCGAGGCCAATCGGGTGAGCGGTGGGCGTGCCCGCTTTTCGACTATCGAGCCCAGCCGATTCGACGAAGCCCTTAATGCTGCCTACCAGAACGATTCCGCTGAAGCGATGCAAATGGTCGAGGGTATCGGTGATGACATGGACCTGGCCTCGCTGGCCGATTCTGTGCCGGAAACGGAAGACCTTCTGGAACAGGAAGACGACGCTCCAATCATTCGTTTGATCAACGCGATCTTGACCGAAGCGGTTAAAACCAGCGCCTCGGACGTCCACATCGAAACCTACGAGAAACAGCTGGTCGTTCGTTTCCGCATTGATGGCGTGCTGCGTGAAGTCGTTCAGCCCAAGCGCGCGCTGGCACCGTTGCTAGTGTCGCGCATTAAGGTTATGGCCAAGCTCGATATTGCCGAGAAACGAATTCCGCAGGACGGCCGAATTGCATTGCGGGTTGCCGGCAGAGAGGTGGATATTCGAGTGTCGACTATGCCTTCCTCAAGCGGCGAGCGAGTGGTGTTGCGATTACTCGACAAGCAAGCTGGAGCCATTCGCCTTGAGTCTTTAGGTATGGGCGAAAACGACCTGAAAACGCTGCGCAAGCTGATACATCGCCCTTACGGAATTCTATTGGTCACCGGGCCTACCGGCTCGGGTAAGTCCACGTCGCTGTATGCGGGCTTGCAGGAAATTAACGACCGCAGCCGAAATATTCTCACGGTTGAAGACCCCATCGAGTACAACTTGCCGGGCATTGGCCAAACCCAGGTAAACCAGAAGGTTGATATGACGTTTGCCCGGGGCTTGCGGGCCATTCTTCGCCAAGACCCTGATGTGGTGATGATTGGTGAGATCCGGGATTTGGAAACCGCGGAAATTGCAGTGCAGGCGAGTTTGACCGGCCACCTGGTTCTGTCCACCTTGCACACCAACACGGCCGTTGGTGCGATTACCCGTTTGATGGATATGGGCATTGAGCCCTTCCTGATTTCTTCCAGTTTGGTGGGCATCGTTGCCCAGCGCCTGGTGCGCGTATTGTGCGACCAATGTCGCGAACCTTACATTCCGACGGAAGAACACTGCGAGTTCCTGCAGCAGGACCCGGCCAATCCCCCCACCATCTTCCGTGCTAAAGGATGCGAACACTGCAACCAGTTGGGGTATCGCGGTCGGGTGGGTATCTACGAGGTTGTCGAGGTAACCGAAGCCCTGGGAGCCCAGATTCACAAGCGGGCAGGGGAGCTCGAGCTTGAGCACGAAGCGCGGAAACTCAGCCCCAGTATTCACGCCGACGGCGTTCAGAAAATTCTCGATGGCGTGACCACCGTGGAAGAAGTACTGCGCGTTACCCACCGGAGTAAATAATCCATGCCAGCATACGAGTTTAAAGCGCTGGACCCGAGGGGCAAGCAAAAGCATGGCGTTGTCGAAGCGGATGCAGCGAGGGCTGTTCGGCAACAATTGCGGGAGAAAGGACTGACGCCTTTGTCGGTGCAACCGGCGGTTGAAAAACAAGCGCGAAATAATCCACTAAGCAGCCGCGGCTCTTTGTCGGCCTCGGATCTGGCGTTGGTAACCCGCCAGCTGGCGACGTTAATTCAATCTGGCATTCCCATCGAGCAGGCACTGAGCGCGACTGCGCAACAAACCGCGAAACCTCGCATTCGGGGCATGTTAATTGCGATTCGCTCCAAGGTGATGGAAGGTTATACGCTGGCGGATAGCTTCGGGGAGTTTCCTAAAGCGTTCCCGCGTCTGTATCGTTCGACCGTTGCAGCCGGTGAGCATGCAGGGCATCTGGATCTTGTGCTGAATAGGTTGGCGGATTACACCGAAAGCCGCCAGGAAGCTCGGCAGAAAATCCAGCTTGCGGCAATTTATCCGATCATTCTCAGTATCGTTGCTATTTCCATTGTGGTCTTCCTACTGACCTACGTGGTGCCAGATATCATCGAAGTTTTCCTTAAGCAGGGCCAGGATCTGCCCGGGCTGACGATGGCCATGCTGGCCGTGTCGGATTTTTTGGGCAGTTTTGGTGTCTATCTTCTAATACTTCTGGTGATTGGGATCATCGGGTTCCGCGTTGCCTTAACAAAACCGAGATTTAGGTTGAGGTTTCATAAGCAACTTCTTCATTTACCGATGTTTTCCGGTATGGTGCGTGGCGTGAACACCGCGCGGTACGCCAGTACGCTCAGTATCTTGACCACCAGTGGCGTGCCTCTGGTTGAGGCCATGCGTATTGCAGGCGAAGTGTTATCGAATGATTTTCTTCGACAAGAATTACGGGAAGCGGCTCGCAAGGTAAGCGAGGGTGGTTCGTTGCATCGTGCTTTGGATCAAACCGGCTATTTTCCCCCGATGATGCTGCATATGATTGCAAGCGGAGAATCCAGTGGTGAACTGGACAGCATGCTGGAGCGAACGGCACGAATGCAGGAAAACACGCTGCAATCCAAGATCGCCGCGATTGTTGGCCTGTTTGAACCCATGATGTTGTTGATCATGGGCGTGGTGGTATTGATTATTGTCCTTGCGATCATGCTGCCGATTCTGAACATGAGTAATCTGGTGGGCTAACCAGCGCCCACTCACTATCAGACATTCCGAACGATTTAACATTAAGAACCACGATTAAATGACGAGTGACATTATGAGCAACAAACTGAACCGCAAACCAACCACAGCAAAAGGCTTCACGCTGATCGAGATCATGGTCGTGATGGTCATACTGGGCCTTTTGGTCGCTATTGTGGCGCCCAACATTATGGGGCGGAGTGATCAGGCGAAAGTAACCGTTGCCGAAACCCAATTAAGCAACATTGCCAACGCACTGGATTTGTATCGTCTTGATAACAGTCATTACCCATCCACCCAGCAAGGACTCGAAGCACTGGTGCGCAGGCCGAGCGGCAGCCCCGAGCCCAAGAACTGGAACCCTGACGGTTACCTGAAATCTGTTCCTGAAGACCCCTGGAATAATGAATACCAGTACGTTAGCCCCGGAACTGAAGGCCCCTACGATCTGTATTCTTACGGCTCTGACGGCCAGGAAGGCGGTGATGGCGATGCCGCCGACATCAGCGTTTGGAATACCGAGCAGTAATTGACTGTGAACCGCAGGGCAGCCCATTCCGGCTTTACGCTGATCGAAATACTGGTTGTCCTGATTATCGTCGGGCTGCTGGCATCGCTTGCCGTTTTTAGCATGGGCGGCAACTCCCAGCAGCGGGAGCTCGAAAGCCAGGTGCGCGAACTCTACCTGCTTATGCAAACCGCATCGGAGCAAGCCGTCCTTAACAACCTGGAACTGGGTTTACTGCTGGAAGACGATGGCTATCAGTTCGTCGCATTCCAGGATGAATCCGGTGAGTGGAAACCCTCCGGAGAGCGGCTTTTCCACCGGCGGTCTCTGCCTGATTGGATGACCCTTACCCAATTTGTTGAAAGTGATGCCCCACGGCTCACATCAGCGGAGGACAAGCTTCGCCCCACCATTGTGTTTTTCTCCAGCGGAGAAAGCACGCCTTTCGAAATTGAGTTTACCATCGGAAACGACACCGAGTTGATGCATTCTCTGGCATCAGATGGCGTGTCTCCGCTGGAGTGGCGCCAACCCGGCTCCGAGGACGAAGAATGGTAAGGCTGCAAAAAGGCTTCACTCTACTGGAAGTGCTTGTTGCGCTGCTGGTGTTCAGCCTCATTGCGACTGCGGCCGCGGAAGTCGGGAGCCAATACATCTCCAGTTTTGAACGGGTGAGGGATAAAACACTCGCCGGCTGGATTGCTGAAAATCGCATTAACGAACTGCGTCTTCAGGAAACGTTACCGAGCACATCAGAAAACTCCACCGACACAGAATTTGGCACTTACCGCTGGCAAATCACTACGGTTGTGCAAGGCACTGCTGAGCCGACTATGCGACGGGTCGAGGTGACCGTTGCCAAATACCCCGATCAAAAAAATGATCCTTATCCGGTGCATTCGTTGTCTGCCTTTCTGGGGGAGAAATGATGCAGCCGAACGGGTTCGTGCGAGCGCAAGCGGGCTTCACCC
>Ga0208300_100619_pt1 | contig 22992 bp, 30 predicted proteins | sample 23_taG_FD_184096 | JGI IMG/M metagenome (GOLD analysis project Ga0208300, IMG submission 184096) | Marine viral communities from Cariaco Basin, Caribbean Sea - 23_WHOI_OMZ (SPAdes) (version 2) | ecosystem: Environmental > Aquatic > Marine > Oceanic | place: Caribbean Sea: Cariaco Basin... | reverse complement strand
CTCTGTTCTTGCCAGACCGTTTCGCGAGGTACATGGTTTCATCAGCCACCATCAGGGCTTTATCGACTCGACCGGGTGTTTCATTGAAGGTCACCACGCCAAGTGAAAACGTCACCGGCCAGTCATTCTTCTTCATCTTGTTCTCCAGGGTCTCGACCAGGCGCGGGATAAACTTCCTGGCCGCGTCGAAATCCGTATCAGGAAGCAACACCGCAAATTCGTCGCCACCGATGCGTGCCGGGAAGTCGCCGCTACGAAGGCCAGACTTGAGAGTATCCCCCACGTCTTCGAGCACTTTGTCTCCCTCTGCATGACCGTAGTCATCGTTAATCGGCTTGAAGTTGTCCAGATCAATACTGATTAGCGTGAAATGTCGACCGTAGCGAGAAAGACGTTCGATGGAGCGTTCAAGCTCTGCCCGAAAGCTCCGAATGTTAGCAATCGACGTAAGGGGATCTGTCCGGGCAAGCAGTCGCTCCTGATCCAGTTTATTCCGTAACCCGGTCACAAGGTAACGCTGCTCAGATACATCCTGACAAATCGCCAGGGTGTAACTTCCGCACGCCAAGGTAATCTGCCTCAGAATAATAACGATGGCGAAGCGTGTCCCGTCCCCTCGCACAGCCTCCAACGCAGAATTTGCGATCCGCGACTCCTTCTCTGGAGATTTATGAAAGCTCGCCATCTTATCGTCGTGACCTTCGCGCTTTTCAACTGGAATGAGTTCCCAGATGTGCTTTGCATGGAAGCTATCACCGCTGGATTTGAACACCCGCCTGGCCATTTCATTAGCAATAAGGATTTCACCGCGATCATCAACGACAAGAGCCGCTTCGGGAAGAGTATTCAGGAACCATTTGTAATCGGAAAGAGTAGGCAGGTTGTCAGTATTCAAAAAATGGAACTCACAGGTGCTGAAATCAGCACAAAACAAAGACGACGGGAACGAAAAGAAGCGGCGATTATATAGGCTTCAGCCCAAAACATGGTCAATCATTGACCATGTTTGACAGGAATTTACGAGTACTGTTCGTTTTGCTCCTGAAGGACGCAAGTCCAGAATGACTGAACTATGTCCAATTCAGGACAACAGCAACCAGACAAAATTCAGCAGGTTGTATAGTGATATCTGGGCGAATAGAGTACTAAATCAAGGGCAATGGGCAGCGGTCATTTTGGTAGTTTTGCGACAATCATAACCGGACAACTCTGTGCCCAGACTCGGCGTAAATCGTGTAAATATCGGTATTAAAAGGGTTTTCCAGAAGGTCTAACTTGAAACGTAACCACTTGAACTGCCTCACGTTACACCGCTTTACCCCTCGCTAAAACGCCTCAATACAGTGCCCTCCGGAGGCAAAGGTCATAGGTTCGAATCCTATCGGGCGCGCCATATTTTCAAAGGCTTGCGTGAAAACGCAGGCCTTTTTTATTTGGCTGTGTCCAAATGGTGCCTTGCTGGTGCCCAGTCACTTTAGGCCGCCGCATTACGACTCAGTAAATGGACCCTTGCACGGATTCCACCTCATCAGCTCTATGGCACAGCCACTGCGGTTTACCTATGAACCAAAACCGCCTTGTTATCGAAACCTTTGGTCGCAAAGCGAACGTTCAGATTTGGGGGTGACGCGGAGCTTTGCGGCAGTTTTGGAACCGCGCAGCGGTGGAAAAACTGTCCGACAACAGCGGCTGGTTAAATTGCTATCGTTCACCTTCCAGCTCGAGCCATACCCTTAGAATGATGATGGCACTCACATGTACGGAATAGCGAACAACGTACTTGCCAAAGACCATGTCGCGGATGGAATCAGGTACCGGTGCCATTTCAACCGGTGTTCCCATTCTGGGGAAGTCTGGTAGTAACTCGATTTTGCTAACCAGTTCTGTGGCTATCCTGCCTGCCGCAGAAGGATCATGAACCGCAATAAACTCCCTGAAGCGCTTCAAATCCTCAATGGCTTCGTCCGTGTAAACCAGTTTCACTTACCCGACCTTGGTGCATCCTGCTCGTTTTCAGTTCCCCAACTATTGAGCCAACCATGGACCTCGCTAGCATCAACTACCTTTCCTTGGGCAGCCGATTCCATTGCCTCCAGCGTTTGCTGCCAACGCTCCTGCTCACGCTGTTGCTTTTCAATGTATTCTGATAGTGCCTGATTAATCACCCAGCCTTTACTCCGGTGGAGTCTGCCGGCGATTGCTTCCAGGTGCTGTTCAACTTCAGCCTGAAGACGAACGGTAGTGACGCTCATAACTGTACCCTCAATGCTAGTAACTACAATGTATTACAGCATAGTCGACTGGGGTGCAGCAAAAGAATTTAACGCCGAAGCTCAGCCGCCGCTTTAACGGTCGGCTGCAGTGGACTTACCCCGGTGCAAAAGGTCCGCTTTGTGGGCATTCAATCGTTTCTGAATGTCCGCTTTTGTTTAGCTGAGTTCAGAGGATGACTTGGTCGCAAAGCGGACATTCAGACTTTGGGATAACGCCAAGCATCTGCCGCGCTTCAGCGCGTCGGCCGCATTGTCCACGCCCGGCGCAAGTTCTACGACCCGCACGAAGTCAACAAAAGAGCGAACTGGGGTCAAGGCACTACAATAAATCGGCTGGCTTTACCAGATCGAGCGAGAATCCAAAGACCTGCCGCCAGATAATCGCCGGGAAATCCGACAAACCAGAGCCAAATTACTTGCTGAAACAGTGCATCAATGGATGCTGGCGCATCGCCAGAAAGTACCTGACGAATCCGGCCTGGCCAAAGCCCTGGATCACAGCCTCAAACGATGGGAAGCGCTGACGCACTCCTTGTACGATGGTGCTGAACCCATCGACAACAACTCGGTGGAAAACCAGATCAGACCCCGGGCATGGGCGTAAGCAATTGACTGTTCGCCGGATCACTGCGCATTGGCCAACGTGCGGCTGCGGTGATGACACTGATCTAGTCAGCAAAGCTGAATGGGCATGATCCCTATGCCTACCTGAAGGATGTGCTGACCAACTTGCCGACGCAGGAAAACAATGCCATCGACGAGCTTTTACCCACAACTGGAAGCCGGCTACACCTGACAAGGTGTGACGGTCGAATATGCTTGAAGCGCGCAGGGCTATCTATGGGGTCGCTAAGAAAACGCCAAACGGCGGGCGCTTACAATGGAGTAAAATGGTGGTAGTTTTTGGGGAACTGATCGTCAGTTCGTATGTCCTAATTTCCCCTCGTCGCAGCTTGGTGCTTGAAAGCAAGATGTCTCCAAAGAACCGCCCCATCATCGTTGTGTTGCTGTCACTGCTTTTGGTGATCAGTGGGCCTGCCTTTGCTTTGTCCAAAGTAGCAGGCGGCCAGGCGGATTGCGGCTCCATGACGATGGATCAGACCGAAAGCGCCGTTGCCTCCTCAGACACGGAAATGGATTGCATTTTTGCTCCTGAAAGGGCCTGCCAAACCGCCACCGGTCTGATCAAATGCGGCGTCAGCGTCAGCTTTGCCCTACTGCCGGGGAACTTCACAGGTTTTACCGATACCGGTTTCCAGCCGGTTTTGGCCACAAAGGCGGCCCTCTACCAGGATCCCTTCCTGGCGTCTATTACACCCCCTCCAGAACATCACTCCTAAGTCTTAACCGGTTTTTTGCCCATCGCGGCAAGCTCATTAACGTTAGTTCTTACAACAAAGTCTCGTACTTCGGTTCATCCGTAACGGGGCTTTATATGGAGTGAATCAAATGCGCAATTCAAAAACCAAGCTCACCATCACAGCGATTCTTCTGGCCGGTACCATTGGTTCCTTGTCTGCATTGGCCCACGAGGACGAAGGAAAAGGCATGATGTCCTCAGAAGGCATGAAGGGTATGGGCGGCATGATGGGGATGATGAACATGATGTCTGACATGTCCCCCGAAGACCGTAAAGCCATGACTGAGGCGTGCATGAAAATGATGCAGGGGCATGGTGACGACGGCATGCACGGTGGTACGAAAGACAGAGGCACTAGCGCCCAATAGCCGTTTCGGCACCATTTCTAACTAAAGCTTTGGCCCGGGGATACACTCGCACCCCGGGCTCAGCCTTGCTCAAAGCTGATTCAAATCGAGGATTTTTCATGAAGACCAAAAAGCTTGCTCTGTACGCGGGTGTAGCCGCTATCATTATCAGCGCAGGAGCCACCACATTGGCCATCCAGGCCGACGAATCGGCTCAGACATCAGCTGCTCTAAGCACCAGTAAAGAGGTGGATCAAGCCATCACCATCTACAAGAGCCCCAATTGCGGTTGCTGCCAGTCCTGGGCCGAACACCTCGCGGCCAATGGCTTTAAGACCCGCATTGTTGAAACCGACAATCTTAATGCGATCAAGCAGCAGAACGATGTGCCGCGCGATATGGCGTCCTGCCACACTGCACTGATTGGTGACCTTGTGATTGAGGGACATGTGCCGGCCAACGACATCCTTGCCTATCTTGACGACCGGCAGTTCAACACGATTGGTCTGTCAGTGCCTGGTATGCCCCATGGCACCCCCGGCATGGAAACGGGCCGGAAGGACGATTACCAGGTCATTGCCTTTAACGCCAATGGCCAGCAACGAGTTTTCCGTGAACACAAGGATTACTGAGGTCAGCTCTATGAAAGTGATGCCTTATCGCCTGAACTCCGCCGTTTCAGGCTTTTTGCTGTTTACACTGGCCACTGTCATGCCTGCTTTACTTCAAGCCGAGACCGCGAATGATGGCCTCTCTGTGAGGGCATTGACGACCAACTCGTCAAACGTCCTACTCGTGCTTCGGAACAGCGGGCTGTTTGCCTTTGACGGTCATAGTGCCACCGAAATTCCACTGCCACAGTCCGCTTCAGCGTCCCGCCCCAGCTCTTTGGCTAAGGGCGCAGACGGACAGCTATACCTCGGAGGGCCTGGCTTAGGCGTCTGGCGTTATGACAATGGCAGCGAGCATTGGCAACCCCTCAACGACACTCTCCCAGATCTCGGGATCACCGCGATTGCAGCGCACGCCACCGAACCGGGCACGCTCTACGCATATCACAGCCAATCTGGCATGTTTCGATCCAAGGACGGCGGTGTCGAATGGGTGAAAGTTGACAGCGGCCCCCGAGAGCCAGTTCAGGCGTTCCTGCACTCGGACATGCCAGGCAGCATGGAAAGTGGCTGGCTGTTTGCCGGCACCACCCGAGGTGTTGCACGTTCGATGGACTGTTTTTGCTTCTGGGGCGATGCGGGGGAATTGCGAGGGCTTGTCTCGGCCATTGATTACGATCCATCAGCCCCGAAAAACGTCTACGCCGTGATTGAGGGGCAACTTCACCACAGCCCTGACGGTGGCGAAACATGGACTGGCCTTGAGACACCCCTGGCGGTGACCGCTCTGACGTTTTCATCCACGGAAGGGCTCGTGGTGGGTACCGAGAACGGAAATCTGCTGTCTCGAAACGTCTCTGGCGAATGGATGCCGCTTAATGAATAGGTGGTTTTCCCCAGCGGTCTTGGTCCTTGCCCCGGCACTTTCGATAGCTGCGGGAGATTCAACAAACAGTGAGAGTCTGCCGGAAGAAGTGACTGAGGGCCGCAAGATCTATGAGCAATACTGCGCCGTCTGTCACGGAAGGCAGGGCGAGGCCAAAAACGACTGGAACAAACCGGATAAGAAAGGCGAAATGCCGCCACCACCCCACGATGAGTCAGGCCACACCTGGCGTCACAGCGATGCCATGTTGTTCAGGATGATCGCAGAGGGGTGGCGACACCCCTTCAACAAAACGGACCGGCTAACGATGCCAGCGTTCAAGGACATTCTCACCGACCAGGAAATTCAATCAGTGATCGAGTATCTGAAAACGTTATGGGCAGAGGAGCAGCGGCACTACCAACAGAACGAAAGCCAGGACTCTGATCAGACTGAAAGCAGGCAAAAAGGAGGCTAGATGCCTGATCTTGCAACTTGGGGAATTGCCGCCGCGTTCGCCGGTGGTCTCGTATCGTTTTTCTCACCCTGTACATTACCTCTGGTTCCCGGCTACCTGTCGGTTGTTACCGGAGGTGCTCTGACCGAGGCTTCGAATCGGTTGAAGGCCCTCTGGCTGAGCCTGTGTTTTGTGATGGGGTTCAGTCTGATCTTTGTTGCCTTGGGAGCAAGCGCAAGTGCTTTAGGGCAATGGTTGATGGCCTATCGTGAAGAGGCCAACCTGGTGGCCGGCGTGCTCATCGTTCTAATGGGTCTGTTTATGCTGGGCTGGTGGAGCATGCCGGCGTTGCAGCGCGAATGGCGCATTGGACAGTCACTTGAAGGCGGACGTCCCACTGCCGCCTTTCTTCTGGGCATAGCATTTGCCATCGGCTGGACACCCTGTATAGGTCCCATACTCGGGGCTATATTGGCGCTCAGCTCCACTCATGCAAATGCCGAGGCCGGTATGCTTTATCTTGCTGCCTATTCTTTAGGGCTGGCTATCCCGTTCCTTGGCACCGCCCTCTTCATTGAGCACTTTCGACAACGAGTGCGCTGGCTCAGTCGCTGGAGCCGATTGCTGAGAGCGTTTGCAGGCTTGGTGCTCGTTGTTATGGGCGTGTTGGTGCTCACCGGTCAGATGACTCTATTCGCGTCATGGATGTTGTCGACGTTTCCAGTTCTTGGCAAGCTTGGCTGAGTCCCTATAGTTCCTTAATTCGAGAGGGTTGTTTAAGTGGACGCTATCCTAGCGCAGCAGTTTAGCTGAGTGTAAAAGTTAGTCCCCTTGGCCTCCTGATCCAAGACCTCCCCCATGTAACGACGCAATGAGCGGACACGCGATGCTGTCTGGCTTTGCGTGGCACTGACTGATCATTTCGTTCAGAGCCCTCTCGATTTTTACCAGCCTTTCGATTTTTTCGCGCACATCTTTCAGCTTGTGCTCTGCGAGCGCACTGGCTTCTTCACAGTGGGTGCCATCTTCCAGTCGTAGGAGGTCGCTGATCTCGTCGAGACTGAAGCCCAACTGTTGCGCTGTTTTCACAAACGTCAGCCGGTCAATATCGGCGGAACCGTAGCGTCGAATACCACCTGGTGGTCGTTTGGGTTCCGATAGCAGACCTCGCCGCTGGTAATAGCGGATAGTCTCGACATTTACACTGGCTGCCTTGGCCAAACCGCCAATGGTCAGCGAATTAGCTTTAACCGACATGTTGCTTGACTCCGTAGTTGACTACGGAAGTAACCTTATCTCATCGAGTCCATGGGTAACAGGTGTAAGCGTCATGTCGAAATTCAAATCTAAATCAGGGGGTGCTTCTCTCGCTGTCGGGGGTATGGCTGGACTTCTCGCCTCGGCCTGCTGTCTCGGACCATTGGTGCTTATCACTTTGGGGGTCTCCGGTGCCTGGATCGGCAACCTAACAGCTCTGGAGCCCTATCGACCGCTTTTCATTGGCGCTGCCATCGTCGCCATGTTCTTTGCCTGGCGACGAATTTATCGCCCTGTAGGGCAATGCTCACCCGGAGAAACATGCGCCATTCCTCAAGTCCGTAGGACCTACAAGGTGATCTTTTGGGCAGTTACGGCGCTGGTGCTGGTTGCTTTAGTTTTTCCTTACGTTTTGCCTCTATTCTACTGAAAGGAGAGTTCCCCATGCGCAAACGGTTTGTTCTTACCATGTTCCTCACTTTGCTCAGTATGCCCTCCTGGGCTACGTCTCAAAAAGTGACACTCTCAGTACCTGACATGACCTGTTCCGCGTGTCCGATCACCGTCAAGCTGGCTTTAAATAAGGTGGAAGGGGTGTCGCAGGTTTCCGTGAGCTACCCTGATCGAGAAGCCATCGTCACCTTTGACGATGCGCTCACTTCCGTAGAGGCACTCACCGAGGCTACGAGCGACGCTGGCTATCCCTCCACTCCCAAGCCCTCAGAAGCGATCCCGGAGGAACCATGAAGAATCCGAAGAACCTGCTTAGGGTTGGCATAGTAGGGACTATTCTGGTGGCACTTTGCTGCTTCACACCGATTCTGGTCATTCTGATGGGCAGCGTGGGGCTGGCCGCTCTGACGGGCTATCTCGACTATGTGCTTCTTCCGGCACTGGTGATATTCATTGGCCTGACTGTCTATGCGTTTTGGCGGAAGAAACAATATGACGCCAGCTGCGAGAGCAATTCCAACGCTCCAAGGAGTTCCCCGAGTGAAAGATGACAACAAACTGCATATTGCGGTAATTGGCAGTGGCGGAGCCGCCATGGCGGCTGCCCTGAAAGCGACTGAGCGCGGTGCCCGCGTTACCTTGATTGAACGTGGCACTGTCGGTGGCACCTGCGTAAATGTTGGCTGCGTGCCATCGAAGATTATGATTCGTGCAGCACATATCGCGCACCTGCGAAAAGAAAGCCCTTTTGACGCGGGCATCAGTGCTGCGGCTCCTGAGGTAGACCGAGCGAAACTGCTTCAGCAACAGCAGGCACGGGTGGAGGAGCTGCGTGACTCCAAGTATGAAAAGATACTTCGAGGACATAAGGACATCACAGTCCTGAACGGTGAGGCCCGGTTTCTCGATACCCATAGCCTGGTAGTCACGTTGGCTGAGGGTGGTGAAAAGCCGGTTCATTTTGATCGCGCCTTTATTGGAACCGGAGCCAGACCGGCGGAGCCGCCAATAAAGGGGCTGGCAGACACTCCTTACCTGACATCAACCAGTGCCTTGGCGCTGGATACCGTTCCCAAACGGATGATCGTGATTGGTGCCGGTTTCGTTGCCTTGGAATTGGCTCAGGCATTCGCCAGACTCGGCAGCAAGGTTACCGTTTTGGCCCGGAGCCGTTTGTTGTCCAGTGAGGACCCCGCAATCGGGGAAGCTATGGATGCAGCGTTCAAGCGAGAAGGGATTGAGGTGCTTAGCCAGACCCTGCCCAGCAACGTGGACTATAGCGACAACGAGTTCATCGTCGAGACGCCTGCCGGCACCTTGCGAGCCGACCAACTGCTGGTGGCGACCGGTCGAACGCCCAATACCGAGGCCCTGAACCTGGCGAGCATTGGCGTGGAAACTTTACGCGGCGCAATTCAGGTAGATGAGCATCTGCAAACCACGGCCCCCGGAATCTACGCTGCCGGAGACTGCACCAATCAACCGCAGTTTGTCTATGTCGCCGCTGCCGGAGGCAGCCGAGCCGCCATCAACATGACGGAAGGCGAGGCCAAACTCGACCTCAGTGCCATGCCCGGGGTCATGTTCACCGATCCCCAAGTAGCCACCGTTGGCCTCACTGAAGCCAAGGCAGTTGCACTGGGTTATAGCGTGGGCACCAGGCTGCTCGACTTGGAAAACGTGCCGCGTGCGCTAGTAAACTTTGACACCCAAGGATTTATCAAAATGGCGGCAGACCGCAACTCAGGCCGCTTGCTTGGGGTGCAGATTGTCGCAGGGGAAGGCGGTGAAATTATCCAAACGGCAGTGATGGCGTTACGAGCAGGTTTGACCGTTCAGGAAATCGGCGATGACTTGTTCCCCTATCTGACCATGGTTGAAGGACTCAAGCTCTGTGCGCAAACGTTCACCAAGGATGTAAAACAGTTGTCCTGCTGTGCCGGTTAAATGATGCAAATGTCGCCTTGGAGTTACCGGGGCGGCGGTATCAAATGTATAGAATATGGACAGCGGAGGGATGTCCGTCAGGATATCCTTCAACACTGAAGTGAACTTGAATCTAAGCTGGCCGTCTTCGTACATAACGTCGTGAGCACGGAAGCTCTATCCGTCCGACCCCAGATTCATCCGTCAAATTTTTCTGTTCGCTCCCGATACTGTTCACCAAAGCGATACCAGAACCCTTCTTCCAGAAGCTTATCGAGAAACCCCTTATCTTGACCAGCCCACTCACCCAGATAACCATAGCCCGGACGCATGCCAGAGTCTTTCATAAGAGAGTCACAAATAATCGCCGCAGGGATTGCGGTTGCGCGATAAAGATCATGGTGGCCAATTGATACTCGGCGCGATGCGCGGTCACCTCGGCTCTCGGCAGTCAATGCAAGACCAAATGGTTTCTTGGTGAAGTGTTGAAGGGCTGCATGGAACGCTTTTTGGCGAAATTGAAACGACAGGCACCTAGATATTTCAGTTCTTTCGAACGTCATCAGCATATCGGTAACCGGGTTGAGACCGGCGTGATAGAAGCTGAAGCATTCCAGTGATAGCTCCTGCGGTAAGGCTTGGAGTTCATCCAGAAAAACCGGAATACAGATGCTGCTTCCCAACCCACCTTCGAACCGCCTATATCGGACGTCCCAAAAACGGGATCGTGTCCATCCGCCATTGTATTTCCAACCCTGACTATCAGCGGCATTCAAGATGTCGGCAACACCGCCCCAGCCTATGTCGATGGATCGATAACGCCCATACATCTTAATATCCTTCACAGTCCCCGGAGAGGCCTTGCAAAGCCATCGAGCCAACCATCCAGGCAGCCCCGGATCAGCACCTGCATCTAGTATGAATCGGCTGTCGCTGGTCTCGATGAGTGTCCGCATATCCTGGAATACTTCAAGCTTGCGCGGGTTCGGCGTGATATCGATGTAGTCGGCTCGATTCGCAATACAGCCTTGAACCATATTCTCGATAGCAGACACAGAAAGGTCACATGCCACAATAACGACATCTTGCTCAAGCGAGCATTGCCTGGCCTGTGCTGCGTCAGCCATATCCATTGATCTGGCGCTAAAACGACCTGTGACACCGGCTTCGCGATCTAACTGTTCCGCCCGTTTACGCCCTTTTTCCAGCGAACGCCCTGCCAAGACAATGTTGCCGTCGATCCGTTGCCCCAAGAGAGTCGCAATAGCGGTCCCGGCAGCTCCGTAGCCACCAAGGATAAGCACGCTCTTGTTGCCCTGTCTCATCGTTGCTCAAGCTCCCTTTTGACATACTCCAACTCAACCCGGGTGTGTTGCGCTGCGTCTGACTCGATATCCATAAAGGCGGACATGAACCAACTCAAGGCTCGGCCTTTGGAGGAATCGGGGAAGACACCGTATACCCGATGAGAGAGACGCCATCCTTTCTCCGAGCGAGTCCTTTCAATTCGCAGATTTCCACCCTCGAACACGTCAACGATATCGATCCCCAAAAGGCTGTAGGTAGTTTCGGCTGACCATCTGTAGCGTGTTGGCGGAAAGACATCGTACACACGCCCGTCCAGAACCCCTTTTATTCCACCAACCGTTTCAACCTGGAGAAATCTAAGCCCGTCAACAAATCCCGTACCGGGTAGGCTCGTTATCTCAGTCAAAATATGAGCGTCATTTGCTCGGTGAAAGATGCCTTCGAAATCCGTCACTGCCCCCCAAATCTCCGTGCGGGGCGCATCAACCACAACGCTCTCGGTAACATCCACTTTCCGGGGATTAAAGCCTGCAAAGATCAAGAGACCGACGAGCATAAAAGTTGCGCAAGCCATTATCCTGCGGTTCATACCAAGCCCTCTTTTTCTTCAGATCATGCATCCATAAACCCTTTAGCACCTACAGGGTCAAATAGAGATATAACGAAGAAAATTCAATCAAGAGCTTAGATAGTTCGGAGCGATTGAACGCGTTCGCCATAGCTGATGAAGAGCATGCTGGGCTGAATGCGCGACAGCGCGCTTTAAAGAATTGGACGCTTTGCCTGACCGGGGATAAAGAATCTGGCAACTGATGCGAGGTTCGAAACAGTAATTCAGATGGAGATGTTCAGTCCCCCAAATCAGCCACACGCTTGGTGGTCGAGTTGGGGGCGAGTGCCAGGTCAAATCACTGCACGTTCAAATTTTTCTGGTGTTGCAACATCTGCTCCATCATCAGCTGCATTTGATCCATGCGCTCCTGCATCATCTGAATTTGTTGCTCGTTAGACAGACTACCACCATTTTTTGATTTACCGCCGCCGTTCATCATGTGCTGACCTCCCATCATGCCGTGTTTTCCACGCATCATGCCGGGTCCCATCATGCCGCGATGCATATAATCCATTTGTTCTTGCATCGCCTCCCTGTGTTCTCGCATCAATCGTTGCCGCTCTTGCGGTGAAGCTTCATCAGGTATGCGTTGCATGAGCTGGTTCATATGGGACCAGTTCTGGTGCATCTGCTGCATTTGCTCCTGATCCATCATCATGCCAGGACCATGCCCTTGCCAGGGGCCCTGGTCACCATGCGCTAGTACCAATGATGGAAAAACCAATAGCGCAGCGGTTGCTGCAAGCCCTTTAAATGAAATCATAAAGTTATCCCCCGAAAATGAGATGCCCACTCCATTTCACTTATCATTGTAGATCTTTATCCAGATAAACGCCGATCTTAACGACTAGAGTAAAATAGTCATTGACCCTGTAGTAACTATAGGGTTTTAAATTGCATCATTTGTACGAGAACCGGAGCCGAGAAAATGAGCAACACCTGTGACGGACAGTGTGGCAGTGAGGAAGCTGGCCCAGATAATTACACTCGGAACCCCGTTATCACCACACCTGGAGCCCAGATCAGCACCTACAAAGTGCCAAAAATGGACTGTCCTTCGGAAGAGCGAATGATTCGAATGGCGCTCAATAGCTTTGACAACATTCAGTCACTCTCATTCGACCTATCGAATCGAAATCTGGAAATTATTCATCAAGGCGAAGCCGGACCTATTACCAGCAAGCTGGAAACCCTGGGGCTGGGCGCTTCCTTACAGAAGTCAGAAGAGGCCAGCGCTGAATCCGTTAGAGCGGCTGAGTCGTCTAATGCCAACGAAACCGAGGAATCCGGTACTTTATGGATACTGCTGGCAATCAACGGCCTGATGTTTCTGGTCGAGATGACGATGGGCCTGATCGCCCAGTCCGCTGGCCTAATTGCAGACTCGCTAGACATGCTTGCCGATGCCGCCGTCTACGGTCTCGCGCTCTACGCCGTTGGGCATGGCATCAAAATGCAGGTCAGAGCGGCGCATGTGGCTGGCATTCTCCAGCTGATCCTTGCCGCCGGTGTACTGGTTGAAGTCGGCAGGCGTTTTCTGTTTGGCAGTGATCCTCAGTCGTTAATGATGATGACCGTCGCCTCTATTGCTCTAATTGCGAACATCAGTTGCCTTCTTCTGATCGCAAAACACCGTGACGGCGGTGCTCACATGAAAGCCAGCTGGATATTTTCGGCCAACGACGTGGTCATCAATCTGGGGGTTATCCTTGCAGGGCTTCTTGTTGCCTGGACCGGCTCCAACTACCCGGATCTGGTTATTGGCGGCATTGTGGGAGGCATTGTACTCATCGGTGCCAAGCGCATCCTCGCACTGAAAGGATAATTCGATGTCTGGAGGACGCACAAAGCGCGTAACAAAAGCCTTTTTAAGCTTTTCAGCGTTAGTAGCGCTGGCCGACCAAGGCATAAAGTGGCTCGTCCAGCAATCCATGGCTTATGGTCAGTCCATTGAAATCACCCCATTTTTTAACTGGGTGCATGTATGGAATAGAGGCGCTGCCTTTAGTCTCTTCGCCGATGGCGGGGGCTGGCAGCGATACTTTTTTATCGCAATAGCCTTTGTCGTCTCGGTCGTTCTCGTCAAATTAATTCAGGACAGCCGTCAACGAACCGAGGCCCTTGCTTATGCCATGGTTCTTGGAGGCGCACTAGGAAATGTAATCGACCGAGTTTTTCGAGGCTACGTTGTCGATTATCTGGATTTCCATTGGCAATCCTGGCATTGGCCTGCATTCAACCTTGCCGACGTTTTTATAGTCCTGGGCGTGATCATGATTTTGGCCACGAGCTTTAGGGCCAAAAAGAGCCCCGGTAAACAAGTAGAAAACTCGCAATCACAAACAGGCGACTACGGAAGGGAATAGGAGGGGGAATCAATGCACAGTGAATTGAACCGCTTCTTTCGCACGGAACTTCAGGCTGCCCACGATGCAGAAAGACTGGGCGAGTTCCAGGCAGCGTTCACCCATCTTGAACGCGCCCATATACTCAGCCAGAAATTTGCTCTGGCGCACGCGGCAACCCATCTACGAATGCTCAGGCTTGGATGGCGGACAAAAGACTTTCGTGAAGTGCTGGGGCAGTCTATTCGAACCATTGCCGCCCTGGTCTTTTCCCGAATTTGGGTTCCGGTCGGAAATACCGGTCGCGCAAATGTCAGCGCGTTTGCACCCATGCCGGTGCCCGAAGACCTGGCAGAGATAATGGGAAAAACGCGCGGTCAGTAGGGTTGCTCACACCGTCCCGAAGAATCAGCGGCTCCCTTGACCCTATAGTTGCTACAGGGTTCATAACTAGACCAACATCGTTGTTGATCATTGATAGAGGCAAAAATGCACGATCACAGTCACGGTCACGACCACAGCCATCATTTCGACACCCATAACCGCTCCTTTGCGATTGCTGTGTTCCTCAACATCCTGTTTGTCGTCATCGAAGCGGTGTACGGGGTCATATCCGGCTCGCTGGCGCTGCTTGCCGATGCCGGCCACAACCTCAGCGATGTTATGGGGTTGATCATGGCCTGGGCAGCCAGTTGGCTGGCCAGCAAAGCGGCAACCAACGCAAAGACCTATGGCCTGAAGAAAACCACGATTCTGGCGGCCCTGTTTAACGCTCTGATTCTGATCGCCGCTGTCGGTGGTATTACCTGGGAAGCCATTCAGCGCCTGACAGATCCTGCCGACGTCGCCGGGCTGACCGTCGTGATCGTGGCTGGCATTGGCGTATTGATCAACGGCGCAACCATGATGCTCTTTCTCAAAGGGCAAAAAGGTGACATCAATATCCGTGGCGCTTTCTTGCATATGGCCGCAGATACCGCAGTGTCGGTCGGTGTTGTGATCTCCGGCACGATACTGATGTTCACCAACCTGACCTGGATTGATCCGATTGTGAGTCTCGTTATTGCCGTGGTGATCTTTGTGGGCACCTGGCAGTTGCTGAAGGACTCCGTAAACCTGGCGGTGGATGCCGTCCCCAAGGGGATTGATCCTTCGGCTGTTCATGAGCGTCTTGAAAGTTTGCCCGGCGTACAATCGGCCCATCATCTTCACATCTGGGCACTGAGTACTACCGAAAATGCGCTGACCGTTCATCTGGTGAAACCGGACCCTGGGAGTGACGACCAGGTGATCAGTGAGGCTACGGAGATGCTGAACAAGCATTTTGGCATCCAGCATACGACCATCCAGTGGGAGCGTGGTGATGAACAATGCCCTAACACTGGCCACTGCGGGACGCAGGCTCACTAACAAAGCATGAGAGCGTGAAACTGACACTGGCAACTACCTTTCCAGCGCCCGCTGATCACGTCTGGGCGCTGGTCAAACAAAGCAGTACGCTGCTGTTTGTTTGCAAGGGTCTTCTGGGTTTTGGAGGTTCAGAGCGTTTTCCTCAAGAATGGCGAGAGGGAAACAAAGAAGTCACACGCTTAATGTTTTTTGGCTGCATCCCAGCGTGGAAGCACATACTGACGTTTAAAAGGATTGACGACGAACAGCGAATTCTTGCGACTGAGGAAGGCGGGGGCATGGCTCCCGTCTTGAACCACGTCATTCAGGTGGCCCCGGATGGAAGCAAGGCCTGCACCTACAGTGATGAGGTGAACATAGAGGCCGGGATTTTTACGATAGTGGTGTGGCTCTACGCTCACATTTTATACCGGTATCGCCAGCGTCGCTGGCGCACCTTACTGCGTAGGATAACGCATCATCCATCTGATTCTTGAATCAACACGGCAAGAAATTGCATGCGGGAAACGATTGAACGCCATCAGGTCTGGGCCTACCTCATCGCTGTTGTCCTCGGTCTTGTTGTCGGTTGGACAGGATCTCTCGGCGACAGGGTGCCGGATTACTTGATCTGGGCCTTGCTTGGGGTTCTGCTTTACGCCACGTTTACTCAGACACCATTGACTCACATGTCTGACGTATTCCGGGACCGTCGGTTCATGGGGGCCCTGCTGACCGGCAATTTTCTGATTATGCCGGCGATTACCGCTTTGCTGGTATTGGCACTGCCAGACAATGACGCGCTGAAGCTGGGGGTGCTTCTGGTATTGCTGATGCCCTGTACTGACTGGTTTGTCACCTTCACTGATCTGGGGAAGGGAGACAGCATCCGAGCCATTGCCGCAACGCCGGTTCTGTTGATTGCTCAATTGGCTCTTCTGCCACTCTACCTCTGGCTTTTTCTGGGCAGTAAGTTCGATGTAAACCTGGAGCTTTGGCGACACCTCCTGCCGGCCTTTGCCGGGCTGATTATTGTCCCGCTTACCCTGGCGTTCCTGACCGAAAAATGGACCAAACGCTCCCCGAGCGCCAATCGGCTCATTAGCCTGATGGGCTGGATGCCCGTTCCCTTGCTGACAGTCGTACTGTTCCTGATTTCGATTACACAGGTCAGCCAGATCTCCACTACAGGTCAGATTGTCTGGATATTGATGCTCCTGTTCCCGGCTTATCTGTTAGCAGCCGCTCTAGTTGGCAAAGGTTTGAGTCAACTTTTCAGGTTGCCTGTGGAAACCGGACGTACTGTTATTTTCAGCCTCGGCACGCGGAACTCCTTCGTGGTTCTTCCACTGGCATTGTCGCTACCCGAAGTCTGGAGCGCAGCAGTGATGGTCATTGTGGTGCAGTCCCTGGTAGAGCTGTTTGGAATGATGTTCTATCTCAAATCGGTGCCCAGTGAATTACGGCCACTTCGTTCAACCATGTAATGCGCAAAACACAGATACACACAATACTTTTGGAGTTCTCACATGCAAAACCGCACGCTCGCTCTGGGCCTCATTGCTTTAAGCCTGATTCCATTCAGCGCTGCCTTTATGTTCTATGAACGCCCCCAGGATACTAAGGAAACCACTACTCAGAACGCCCAGGCCGATAACACCCCTCTGGTAAGAGACTATTCGCCGATTATCGGACCGGAGGGCGCTCCGGTAACCATTGTCGAGTTCTTCGACCCATCCTGCGAAGGCTGTCGCGCCATGCATCCCTATGTAAAACAGATTCAGGCTGCCTACCCGGACAACGTGCGTCTGGTCCTGCGCTACGTATTGTTTCACAAAGGCTCGGAAGAGGCCGTCCGAATCCTGGAAACTGCCCGCGAACAGGGGGTCTACGAGCCAGTGCTTGACGCAGTCATGGAAGCCCAGCCCCAGTGGCATGACGACCCCGATGTCACCGCAGCATGGGATGCGGCGGAGTCAGCCGGGCTTGATGTAGAAACCGCTCGGGCCGGTATGGACTCGCCAGAAATTGACCGCATTATTCAACAGGATGCGGCGGACGTGAAAGCGGTTGGAATTTCTGGAACCCCAACCTTTTACGTCAACGGGGACAACCTGAGCCGCCTGGGGCCCCAAGAACTGTACGACCTTGTCAGCTCCAAGGTAGAGTCGTCTCAATAACAACATCAGAACCGGCAACGCTATGTCACTGCTTGACTACTTATTACCTTACGATTTTTCGCCGCTGACCATACTGAGCTACATGCTCGTGATGGGGTTTTATGGCATCGGGCTATTTCGGATGCCGGAACAGGACCGGCCAAGCGCACTGCGGATCTTTGCGTTCACTCTGGGGGTGATGATCTGTTATGCGGTGATGCAGACCCGCTTCGATTACTACGCGCAATACATGTTCTTTGTCCATCGGGGCCAGCACCTGATTCTTCATCATATCGGGCCTATCCTGATCGCGCTGTCCAATCCGTTGCCGGTCATGCGGTTCTGGTTTGAAAAAATTCGCCCGGGCTGGAGGCGCGCGCTACGGCCTCTGGGTTGGCTTTATCAGGTTCTGCAACAGCCCTTTATCGCCCTTTTCCTGTTTGTTGGGCTCATTTATTTCTGGCTGTGGCCATCGATCCATTTCGACGCCATGCTCAGCCGGGATCTGTACTGGGTCATGAATTGGAGCATGTTGCTGGACGGCCTGCTGTTCTGGTGGTTGATCTTTGACCCAAGACCGCCGGCGATCACCTCGTCGCTGGGGTATGGCAGACGCATGTTGGTTCTGGCTGCCGCAGGTGTGCTTCAGATGTTTCTTGGGGCGTGGATCGTGTTCTCACGTGACATGGTCTATGACGTTTACGAAGTCTGTGGCAGGGCCTGGCCGCTGGACCCAGAAGTCGACCAGCTTCTGGGCGGCATGCTGACCTATATCCCTCCGGCCATGATGAGCATCCTTGGCATTCTTCTGATGCTCCGGCGAGCCATGCATCAGGACGGAAAATATACCAATCAATCCAAACAACTTGAGGAAACAGCGTCATGAGAACTCGCTTTTGGCGACAGCGCACCAAAATCATATCGGCGACCTTAACGCTGATAGCATCCCTATTGCTGACTGGTTGCATTGGCAATGACGAGGAAGACTGGAACGGTAAAAACATCAGTGGCTTGATGCCTGAACTGGAATTCGACCTGATCAATAGTCAGGGCGAGTCGGTGTCTGGCGATGATTACAGTGGCCGCGTGAGAATGCTGTTTTTCGGGTTCACCTCTTGCCCCGATGTTTGCCCGACCGCCCTGCAAAAGCTCAATCAGGCAACCAGTGGCCTGGACCCCGAGCTTCAGGATGAAGTACTCACTTTGTTCGTGAGTGTCGATCCGAAACGTGACACGCCCGAGCGCCTCGCGGAATACGTGGATTTCTTCGGCGACAATATTGTAGGACTCACTGGAAAAGAACCCCAGCTTCGTGAACTGGCAAAACGATATAGAACAACCTTCGGTTATGACGAACCTGGCCCCGATGGAAATTATGCGGTGTCACACAGCAGCGCGATTTATGTATTTGATCGCGAAGGTAACCCTCGCCTTTTAATGCGGCCCGATTTGAGCGGGGAAGAAATTCGGCATGACCTCGCTGCTCTTATTCAGGAGGATGCCTGAGTTAACGAAGCTTGCCATTGGAAAGTAATGCTTAGCTGCTGCGGAATACGGCAGCAGCCCGTGACTCAAGATTTGATTGTCGGATGCTTATGTTCATCTTTTGCCGGGCTTCACATATCCAGCTTTTTTGGCCTTTGGGAAGCTGGGGGGGCAGGTCAATCGGGGTAAACATCGGCTTAGCCCATTATCGCTAACTCTATACCGGAATTAGTTGGCTCCTGAAAGTTGCTCCATCAACCATGATGAATCAAAGGCCAATGACGAGCTTGGAACCTTCGGGGGGGGAGAAGGAAGGCCTGACTCGAATGTTCGCTTTTGTTTATTTTCGAATCTTCAAAAAGTCTTCGGTTGGCTGTAAACATCCCTGTTTCAGTTGCACCGCTGATTAGAGTTATCCGGCCATCGGTGTTCCGTGAGCGTACGGCGGCCTCACTTTGAGCAGGCGGTCATGTTACCCCGAGTCCGCAACGCCTCGGAGTTCCCCTAAAACCAAATGCGCACTTCACCGGCCCGACTGCCGAGACTGCTTGACGAGGTACATCTCATGATCCGCACGGGCAATCAAAGCCTCACAATCTCGCTCGTCGACATTGGAGGTTACAACGCCCACGCTGGCTCCCGGATAGACAATACTCTCTCCATTCAGGTTAAACGTTCCTGCTGTCAGCTTTTCTAACCGTTTACGAATGACCTGACGACTCTCCTCAAGGTCTGGGGAGGATGCGGGACCGAAAACAACGAATTCGTCACCCCCGTACCGTGCCACAAAGTCGCTATCCCTCATGTCGGCGGTGAGCCTTTGTGCAATTTGAATCAGGAAACGGTCTCCCTCGTCGTGACCGTATCGATCGTTGATCGCTTTAAAGCCGTCCAGGTCTATGAATGCGAGATGCAGCGCTTTTCCGCTACGGCGGCTATAAGCAAGGCCTCTGGTTAGCTCTTGCAACAACGCCCTCCGGTTGGGAATACCGGTCAATGGATCTGAAAGCGCCTGCTGGCTGTAGACGAGATTTTCTCTCTGCAATTGCTCAAGCAAAAGGTCACGCTCTAGTTGACGGGCAATAAGTTTGGCCAGCATGGAGAGCAGTCGCCCGGCTTCGGGACTGACGTGGACGCGAGATCCGCTGGCCCCGCACAAGGTGCCATATAACTGGCCCTCCCCAACGCGGATTGGCTCGCTCAGATAAGTGCCAATCCCCAATGCTCTGGCCGCTTCCGAGTCACCCCAGCATTCTGCCACGTTGTCGGAAAACGGTCTTTTTTCATCCAGAGCACGCTTGCATAAGGTGTCTCCCCAGTCGACAGACAGTCCTTCTGGAATATTAAGCCGTTGCGTCTTCGTATTATGAGAGAAAAGAATGTGCTGCAGACCCGCGACTTGATCGATGCGAGTAAGGTATGTCGACTCAAGCCCGGTCACCTCTTCCAGAATCTCCAGAAAAGGCCGAACCAAGCCTTCGATATTGGTGCTTTCCGTAACAGTTACAGCGAGCCTGTCGAGGATGCCATTTGCGCTCATCGTCATCGGGTACTTTCAGCCCATTTACGATACGAATTGGTCCGAAAAATCGGACACCCTGACAGTCGAGGTTAAACTTGAATGGAGCATGCGTCCAGAGAGGACAAGGTTAGGTGACCGATTCCGCTAGAACGTAATTAGCACCCTCACTTCCCTTTGCTTGATACATCGCCATGTCGGCACGATGAATGATATTTGAAGCACTCATTCCATCGAACGGAAGGGTTTTACTGCGGGCGCGCCCTATTTTCCAAGGCGGTCGCGACCTGCCCTAAAACCGATACTCTGCCATGAATGAGCCAAAACTGTTCCTGGGATCTTCGCTCGGAGGCAGATTACTTTCCTCGACCGTGGGTGTAGACATCAAAAGGCTCAGATGAGCGCCAAAACGGGCACCAACCCAGTGTAATCCGAATATCGCCTGGCCAACGGCACGATTGATATCAATCGTATTCCTGTCGGTCCACTCATTATCAACCAGCAGGTTGCCCTCAACAGGTAGCGACCAGACGAAGTAGGTCGCCCTGAGAGCTACGGAAGCATAAAAATGAGCACCGCGAACCGGTTGCAAGGACGCGTTGTAATCCATGTTCCGGCCTATCGGGTCGGGAATGAAATGGAACCCCTGCGGCCGGTCTCCGAATCTGAATTCCAGGCCTGGCTGGGCGTAGGTCATTATGTTACCTAAAGCGACATCGCCAGACAGAGCCGCATCCATCCAGGCGTTTTGGTAAAACTTTTGTTTGGCACTGACGTACACGTTGAGCGCAGGTTCGAAACTGAGCTGGTTATCCCAGCCTTCAGGGTCATCCCCGGATATCAGTGCATGGACCGTCTTCTGTGTTTCTTCAGCAAACGCTTCCTCACCGACCCAGCCAAACAGCCACTGCGCTCCGAAGAAGGCGTCGTCATTGAATCCGTAAAAACCGTTGCCCCACCCAAGAAAGCCGATGTATGGCACATCATTTTCAATGAGCGTCGGTCGCTCGATGTTTGCCGGTGTCTGCATGTTCTGACCGAAGCTCCAGCTTTCGCGATAATTCAAACCCGGCCGGTCAGGAATAGCCCAGGACAACAATGATTTACCAAATGCCGGGGTGCCGGCCGTTTTATCAAGCGAACCAGAAAGTTCAGACGAGACAACAACCGAGGTACCGTTGGTGAACTGGTTGTCGGAACTCAGGATAATGTCATTGGAAAGCTCTAGCCGAATGTTCTGGGCGGCGTGGGTTCCAGGCGCAATGACTACCAGGCCCATGAGCAGATATTTAAGGTATGACCGATCATCTGCATTCAAATTGCTAACCTCCTACCCAACCGGGCCTGCTATCGCTTAGCTGTTGGCGTCTCTGCCAGAAATGGCACAAATTATGACATCTGCCGGAAGCTTTCCGGGAAAAGAGTCCGAGTAGTTACCGAGGGTGATCAAGCTTTCCAGTTGAAATGCCAATACACGAAGCCATGTCCTGAGTATCAATGTCACATACTTCAAAGCTAAATTTGACGGAGAACTCTATGAAGCAATCGACAAGCGAGCTTGAGGTTCGGGTCCACGATACTCTGATCAGGGATATCAAGCATCATCGCGCCTGGTTTACGGCCCTGGGCGTTACGTTTCTGCTGCTTGGAATGGCTGCGATAGTCTTTCCCTGGGTCGCGACACTGTCCATCGAACTGACTGTCGGTGTTCTTATGCTAGTAGCCGGGATCGCCCAGATGTTGCACTCTTTTTCTGTTCCGCGCTGGCGAGCGCACTCCCCTGGGTTCTAGGAGTACTATTGGGCATCGACTTTATTGTTACCAGTGTCTGGATGCTGGCGCTCGCCACCAGTGCCAAAAAGATCTACGAGTAAAACGCTTTCCTGTACGCTGGCTGCAATTAAAAGTCGTTGCCGGGACGAAACGGATCCTTGATGACAGACACGGCCATAGCCTTTCCAATATCTGAGCATCAACGCACCAAGGAGGCAAAATGAATACACCAGGGGACTACTCAGGCATATCGACTCTCAATCACTGGATTACCGCCATACTGGTGAGCGTCATGTTTGTGCTGGGGATTGTGGGTGGCCATGCTCCCGGGGAGAGCACAGAGGAATATGTAATGGGCATACACATCGCCTTGGGATTTTTCGTTTTCTGGTTCATTCTCTGGCGGGTAGTCTATCGATTCTACGAGGGATTTCCGCCCAATCAGGGACGTACACCGCTGGAATCCCGGGCAGCATACGCCACACAGATTCTGATCCTTTTCGTGTTGGTCTTGCAGGTAATCACCGGGCCTCTGTACATTTTCACCGAAGGCGAAGCCATGGATGTCTTCGGCTGGTTCAGTGTTTCTCTGCCACTGGAATCACTGGGCATACTGCACGAGCCAGCGGAAATCGTGCACATTTACCTGGGCTTCTACTTGCTGCCCATCCTCGTGGGCCTGCATTTCCTCGGCGCTGCCAGACACTATCTGACCAAGCGCCAGCAGACGCCCGCGGATCTGTCTTCCCGTGGGCAGGAATAAGGTCCGCGATCAAGCCGGCTCGAATTGCTCCTGCAGCCACACCTTGATCTCGTCAGACTCATAAAGCCAACGCTCAGTGCCATCGTCTT
>Ga0208300_100618_pt1 | contig 22997 bp, 19 predicted proteins | sample 23_taG_FD_184096 | JGI IMG/M metagenome (GOLD analysis project Ga0208300, IMG submission 184096) | Marine viral communities from Cariaco Basin, Caribbean Sea - 23_WHOI_OMZ (SPAdes) (version 2) | ecosystem: Environmental > Aquatic > Marine > Oceanic | place: Caribbean Sea: Cariaco Basin... | reverse complement strand
ACGTCGGGGCTGGGGTTGGGGCTGAGGTACGCTTAAAGGGTCCATCGTAAGTGTCCACTAAGGAATAAGTGGACGCTATCGTGAAGGCTGGAACCGTCGGCTCAAGATGGGGTGGCCGGACGCTTACCATAGTAAAGCAGTGGGCGAACGAGGAACCGCTGGTGCGGGAGGCTTTTATATTTGGCAGCCGCGCCAGGAACACTCATCGTGTTGACAGCGATCTTGATGTGGCTGTGAAAGTGAATGCTCAGCCAGGAGACGCCTCTGAATATGCGTGTTGGGTATTCGAAGCTAAGGCGCTATCGCGACGCCTTCAAGAACGCACTCCGGTAGCAGTCCAATTGGAGTGGTATGACCCGGTCGAAACACCTCACGTTCACATGGGGATGGTCGAGTCGAGCATCAAGGTATATTGGCAGTCCGAAACCTAGCAAGCGGCTGTAGTTCGGCCTCAGAATCCGCGGCCCAGACGCTCACTTCGCTCGCGACGCTAAGTCGAACGTTAAGCATAAAAGAAGCATGGGAAATTTGGAAACCAAAGAAAGATGCAGGTTCATGTCGAAACTCAGTAAATGGGCTACCAAGATCAGACGTATTCAGGCCTGTCTAAGGCCTTGGGGTATAGGCTGTAAATGCTTAACAAGGCTAGGTACGGCGACGACTTTATCGTTGCGGCTTCGTTTCCGCTACAAAGCCGCGCATGCTGGCGGCGTTGGGCCGCAAAACGAGGGGGAGATGAGTGGAGTTTGACTTTCCGAGCTACTCGCAGCCTGACCTGACTGGCCCGAGGCGTGAGATTGAGCTATCAGCCGAACAGGAGAAGAGGGCTCAAGAGGCTATTACTACACTTGCTAACTCCGGGCTAACGGTGGATGAGTTGTTTGCTGCCTTCCAAGACTGGCAGTCGAGGAGAACAATTGTGTCTCGTCGCTTCTTTCTATCTGCGGCGGCGTTGATCGGTGGCAGTTATTGGGTCGGCGTCGACCTTTCCACCATATCGAGGATAGGATAATGGAATCAGCAGAACTCATCGGGATTGCGGTCGTCGGGATCTATGCTTTGTATGCTCTGATCATGATGGCTTTTGGATTAGGCCCAACAACAGCTTCAACCCGAACGGTTCCTCCGCTGGCGCTTCGGAGTCGGCGGGTTAGGCTGAGCGCTAGAGGTTGAAGTAGAGAGAAAAGATGCTTTCTGAAAATGAATTTAACCTGCTCAGTCACTTCTTGAATAACGCCTTTCTTCGAAGAGAGGATTTTTCATCTGACAAGGAATTCGACTCGGCATGTGAGCGTACCTTGAAGCTTTTCCGTCTTGGGGTTTTGCGGTCGGAATCGACAAAGCCATATCGTCGTAATATGACAGGAAGTCGGCCTCGTTATCTCATCTTGGGGCCGTTTCACTTGTCCTCGGAAGCTGAGGATGTGCTAGACCATAAAGATTATAGGTCATACATAAAGGATAATTCTCGGCGTCAGTGGACGCTGGGGAATAAGTTAGCTGGATTGAGTTTGCTGGTGACGGTCTTGGGGCTCATCATCACCTTTCTAGTCGGTTAAAGCACCTAACCAATGGCTGTACCGAATGGCCTACGCTGGTGCTTCAGTACGCCGTACAGCCATGACGCTCGGTATCCAAAAACTTGTAGGGGGTAATGTGTCAGTTATAGCACAAATTATTGCGTACATTGTCAGCCCGCTCGCAACTTTTCTTGCCGTTTGGGTGGCTTATCTTTCTTTGCTCACTCGTTATCAACCACAGCTACTGATCTACTACCAGCCCAATCCCGGTGTTCCCTCCCTTATCGACTTGGTTATTGAGAATATCGGGAGCGGTAGCGCTATCGAAGTGGTTTTTTCAAAGCCTTTGCCTATTGGCTGTTTCGGTATCGAGAAGCCGGACGGTGATGGCTCGGAAATCCCAAAGAAAGGTTTCCCCGTAGTATCGTCGGGACAACGCTACGTTTTTAATGGCGGTCAGTATGCAGGTCTAGAAAGTAAGGTCGGAGATGGATTGGATGTAAGGGTGTCGTACAAATTTCGGAACCCAGTCGGATTTCTTAGCAAGCACAGGGCGACGTTTGTACTCGGTATTGAGCATCTGAAGGAAATGCCGACGCGAACAAGCGCTGGCCAGGCGATCATTGATGCATTGAAGGGGCCGAATAAAACCAGTATTCAGGAAATTCGCGATGAGCTCCGTATTCTCAATAGGCAACTTAAAACCCTCTTCGAAAGAGACGACGCCAAAGGTGGAGATACAGAAGCCTAAGCGGGCGCGTCCTAGCGCCTCCGCGCGCGGAATGCGGGTATCGATAATACTCATGGACTCGGCGACCAAACAGCTTGCCAGACTGAAAATTGCGAGGGTTTAATCCGGTAGCGGGCAAAGTTGCCGGCGTGCAGGCTCAGGACCTCGTTTTCGGCCACTTCCCTGAACCGCTGCCGGTCTTCTTGCGGAATATGCTGCTCCGCCCACTGAGCAATGCGATGGAACGCCGCTTTCTTGCTCAACCGCTCAAGCACAATGTTCTGGACGACGTCCTGCAATGCCGAGCGATACTTCAACCGGAATGGGTCGGGTTCGCCGAGCGATTGTCTGACGGCGGTATAATGCGCCGCTGACCGCTCATAAGCCCAGATGAACACATCCTTGAGCAGGTCGATCCGGTTCAGCTCATATACGCCGAGCATGGCTTGGGTATAGATATCAGCGGGCACCTCCGTGAAGGAGAGCGGGATCAGATTCGATTTGATGAACGGTATATTTGCCGCCAGCCGGGAGACGCGCTTGTTCACGTCATCGAACGGCTGCAAATACGGCAATTGAACCATGATAAAAAACGCCTGCTCGAAGGGATCGTCGATGGCGCCGGCCGTCGCCAGGATCTGATCAAAATAGTCTTCAATCAGTTGTGGCACTTCGAGGGGGTGAAACAAGGACTTTTCGATGCCAACCGCGATTCGGCGCAAGCGGCCGGTTGCCTCCGGGTCGGCCAACAGGTTGTTGGCCAGCAGCGCATGAAGATTCAGGATCGTATAGCGGTTGAAGCCGATCTCCTCCGCTGAGCCCACAAGAAATTCGATGGCGTCCTTGTGGTTCAAGATCATTTGCGACTCGACGTGCGCCTTACCCGCCGTCTCTTCCCCGAAGGCGATCAATCGTTTCGTATCAAGCAGAGAGTAGGTGTTCCCCTCCAGGCGGCTGGAGTTCCACGAAAGATCGATCAGCAGGCGGTTCAGAATCTGTTTCGCATAGGTGCCCGCCGGGCGGGGCCCCGAGGGCGGCGTGCCGATTTCCCTAAGATGCGCGCGCTCGGCGGGTGAAAGATAAGCCGTATGGTTGGGCCGGTACTGGTTAAGAAAGCTGTGTTGATAGCCCGCCGGCTTGCGTGACCGAAGCGGTTTGCGCAAGGCGTTCTGGATCTCGGCGGCCTGGCGGGAGAGGGGTATAGCGCCCGCCGCTCCCTCGTGTGAAGATTCCCGAACGCCGCTGCCCGCCCTGGGCTCGGTGTCCGCAGGGAAGTATCGGACCCACCGCTTTTCCCCGGTCTTAATGAGCCGGCCAGCATCCACCAGGTATTTTAAACGGTACTGGAGCGTGCGCCTGGGCAGCGATTGCTCAAGAGCGTCCAGGACGGCTTGAAGGCCGACACCCTCAGGGTGGGCGGAGACCGCCGCCTCAATGTCCTGTAGCGGCTTTTCAGGTATTCGCTTCGCCATGATCGGGTATGTTGCGCATTGGAGGTTATGCGCAATTAAAGCACGCCAATGCGCAGCTATCAATCCTATGCGCAATTAATGCTGCGCATAGGATTAAGGGTGGCTCCCGTGGGGCAAGACGTGCTGGCTGCAGGATTCGGGGTTCTTCACGGTGTCGCCAGACCCACCCTCTCTTCACCCAGAAGCTCCACCGCGTCGGCCCCTACCGCAAGGCTGGTCAGGCTTGTGCGATATAAAAGTTAATATAAGTGCTGTTATCATCGATAAATAGTCATATATGAAGGTTTTCAGATGATGTCTCGATCTCCCAAAGGTTCCGACAACCCGGCCGTGATGCCGCCGCCGGTGGCGCGTGCATTGCGCGACCTCGGCCAAGACCTGTCGGTGGCCCGCCGCATGCGCCGCTGGACGCAGGAGGGCCTGGCGCAGCGGATGGGCACATCGCTGAGCACGGTCCGGCGTATGGAAGACGGCAACCCCGGCACCGCCTTGCACACCTTCCTTCGCGCCCTGCATGTGCTCGGTCGCCTGGATGATATGGTCAAGGTCATGGCGCTGGACCAGGATACCTTGGCCCTGGAATTGGCCCGGGAGCGGTTGCCGCAACGGGTGCGGTCAGCCACTGGAAAAAGAGCGAAGATGAGGCCAGACGGTACGTCAGCAAAAGGCCGCGAGACCGCCGGCGATGACGACGAACTCGAGGGTTTTTGATGGCGGCGTGATCCCGAACATGCACCGGCATCACCCTGGCCCGGAAAGAAGTGGCCTCTGACATCCGTCAGGAAGTGATGGGCCTGATCCTAATATTCACTAGAAACACGACGCCGCCAGCCAAGATTGAGTGAGGTGGTGTACTTTATCTAATTAGTAAGGACTCACTCAGGATGATTCGAGCGAGGGAGTTGGCTTTTGGAGACGGCATCAGTCAGGCTGCCAAGCAGCTGTGTGCTAACAGGTTTGTAAGGTGCTAACTTTTCTGGTCTCATTTTGTATCGGGGTCAATAAGAAAAGCGATATGGCGACGGCATGTTTATAAAATGTTCCGGTTGGCGTCATAAAACCTTCAAAGGGGGGGGGCGAAATAAGCCAGAAACTAAAGGATACACTAATAGTGCTTTTGCCGTTTTTATATGGGATAAATTCGGTTACTGGTAGTTTATATTTTTTGGAAAAATTTTAACTATAAAGGAAAGTTAAATCGTGACAGATATCAAGGCGCGGTTGTCTCTGAGCCCAAAAAGCTACAGAGAACTGAGAATGGCTAGAGGCTTATAAATTGGGAAAGAGAATTCCAGAACCGACCGCTAATAACAAGAAGCAGAATAGCGAGCGTGCGCGATTCGGGTTGCGCCTCAACTCTATTAGGCTCTTGTCAGTCGGTGATCAGGCCCGCGCCCGACTCATCGTTCTAGCCTTACTCGGGCGATGGATCGAGATGGATTACCCTGACCTGGAAGGAGCCTCTTTTCAGGCGTGCTGGTTCGATCACCCTGCGGTAGATGAAATGCTCACCTTCATACGAAGCCTGCCTTTTGAGCGCGGAGCTTACTACTTATCGGTCACATACAGTAAGTTGATTGAGCATGAAGAACGCAAGGCGGCGGGAATGTTTTTCACGCCGCCGGAGGTGGCCAATAGCTTGCTTTCAACTTGCGAGAAGTTCGGCATTGACTTGGCCGCAGCGCGAATAGTCGATCCAGCCTGCGGGGGGTCCGCATTATTGTTACCGGCTGCAATCCTGATTAATCAATTGCTGACTCGACAGGGTATGGAGGCTCGTGATCGAATCGCACACCTCCAAACGCATCTTGCCGGTGGTGACATTGATGACACTTTGAAGCAGTTGTCAGGGTACTTCCTTCAGATGGCGCTGTATGCAGAAATTCGGGAGAGTGGAGTACTACCGCAGTTTTCGCTGCGACTTCATGACTCATTGGCCTCGGGCTCAAGCGTTTTCATGGATTTCGACTTGGTGTTGTGCAATCCACCTTTCCGCAAAGTTACTGCGCGAGAAAAGCACAACGTGCCAGAGATTTACAGGCACTGGATGAAGGGGCAGGCTAACCTTTACGGCTACTTCATGGCGCTATGCATTGATATGCTCAGACCGAGAGGTATGGCAGCAATTATCACGCCGTCTGGTTTTTTGTCGGGCCATAGCTTCACTCCACTGCGAAAGGAACTCGCTTCAAACAATACCGTTTGCAGTATTGCACTTAGTCCAAAACGTGCAGGATTGTTTATTGATGTACAGCAGGAAGTTGCCGTCACCCATGTTGTAAAGGGGCGGCTTTCTGGGCGTCGACCGCAGGTTCAAGTGGAAGCATTATGCCGAGCGACAGGGGTTGAGGTGCTGAATAGGATCGAACTTCCTGGCGACGGACAGATCTGGGCAATACCACGCAATGCGGATGATGCTTTAGTCCTAGAACAGGCTGCACGCTGTCCAGCGAAATTGGCGGACTATGGTTATCGCGTGCGCATTGGACATCATGTCTGGAATCGTGATGGACATCGGCGCCCCCAATACAGCCGTGCCGAAGACGCCCTTGCCGCTGGTGCCACTGTAGTTCCGCTCATCTGGGCTGATCAGATTGCCCCGATGCGGCCGATCGAGCCGGTGTGGGGCAATACATCTGAGTGCGTTCGCACGGTATTGGACTGCAGTGGTGATAAGGCGGACCAGTGCACTAGAACTCCGGCCGTTTTGATCCAGCGTGTGACTAATAATAATCAGAAAATGAGGATTGTTGCAGCGCCTTTGAATCGTAATTTTATCTCGAGATGGAAGGGTTTTGCTGCTGAAAATCATGTCGTTATTCTAGAGCAAACGTCGCCAAATACCTTCCTTTCCCCCGATCAATTAGCAGAGCTTCTCAGCACTAATTGGGTTAATCGACAGCTGAGCTGTTTGTCAGCCTCAGCTAACATTTCAGTATTCGAGTTGGGTCACCTGCGTTTGCCAGACCCTGCTATTTTGCATGACGCGATTAACGCAGAATCCAGGGTAAGCCAGGCTCTCCAGAACACGGTGGCGGTATGAAGTTTAGACGAGACCTTGACAGGCTGAAAGCGGCGCGTGAGGCCAAGCTCAAGCGGAAGGAAAAGATCTTGCTGGAGAGGGCTTCTAGTAAGCCAAAAAAGAAGAAAAATAAGTGGGAAAAGAAAGGAAAAGAAAAGGTTTTGTCTAAGGATCGATGGCCGTCACCAAGACCACGAGCCAGCGCCCTGCCGATGCCACTAGAATGCAGGGCATCCTTGCCTATGCTATTTAGGGAAGATGACGATCAGCCTATTTACCCGTCTGATGGGCTGTGCTCGTTAGTGGAGCTTTATCGATATGCTTCAAAGCATCGTAGTCGACATATCGCGATGTGCTGGCCAGTAGCACCATTACAAACTGGATTGATTCATTCGCTCGCTACGATGCAGAATCAGGCTAACGGAGACAAGCTTGGAATTCGCGGCGCGTTATTTCCCTGCAAGTCCAACGTATTTTATGCGCTGAATCACTTGGGTTGGGGAACCAGTGATATTTTAGATATTTTCCGGCGCAATGCTGAAGTTGGTGCGAGCAGTAACAGCTGGGTTACGCGCAGTCATCGGGATAAGGACCCTTTCCTATTTTCAGTTTCGGAACTGGAAAGAGCTGGAGACCCAAATCTACACCCGGCTCTAACCGATCTTATGCCTCACTTCTATTCAGGGGCTAGTTACAGTGGTTGGTCAGACTGCTCCCATCGTCTGTTGGGCAACATCCTGGCGCGGATTCGGCGTCGCAATGTTGGGCAGGCTTTTCGTGCGACGGCAAGCAATGTGATGGGCGGCCCATCATCGGCGCCTGATGCATTGTTCGCAATTGATGGTCGTCTGCCGGTTTCCGACGTCAAACGAGCAGTTGCCGACCTGTATTCCCATGATGTCGAACTGGATGTAGTGCTCGTTGCCTGGCCGTTGAAGGCCCGTTTGGAATATCCGAACTGGAAAGCCATGACGACCAAACTGGTCAGGACTCTGGATCAGTTCACCGGGGGAAGTGGTCCCGGGATTGTTTGCATTACTGATGACCCTCGCGCCGCTTTTGAGCTACGGGATAAACTTTATGATACGACTTGCGCATCCGAATTAACGCCATTCGAACTTCATGCTGTAGCCGGCCGAGTTGGTGGGCACAGCCTCGTTGTCAATCAGCCTCCGATTGAGGCTACACGACCACTGACTTTTGACCTGCAGCTGGTGGACTCCGATGCAGATCGGTTGTGTCGTGACATTTATCGGGTAGCGAAAAACAATGGCCTTGACACGCCCGACAATAACCCTCTGGCTGACGTTATCGGCCTAGTCTCCCGGGTCTCTTCCCTACCCTGTGGTTTGCGGGATCTGGATGAAGAGATGCAGGGCGGCGACATCAGCGAGCGGTCCGCTCGTTCGTATCGCTGGCTCGACATCAAGGCCGCCATACAAGAGCGCCTACAAACCGCACCGCTGAGAACCGATGCCAACAGGCTATGGCAGACCTTGGACAGGGTCCCTGACTTGATGGGAAGAGCCCGCGAGGCTACGAACTTTGGGTTGCGTCTGGCGAAGCTGGCGGCCCAAGCCGCCGGCTCAACGCATGTTCTACTGGTTTTTGAATCAGAGTTTCGGCGTCAGCTAGCCCGCCGTTTTTTATCCCGCTATGCGGATTACCCGCAAGGGTTGGACTTTGAGCAGCTAAGGCCACGCCTGCACTTCATCATGACCCAGGATTTGGAATACGCACTAACACAGAAGCCTCAGGTGCGCGTAGTGTTCGTTGGGCTGAACAAGGAAGCGACCAACATTATTTTGTGCAGCAATAGTATTCCCAATCGCACCACGATCCTGAGTACACATCGTTCTGCCTTATTCCTTCGGGGAACGTTGCGCGCGATTCTGGAACATTTTGAAGAGACTTTCCGCCCCTTGAAAACGCGCATCGAGTCACTCTTAGAACAAACGCCAGACGGTAGCGAGTCCTTTTCACTCATGCGCCAGTACAACGTTCAAATGCCGGATCTCCAGATTGAGCTCAGCGACTTCGTGGTGGTTGATGGCCAAGATCTGGCGGATCAACCTAGTGCCTGGCTAATACGACTGGATGATCATCGTATGCTGCGGCGGCTACCGGAGCAGCGAGTATTTATCTATGACCCATTGTCCGAAGGCAGCAGCGGGCATGGTTTCAGGGAGAGAGAGGTTCGTGATCTTAAGGTTGGTGATCAGCTGTTCGTTATGTCCGCAGAGTTGCGTTTTGAGCTTGATGAGTTGCTGCGTAAACACGATATTCTGCGTACCGACGATGAGATCTTTGAGGATCGGCTGCGCGCTTATCACCAACACGCCCATGAATTGCTGAATGAAAAATGTCCCGGGCTTAATCTCACCGATCAAGTAAGGACACTGCGATCTCAGATTCTGGCTGATTATCCGCAGTACGCTGAGCTCTACCCGCAGCCCGCGGCGATGCGAGCTTGGATCAATTTGAAGGATTACCTCGACCGGCCCATTGAGGAGTTGCGACCATTTGCGCCGGCTCGCGAGGCCTATTTCAAAGCTTTTGCTCTGACACTGGGCATGAACGAGACCCAGGCAGCGGTGTTCTGGAGCCGAGTCATCCAGCCGTTTCGCTTCGCGCGGCGTACCGGTGGCAAAAAACTCGCGGATGATTACGCCACGCTGCTGCTTGAGCCCGAACACCTCATGTCGCTGGGCCAGATTGCCCGGCGCGAGATCGAATCCTTAACCACCCACGCGCGCGAGCACGCTTTCGCCGTGGAAGAAATTCAAAGAGGACAACGCCGGAATGATTGATCCCGTGACTCGTGTCGACCCTTCCGCAATTCCTAGCTTGCTCAAGGAGGCTGTGACTGATTCGCTATTGGGTGAAACTTTTGCCCGTATCAGCGGAGAGGGCGAAACCGGGCGCATAATCCAAGGACTGAAACCGCGCCAAGCACTCAACTCTGGGTTTTTACTCCCCCGACGCCGCCCCGAAGGTGATGATGAAGTGACTTCGCCAATCTGGATCTCCTCATTGGGTACGCAGTTCGAGGTCAACGCTCATGCTTCAGGCGTGGTAAGGCTAACCCCGCGAGCCAGCGTGTACCTGCGGGTGCTACCCACAGTAAAAGAGTTCGAGCGAATCTCCGTAGGAAGTCACCTGAATATCCGCCCTGAGATCGTGCAACGTTATCGTTTGCGCCGTGGGCAGTTGCGCAGGGCTTTGCAGAGCGAACTGGGCGACAAAAGTCATCCGAACTGGAACGCTCGCTGGGAGGAGATCGCAGTTCAGGCGTGGGCCCATGCCGGGGTTCCAGAAAGTCTGCGAAAAGTGCTTGTCGAAACCGAAGGCGCTCATGATGAACCGAATAACCAAGAGCCGGATGATGACGGCGTCTCTATCCCGCCATTTGGACAAGACCAGGAGGAGTTGCACCGGGAAGTCCTTGCGCATCAGGAGCTATTGGAACCGCTGCGCATTCCGGAAAAATGGCAGCGTCTGGACTTTACTCTACCGGATTTTGAAGTGGACTTGAATCAGCAAGACAAGGATATAGAAGCCAGCGTTGCTTTAGCCACGAGAGAGATGCAGACAGCGATCAGGCGACAGCTTGCTGCTTGGGCTGCCAGTGATGAAGGCCGGAGCTGGGGATATCGCACCCGTCCTGAACTACCGGTCTCTGCGGCTTTGGACTGGGCCCAGACGTTGGAAATGCTTCGAGGCCGCAAGGAGCCGGATGCTCTGCCTCTCATTAACCTACAGTGGGGGGTAGAGCGGACACGGAATTACCTAGACCCAAGTCGCTACAGCATTAAGATCACATTGGAGAACAGCAGCGACTATCAGGCTCGCGTGACCGATACGGAGCACAGCGTGTTTTTGGCCGGTTTCCAGATGCAGTTGCCACGCACGCTACACGCCCCCCTAAAGCTTGCCCGGGTCAAGCCCAGCTATCGCTATAACGCCTATCTCAACTATCCTGCGATGGGCGTGAACAACGGGATTGAACTGGTCGCCCGCGATGACGAGCAGATCACACTTCGGACCACTTGGCGCCCGCGCTACGACCAACCACGTATCGAGCCGACCTCGCCCGGTGGGGTGTCACGCAAGATCCGCACTCTGGCCAAGGCGGAGGGCGTCGACGGTTTGATGCCACTTGTGCCGGCCTACACCCGATGGCTTGAGCGAGTTCGGGCGGACACGGACCCCACAAAGGGAATCCTGCCGACCGAAACGGAATCCCGCGAAAAGGAGCATGCAGCCTTTTCCAAGGACCTGGAAAACTGGGAGCGGGAACGTGATGCAATTGATGCGGGGCTAAAGCTGCTGCAGGAGTCCCGTAAAGCTTGGTTGAGTCGGGGGCCGCAGACCGAACCCAAAGCTTACGTGTTCGAGGCTTGGCTGGCAATGAATGAGGCCATGGCCAACTTCATGGAAAACAAGCTCAAGACCGATGATGCAGAGTGGCGACTCTTCCAAGTCGCCTTCATTTTGGCGAGTCTCCCCGCTCTAGCGTCACGGATGGATGAGTGGCGTGATGAGTATTATGACCCCAAACGCGACGATGCCGTGACTTTGCTGTATTTCGCTACTGGCGGTGGCAAGTCCGAGGCATTTTTTGGTCTGCTGGTCTTTGCCCTGTTGTTTGATCGTCTGAGGGGCAAAAGGTTGGGGGTGACCGCACTGGTGCGCTATCCCTTGCGTCTGCTCACCATTCAGCAGGCCCAACGTTGTGCCCAGGTGCTGGCGTATGCCGAGGAGGTACGGCGCAAACACGACTATGGCGGACACCCGCTTTCCATCGGATTTTGGGTCGGTAGCTCTGGCAGCCCCAACTACATGAACACGGAGGGTATGCGTGACGTACCGAAGATCAGCGACAAGCCAGCAGATCAGTCCACCGAAAATGGTCTGCTGGAGACAGATTACCGCGCCGCCAGGACCGCATGGCGCAAACTACCGACTTGCCCCAAGTGCCACACCGAGACCGCACTTCGACAACACGTCGCACATGGCCATACTGTGTTGGGGCATTTCTGCATGAACACCGCCTGCATGTTTAACGAAGGTGGAATGACGCCGCTACCATTCTACATCGTAGATGAGAACATCTATGCTCGGGCGCCTTCCGTATTGCTGGGCACCGTAGATAAGCTGGCCCTGATCGGCCATAGCGGCAATACCATCCGTCGGATTATGGGCATGTTCGGGGCTGCGCCCTGGATTAATCCCCCTGATGAGCGGCTGGTCACGCCGCGAGACGCCCAAGAGTATCGACGCCAACCGAGCGAGAAAAATCTGGAAGGCATCGCCCCTGCTTACCCGGGCGGTGTGGAAGTGTTTCACGACCCATTCCCTGCCCTGATTGTACAAGACGAGGCCCACCTGCTGGATGAGTCGTTAGGCTCATTTTCGGGCCTATTCGAGTCCACCCTTGAATCCGTATTCCGTTCCTTGGCCGTCCCGTTGGGTGAGCGCGTTGCCCGGGATCCGAATGGGGTGTTCCGCCGTGCGAAGGTCATTGCTGCTTCGGCCACCGTGAGTGAGCCGGATCGGCAACTGGAACATTTGTATCAGCGCAGTATTCCTGCGATGCAGTTCCCGGCGCCCGGCCCCTCGCTCTACGAGAGCTTCTATTACAGCCCGCGTCCCGGGCAGGGCGTTGGCAGGAGTGCCCATGTCAACCCAGAGTTGTCCAGCGAGTGGGCCCGTGTGTACATGGCGTTCATGACCAATGGCAGGCCCCATACTTCCGTGACTACTGCGATTTTAGCCCACTTCAATCTGGTGATCACCCGGAACTTCCGTGCGTTGTGTAGCGCCAATGATGACCAGATCGAGGCGGTACGGACTCAGTTGGCCGGTCATGTGAGCGATGGTCCTCTGGCTGAACTGCACCGGGAGGCGATTGCCAGTGCCGATGCCAAGCACTTGGCTACCCTGGTCGATCTGCACCGCGTCAATCTGACTTACGTGACCAACAAGAAAGGCGGTGACCAGCTACTGGCAGCGCAGGCCGAAGAAACCCGAAAGTTGCATGATCGAGAAGGCCAGATGATCCGGGACTTAGATACGCGCCTGATCTCTGGCGCCGTGGATCAGGGTGAAATTCAAAATGTGATTGAAGATGCCCAAGATCGAGTTCGGCCGGGAGCTGCCTTCAAGGAAATCGATGAAGAACTGCGTTCGGTGATAGCGACCTCAGCAATCTCACACGGAGTGGATGTGGACGAGTTCAACTCAATGGTATTCGCGGGCATGCCATCAGGCATCGACGAGTATATTCAGGCCTCCTCGCGAGTGGGGCGCACACACGTTGGGTTCGTGCTATTAGTTCCGACACCGCAACAGCGCCGAGACCGCCACATCGTGCATATCTTTGACAGCTATCACCGGTTCCTCGAACGGATGGTCCAGCCCGCAGCCATCGATCGCTATGCTGAGAAAGCCGTAGTGCGTGTACTGCCGAGCGTCATTCAAGCCTACTTGCTTGGCGTTGTTCCTTGCGTGTCGATGTTGAGCATCCCTGAAAAGTCCCAACTGGAGACTCCGTTTCAGTTGGGCCAGATTAACCAGGCTTACCGCAACGGAGGTAAGCCCTACATGGATCGTATTGTCGGCTTTATGCAGCAAGCCATCGGTTTGGTCGAGCCTTATACGCCGAATGATCCGGACTACTACCGAAACCTGATCGAAAGCTGGGTACGAGTGCGAGTGAACGATGACTGGAGCAATCAGACCACCCTTACGGAGTCAGTGGAGGGTTATTTCCGCAGTCAGACACGGACCATTCTCAAACCGATGATGTCTCTACGTGACGTGGATGAGATGGGCACAATCTTCGGTGGCCTAAAGCACAATCAGCCTGTGGAGCATTTGCTTAATGCCATGGATTTCATTCGAGGCGGGACTGCCAACACAGAAGAAAGCGAGAACAGTTAGGAGCACACATGGCTAAACGAAACGATCCGGCAAGAAAGCCGCCTAGCATGAAGCGCTCACAGGGGCAGCTCGCCAATGCCTACGCACCGGGAGCTTTTTTTACATTCGAGGGTGGACGCGGCGCTTGCATGAGCCGGGTTAACCCGAGCGCGCCGGGGCATGAAATGATCCTGCAGCGCGAGCATCAACAACAAGTCATCGCTCGCCTGAATGAAGCCTTACGTAGCTGGCTAGACCGGGCGCGAGCAGCTCGTGGTGGAGTCGAACCGGACAACCTATGTATGGACGATGCCCTGCTTAAGGATGGTCAATTGGAACTGCCTCCAATTGATTCGCTGGTGTTCCTGCGGCCTGACACAGTGACCTATGAGCCTATGCCCTTGGCCTTCGTATGTCGGCACTGCAAGCGCTTTGAGCATTTCGAGAGCATTCGCGAATTGGATCGTAAAAAGCATCGCTTGAATGGCGAGTGCACAGCTTATGAAGGGGATTGCCATTGGCGCCAGCTCGATGTGGTATTTGTCAGCCACACGGGTGAAGTCGAGGTCCCGCAGCCAGGCCGGTATACTTGGTCCCAGAGCGCTGAAGAGGTGCAGCGCTGGCACAAGACCTGCGAGCACTGCCATGGCGACCGGTTCTGCCTGGACATCAGTTCCAGCCAGATCGGCAAGTGGTACTTCTACTGCGCCACGCCAGGTTGTATCGGCCAGCGTTCCCACCGGCACTGGCACCAGTACTCGTACTACCTGAGCGGCCACTATCAGGACCAGGCCGGCAGCCATCCGAACGAGTGCCGAATGGTTCCGGTCTCTTACCGGGCGAGCATGGTCCATTATGCCCAAATGGAGCGATTCGTCCTGGTGCCAACCTCGCAGCAGAAGCTTCTGAACATCATCAATAGTTCCAACCGGGAGCTGATGCACGAATTTCTGGCCAAACGCTTCCGCTATCCCGGAGAGGAGTACAGCGAAGAAGAAATTAGGGAGCGTCTGGAACAGGCGGGCATGAGTAAAGATTGGAATAAGTATAAGAGCTTGCTCGTCTCAGCTGAGGGCATGGACCAGGAAACTGCTAGAGATTTGCGGTCGATTGCACAGGATATGCTAGATAGTTTTACGCAGGGTGATTCGCCCATTCTTGAGTCTCGTTTTGAACTGCCTGATGCAGTGCGGCTGGGGGTTGCCAGCCGAGATGAGTTCACTGGTCGCTTCGATCCGTTTGTGCTGGCTGTGGAGCATGAGGCGCTGGAGCGCGGAAAACTGAAAGTTGGTGACGCAGGAGACAAGCAGACATTTGTGCGCTTTACCGCCATGGACAACGATCTATCCCCCAAGAATCCAACAAAAAAGGCAGCGCAGGAAAAAGAAACCCAACGCATCATTGGCCAAATGGGCATCGACGACATAGGTTTGATTCGCGAGTTTGATCTATGCCAGTTCACCTACGGCTATTCGCGCCTGGGCTCGGGTCCCCAGGCTGAAGTTGGCAGCGAAACATACCCGACTAAGCTGCGGGTATTTGATCGGGTGCGGACAGAAGACGGGCCACGTCGCCCCATCTATGTCATCACCCAGGCGAACGAGGCTATTTACGTGCGCCTGAATCCCTCTTCGGTGTATGCCTGGCTGGAACAGATGGATTTGGTGGACCTGCCGAGTTGGACTCCAGGAGGCATCGACATCGGAGGCAAAATACTCGAGGTGGCGCAGCCTTTCGGTCGCTTCTTCTCTTTACTCAACCCGGGGCCTGCAAGTACTTATCGATACGTTTATACCCTTCTGCATACTTATGCGCATGTGCTGATGAAAGCGGTGTCAGAGAACTCTGGCCTGGACCTGTCTTCGCTGAGTGAGTACATCTTTCCCGCGGATTTGGCCTTTGTGGTTTACCGCAATGGCACCACCATGGATCTGGGCAACCTGTCGGCACTTTGGCGCAACGAGAATAACAGCTTTCTGGAGCGCCTAACTGATCCGAAAATGAATCGCTGCAATTCCGGTCAGCTATGCCCTGGGGCCTGCCCGGATTGCATCACCATTCCGGAAACTTCCTGCATTGCCTCCAACAATCTACTGTCGCGATCGACTTTGGTCGGCGGCAAAGCGCCAGCTTTTGATCAGACCCACGCCAATCAGCGCATTCCCGGTTTTTTCGAGGTTTTGCTTGATGCTGTCGAGTGACGACAAGCTGATCTTCCGGGCTATGATGCGCCAGGGCCCTCTGGCTTGCGGCTTGTGTATGTTGGCCGCAGAGGGGCGCTGGACGTATCGGATGGATCTGGCCTATCTTTGCCAAGCCATGGGTATGCCGAGTACGCAGCGTAATGCGCTTCATGAACTACTAAAGAGCTTGGTGCAACAAGGCCTAGTTGAACAAAATGGCCGAGACTGGATGCCGGCTCCAAAAGTGGACTTCAAGCGCTGGGCTGCTCGTCTGGAAGGTGCGCTCACTTTCAAAGCCGAGCATGAAGAGAATAACTCGGTGGAAGTTGTGCTGTCCCGTCCCCCCGAACCAAGCGTCTTCACTCAAGAATTGATGAGTAGCTTGCGCTCAGACTGGGGTCTGCTCGATACAGAGTCAATTCTTCCCGCAATCGCACAAGCGGCCCGTCAGCGGGCCGTGGTCGTTTCTCCGTTCATTGATGAGTATGGCATTAATCGGGTGTTGAACTTCTTTCGGCAGGCGAAGGTCCCAGAAAAGCACCTAATATACAGGGGTGACAAAGATGGGGTGAAAGAGGTCCTGAGTGTTGCTCAGAGCGAGTTGGCAGGTCTCGGGGTGCAGACACACCGTTATCATCTGCCGCTGCCGGAACAGGGCAACGAGAGCTTTCACGCGAAGATCCTGCTGGCTGATCGACATACCGCTCTGGTGGGGTCCTCTAACATGACCCGATGGTCGATGCGCTATTCCCTTGAGTTAGGCGTTAAAGTCCGTGGAGAGGTTGCTGGTCGTATCGCTGATGTCATTGATGCCGTGCTTGCTTGCTGCAGATAATGGCTTCTGCATAGAGACCGGAGACAAAAAACCATGCTTTGATTTTAACTCAGCGTCTCCTTCGTTTGCTAGTGGCGTAACAACGCAGATTTGATGGCTTCTGCACCTTTCCTATAACACACAACTGCCAACAACTCCGAGTCAATCCAAACGCCCCAATAACGGCTTCCACGGTAGTGGCCGATCTCAATATTCGGTTTGCGATCTTTCATGTTTGCTCCTTTGCTTTCGTGATCAGCCATTCATTTCACCCAGAAAGGTGCAGGCCCACTGTTCTGCGTGACTGCGACCCAATAAAGCAAGTCTTTTGGCGTCCCGAACTTTCCTGTCTTCGATGCCTAAAGTATTCATCTGGTCGGCCAGCGCCGAGAAAAGCGCCTCCAAATAGTTAAACTGCTCAACCGCCAAACACGCCATATCGCGTGCTTCGACCTGCTCGACATCGTACGGCTTGGTCATCTCGGCCTCCTTCAATTACTCTCCTTAAATCGACCCATCCAGTAGAGCGCAGACCACGAATTATGGTCTACAGACGATAAGTAGCACTTTCCCGCTTTGTTGAGACAACCATGATCATCTCCTCCACCCACGATTACCGCCTTGCCGCCAAACGCCGCCTGCCGCCGTTCCTGTTCCACTACATCGACGGCGGCGCGTACGACGAGCACACCCTGGCGCGCAATGTGGCGGATCTGCGCGATCTGGCGTTGCGGCAGCGGGTGTTGAAGGAGGTGGGGGAGGTGGATCTGTCGGCGCGGCTGTTCGGGGAGGCTGTGAGCCTGCCGGTGGCGTTGGCGCCGGTGGGGCTTGCCGGGATGTACGCGCGGCGGGGCGAGGTGCAGGCGGCGCGGGCGGCGGCGTCGCGAGGTGTGCCGTTTACGTTGTCGTCGGTGTCGGTGTGTCCCATCGAGGAGGTGCAGCCGGCGATGACGCGGCCGATGTGGTTTCAGCTGTATGTGCTGCGCGACCGCGGTTTCATGAAGAACGCGCTGGAGCGGGCCTGGGCGGCGGGGGTGCGGACCCTGGTGTTCACGGTGGATATGCCGGTGCCGGGGGCGCGCTATCGCGATCGGCATTCGGGGATGTCCGGGCCCTTCGCGGCCTGGCGGCGGATGCTGCAGGCGGTGACGCACCCGCGCTGGGCGTGGGACGTGGGCCTGCGCGGGCGGCCGCATGATCTGGGCAATGTGTCGGCCTATCTGGGCCACCGCATCCACCTGGAGGACTACATCGGCTGGCTGGGCGAGAACTTCGATCCGTCCATCGGCTGGCGGGATCTGGAATGGATTCGTGAGTATTGGAAAGGCGCCATGGTGCTCAAGGGCATTCTCGACCCGGAGGACGCCCGCGAGGCGGTGCGGTTCGGCGCGGACGGCATCGTCGTCTCCAACCACGGCGGGCGCCAGCTCGATGGCGTGCTCTCCTCGGCCCGGGCCCTGCCGGCCATCGCCGATGCCGTCCAGGGCGACCTGACCATCCTGGCGGATTCCGGCGTCCGCTCCGGCCTGGACGTGGTGCGCCTGCTCGCCCTGGGCGCCGATGGAGTGCTGCTCGGCCGCGCCTTCGTCTACGCCCTCGCCGCCGCCGGCGAGCAGGGCGTGGCCCATGTGCTGGATCTGATCGCCAGCGAGATGAAGGTGGCGATGACGCTTACCGGGGCGAGGGCGGTTGGGGAGATTTCTCGGGAGAGTCTGGTGCGGGTGTGACGCCAGTAACGAGCGGGTTTGGCACGCCTGCTTGACACAAACTACAAAATAACTACATTGTAATGCATGAGCCATCTGGAATTTGAATGGGACCCGCGAAAGGACGCGTCCAATCAGCGCAAGCACGGCGTCTCGTTTCAGGAAGCCAAAACGGCGTTTACCGACGAGTTCGCCCGCGTGATTGGAGACCCGGACCATTCTACTGAGGAGGACCGGTTCATCCTTCTCGGCACGAGCATCCATTCGCGCCTGTTGGTGGTCTGCCATTGCGTCCGAGAGGCGGACACCATCCGCATCATCTCCGCCCGTAAGGCGAACAGGCGCGAGCGAGCCAGCTATGAGGAATACCGCCATGCGTGACGACTACGATTTTTCCAAGTCCACCAAGAATCCCTACGCCAAGAAGCTCAAGAAGCAGGTCACGATTCGCTTGGACGAAGACACTATCGACTACTTCAAGGACCTGGCGGAGAAGAAGGATTTGCCGTATCAGAGCCTGATCAACCTTTACCTGCGGGACTGCGCTCAGTCGCATAAAGACCTCAAGATTGAATGGCAGTAGGCTCGGCCCGGACCGTGGGCGCCCACGGTCCGGGCCGCCCCTTCGTCTTACCCCCTCAACGGCGGCGAGCAGGGCATGGCCCCATCCGCTGGACGTCATCGCCGGTGAGGCGAAGGTGGCGATGACGCTGACCGGGGTGCGGTGGGTGTGATCCAGGTTGCTTTGTTAAAGGCTGGCTTTAATAAGCGACACTTAAGTCGCCATATTAAACGCAGCGTTTAGTATGGCGGCAGGGTTCGCGGCCGGTCGCCTGGAGTAAGATCGGTGATCCCTAAGAATACAATTGGACGGAGCCTTACTATACAAACGGACGCGCCATGACCTACTTCTCGGCCATGGCCCGCAAACCGGCGACCACTCTCTCAAACTGCCCCGCATCGCGCCGCGCCCGGGCCAGGGTGATCGCGCCCTGTATCCCCGCCACCACCTGCTCGGCAAGGGCGTCGGCGCGCTCCGCGTCGTGGCCCAGACGTCGCAGGGCGTCGGCGAGCGCTTCGATCCACCGTTCGAAATACGCGTTCACGGCACTGCCGAAGCGGTCCCGCGTGTCCGACAGCGCGAAGGCGCCCACCAGGCACACCCGCTGCCCGGACTGGAAGTAAGTCGAGACCGCCGCCCACATGGCGTCGATGGCCGCTTGCGCGTCCGCCTCTGAGCGGAGGGGGGCGAAGATTTCGCGCTCGAACCAGGCCTCGATGTCTTCCAGCACCGCCGCCGCCATTTCCGCCTTCCCGCCCGGGAAAAAGTGATACAGGCTGCCGCGGCCCAGCCCGGTCTGTTTGGTGATGACCGACAGGCTGGCGCCCTCGTAACCGTGCTCGCGAAAGGCCTCCCCCAGCAGGGGAAGCACGTCCGCGCGCTCCATGACCATGCGCGCCATGGCTCAGAGCCCCAGATCGCTGAGCCCGGGATGGTCGTCCGGGCGTCGGCCGAGGGGCCAGTGGAACTTGCGCTTGGATTCCGCGATGGGCACATCGTTGATCGACGCGATCCGCCGCCGCATCAGGCCCTGGTCGTCGAACTCCCAGTTCTCGTTGCCGTAGGCCCGGAACCACTGCCCGCTGTCGTCGTGGCACTCATAGGCGAAACGCACCGCGATGCGGTCTGCGCCCCAGGTCCAGACTTCCTTGATCAGGCGGTAGTCGAGCTCGCGGGTCCACTTGCGGCGCAGGAAGGCGACGATCTCTTCGCGGCCGCGCAGGAACTCCCCCCGGTTCCGCCAGAGGCTGTCCTCGGTGTAGGCCAGCGACACCTTTTCGGGGTCGCGGCTGTTCCAGGCGTCTTCCGCCATTCGCGCTTTCTGCGCGGCGGTGTCCTGGTCAAAAGGGGGAAGGGGTGGTCGGGCCATCTTGAATCTCCTGTTGTGTACCAAACGGAATGTACTGGAACGATTGGTACAGGGCAAGGTGCCATACCTGCCTGTTGGTCTAGTGCACAACGTTTGCGCCCGAAGAGATGGCTTACAGCGATCATCCTTCTTCGCTGACACCGCCTTCCGTTTTCGCTGATGTTCCGTGGAGCCCTCTAGAGCGACGATGTGCGGACCTGCCTGATGCCCATGACCATGAGGTAGTTTTTGAAAAAATCACAAATATCGTATTTTAAATACGATAAAAGGAGATTTTCTAAATTGCAGGCTGTTTTGGAAAAGTGTATAAGTCGTAGTATGGCTACGACAGGACGTAACAAATTAAATGCCCTCTACACCCAGCTTAAGCCGGGCGCACCGCTGATGTCCGAGGATCTGGCGGCGATGGGCATCTCCGCCGATCTCGCGGTTCACTACGTGCGCGCCGGCTGGCTCACGCGGCTGGCGCGTGGCGTCTATTGTCGCCCCAACGACACCCTGGCGCTGGGGCCCTGCTTGGTGCTGCTGGAGCGCCGCTTTACGGGGCTGCACGCGGGGGGCAAAACGGCGCTCGATTGGTATGGCGTGCGCCAGTACGTCGCCCAGCAGCCGGTGCTGCACCTGTATGGCTGGCAGTCCGGTCAGCTGCCCGCTTGGTTTACTGATCGCTTCCCTGCGGAGTATCACCGGAAGCGGCTGTTTGATGAGCGGCCTGACGCGTTGCGGCAGGTGAGGCCGTTTGAGGGAGAGGCCGGCGCGCCACGGGTTTCAGTGCCGGAGCGCGCCTTGCTGGAAATGCTCAGCGAGGTGGGCGTGCGCCAACCCCTACAGGAGGCTCGCGAGTTGGTGGAAAGCAGCTACAGCCTGCGGGCCCGGGTGCTGCAGGACCTGTTGGAACACTGCACGAGCGTGAAGACCGTGCGGCTGTGCTTACAGCTCGGCCGCGAGGGTGAATTACCCTGGGCGGCCAAGCTTGATCCCGCCAGGCTGCCCACCGGCAGCGACCGGCCTTGGGTGTCCCGGTCCGGCGATGGCCTGTTGGTGCTCAAGCCATGAAGTCCGTTTACCTCGACACCGCCCGTCTGCTCACTCAGGTGGCGCCGCTGGTGTTCGTTGATGACACCTTTGCCTTGAAGGGCGGGACAGCGATCAATCTGTTCGTCCGTGATATGCCGCGTTTGTCGGTGGATCTCGACTTGGTGTTTCCCGATCACACGTTGCCGCGCAAGGAGGCGCTGGGGAAGATCAACGCAGCGATCCGTCAGTCGGCGGAACGGTTGGAGAAACAGGGCTTTCAGGTCCACATCCCCAAAGCTGACGCCGGCGAGACCAATTTGCTGGTGCGACGTGGGTCTATCGAAGTGAAGGTGGAGACCAACTTCGTGATGCGCGGCACGGTGAAAGCGGTACAACAAGCCTCGCTGACGGCTGCGGCCAGCGACGCTCTGCTCGCCGATCTGGATCTCCCGGTGGTGTCACTGGAAGACCTCTACGCCGGCAAGCTGGTCGCGGCGATGGATCGCCAGCATCCCCGCGACCTGTTCGATGTGATGCAGCTTTTCGACCATGAAGGGATTACGCCGGGCATCCGTCGCGCCTTTGTGGTGTATCTGGCCAGCAACAATCGGCCGGTTCATGAGGTGCTGTTTCCCCAGTTCAGGGATATCCAGCACGACCACACCCACAACTTCGACGGCATGACCGCTGAACCGGTGTCGCTGGGCGATTTGTTGGCGACCCGGGAGCGATTGGCGCGTGAGCTGCAGCAGGGCTTGGACGACAACGAACGGCGATTCTTGCTGTCCCTGGTATCCGCTGAACCCGAGTGGCCCCTGCTGGGCATCGACCACCTTGATCAACTGCCGGCCATCCGCTGGAAGCTTCAGAACCTGGCGAAGCTGAAAAAGCATAATCCAAAGAAGTTTGCCGAGCAGGCGGAGGCGTTGGCGGAGCGGCTGGACGCCATCGATTGATCCCTGATGAGGGCGTGATATGAGTTGCTGGGCGGGCGTCGGGTTCAAGGTTTATATAACACCGGAAATGCTCACTATTAGTGATCAAAAAGCAGTTTCTATAAACCGCCCTATGTTTGTGTAATTCATCAGCTATCAGCGGCTTGCATCCGGCCGCGCCTCCACACTCACCCTCATGCTGCGCTCCAATAGCCAGCCGCGCAGGCGGCGGGGCAGCAGGTTGGTGTAGACGGCAATCTTGTTCAGCAGGCCGGGCACGTACACCACCTTGCCGGCGTACATGGCGTCCACGCAGAGCTTGGCGACTTCGGCGGCGGTCATGATCCCGGTCTGTTTCTTCACGGTCTGGCCGGCCTGGTCCAGGAAGGGCGTCAGCACGCCGCCGGGGCAGGCCGCGGTGACGCTGATGGGGCTGTCGCGCAGTTCGTAATCCAGAATTTCGGAGAAGAACCGCACGTAGCCCTTGGTGCCGGAGTAGGTGGCGTAGCTTGGTGTGGGCAGGATGCCGGCCAGTGAGGCCACGTTCATCAGATAACTGCGTTGCCCGTGGGCGCGGGCGCGGTTGATAAAGCCGTGGCTTAGGGTGGTGAGCGCAGTGACGTTGAGGTCGATGTCACGCTGCAAGCCCGCCAGATCCTGGTCGGCGAACGGCGCCCAGAAGCCGGTGCCGGCGTTGTTGACCAGCACGGTGAGGATGTCGTTGTACTGGGCGAGGGTACTAT
>Ga0208300_100614_pt1 | contig 23139 bp, 21 predicted proteins | sample 23_taG_FD_184096 | JGI IMG/M metagenome (GOLD analysis project Ga0208300, IMG submission 184096) | Marine viral communities from Cariaco Basin, Caribbean Sea - 23_WHOI_OMZ (SPAdes) (version 2) | ecosystem: Environmental > Aquatic > Marine > Oceanic | place: Caribbean Sea: Cariaco Basin... | reverse complement strand
GTGTTCCGGTAGCGCCATGAGTTTGGCGCCGACCACTTCATCGGCGGAAATGCCCGTCAACGCCTCCATGGCGTGGTTCCACATCAGGATTTCGCCATCGTCACCGATGGAGCTGGCAGGAATCGGTAGGTTTTGCAGCGTTTGCCGGTAATGGCGGCGCAGGTTATCCAGTTCGCCCGCCAGCCCCGTGAGCTGATTTTGGTAATCGCCGAGTGCGCGCTCAACGTAGCGGATATCCTGCCCGGAGCCACCGTGTGCCATGGGCTTGAAGCCCAAGTGTCGTTTTACCATGTCTCTGGCAATAGACGGCCCCAGTAACCCGGATAAGTTGGCTTCAATCTGGTCCCTCAGGCGCCTTAGTTGATATGGGCGAAACTCCGAGGGTGGCAGCTTCAGCTGGGAGAGTGCTTGCTGTACTTCTCGACGCGCCACCTTCATGCCCAAAGGTTCGGCAAGATAATGAACGAAGTCAGCCGATGAGGCGGCGAACAGTTCGCGCCGCTGGGGCCGCGATAAGGCGCCCATGGAACAAGCCTGAGCCGCACTGGCTTCTTCGGGCTTGGCAGGGCTAAGGATAGAAACGACGGCGAACATAGCCACGTTCGCGGCCAGACTGGTGAAAGTGACTATGTGCCAGTTGTCGTAACCGGCGGTGACAGGTAAGCCAATCAGGGACAGTAGATCAAAGGTGTAAGAGAACGGCAAGACGAGGGTTAGCGCCCAAACCGATAGACCGGTCACCAGCCCGGCAATCAGGCCGCGCCGATTACCTTCAGGCCAGTAAATAACGCCAAGTACCCCGGGCAGCAGTTGCAGTGTACCTGTCAACGAAATCGCGCCCAGAATGGAAAGATCGAGGCGTTGACCTACGAGTTCGTGAAATAACAGTGCCGTAAACAGGATGGCGGCAATCAACAATCGCTTGACCCATTGCAGCCAGTGGTAGATGTCGCCTTGATCTTTCGGTGGGTTAAGAGGGAGTACAACGTGGTTGAGGATCATGCCGGCCAATGCCAGCGTGCTGACAATCATCAGCCCGCTGGCCGCAGACAGGCCCGCGATATACATCAGCAGTGTGAGCAGCGGGCTGTCGAGTGCCTGCCCGATACCAATGCTGAAAAATGCCGGAGGTGCCTCCACTCCAAGCGCTTGGCCCCCCCACACAATCAGGGGGACGGGCAGGCCCAAAAGGAACAAATACAAAGGCAGGCCCCAACTGGCTTTGCCGAGCGCTTTCGGAGACGGATTTTCGCTGAACGTCATGTGGTACATGTGCGGCAAAACCAGAGCGGCGGCAAACGACATGAGCAGCAGTGCCCGCCAGGTGCCTTCGTTTACGTTCATGGCCATTGGCGATTCAAGGCGTGATGTATCGGCCAGCCACTGTTCCAGCCCGGCGCTGCCCTTGAAGACTCCAAACAGAATCACTCCGCCCAGTAACAGCAACGCCGCCAGTTTGACCAGCGAATCGAACGCGATGGCCAGAACCAGGCCTTGATGATGCCCCGAAGTCTGATGCCGGCGAGCTCCGAACAGCACGGCGAACAGAACAACAATCAGACAAAAGAGGGTGCTGATGAATGTGGGTGACGTGTCGGGTGCCAGCAAGCTTGCGGACGCTGAAACCGCCTGAATCTGCATGCTGAGCAGGGCCATGATCGCTGCCGCCGAGCAGAGCGTTACCAGAGTGCCCGCCCATTGGCTACGGTAGCGGTAAGCGAACAGGTCGGCCAGCGAGGTAAGCTGATACGCCCTGCTGATCCGGAGAATCGGGTTTAGGAGTACGGGAGCCAGTAAGAAAGCACCGCTGATTCCCAGATAGTAGGCCAAATACCCGAAGCCCGACTCGGCTGCGAACCCGATAGCGCCGTAGACCGCCCAAATACCTGCATACACACCGAGGCTGAGCGTATAGGTCAGGGGGTGGCGCACCCATTGCCGGAGCAGTGTGCCGCGCTCGGTTGCCCAGGCAATGCCGAACAATAGACTTAGATACAGCAGGCTGGCGAACAACAGCCCCGGTGCGCTAAAACTCATTGGGGTCTCGTCGCCATTCCAGCCAGAAACCGATCACAATCAGGCCCCCCCAAAATATAAACGGGCTGTACCAGGCGTTACCCGGGCCGGTCCACCAGCTAAGGATGTTGGGTGAAAAAATATAGATAGCCAGCACCAGTAGAAAAACCAGGCGGTAGATATACATCGGGTTAGTGGTCCAAGTGCGATTGTGTACTTGGGGTTATACCATGGGCTTGCTGGGATGTCAGGGGAATGGCGGTGCGTTGCCAGTGTGCCCGGCCCCACGCCAGCACGTCATGGACGGTAGTATTGAAGAGGTGTTCTGGCGGATGTTGGCCAAGGGCTGTTAGCGCGTGGACCAGATTCGTTGTTGGTTTCGAGTCATCAAGGGCCGGGGCGTGATTTTGTTTGCTCAGTTTCTGGCCCTGATTGTTGAGAATAACCGGAATGTGCAGCCATTTAGGCGCGTTAGCACCCAAGGCCTGAAAGATTTGTTGTTGCTGGGCGGTCATGTCCAGCAGATCAGAGCCCCGAACAACGTGGCTGATGCCTTGGTCAATGTCGTCTACGGCCACCGCGAGCTGGTAAGCGTAAAAACCTTCTTTTCTCTGCAGTACCGGGTCGTCCAGTTCGGCTCGAACGATTTGGCGTTGCGGTCCCAGCAACAAATCCTGCCATTGGCAATCTTCATCGGTGAGAGCAAAACGAATCGCATGGGCAGTGTCTTCGGCGACAGCATTTCGCGTTCGGCACTGGCCTGGGTGGCGCCCGTCATGAGCCTGTAACTGCTTGCGCGAGCAGCTGCACCGATAGGCTTTGCCATTGTTTAGTAGGGCAGCGATGGCTGTTTCGTAGGCTGAATGACGCCGGGATTGAAAGCGTATTGGCTCGTCTGAATGTAAGCCGTGACGATCAAGAGAATGGAGGATTTGGTCGGTGGCTTCTGGTGGTTCTCTGAGCGGGTCAAGGTCTTCTATGCGAACTAACCATTCGCCATTGGCCACTCGGGCTTCCAGCCATGTAGCGACCGCTGTGACCAGGGAGCCGAAATGCAATGGGCCTGTTGGGGAAGGCGCAAAGCGCCCGCGATATCGGGTGTGCTCCATAACGTCTCTGGAAGCTGGCGGTTAGACCGCCAGCTTGCCGGTAGTGTGCAGATCAGATGCCGGTCTGGCGTTCGCGGATTTCGGCCAACGTTTTGCAGTCGATGCAAAGGGTTGCAGTGGGGCGAGCTTCCAGTCGACGGATGCCGATCTCGACACCGCATTGATCACAGAAACCATAATCGTCTTTGTCGATGCGATCGATGGTTTTGTCGATCTTCTTGATCAGCTTGCGTTCACGGTCACGGGTACGCAGTTCCAGGCTGAACTCTTCTTCCTGGGTTGCGCGGTCGCTGGGATCCGCGTAGTTTGCAGCGTCTTCCTGCATGTGGTGCATGGTGCGGTCGACTTCTTCCATCAGTTCCTGCTTCCAATCCAACAGCAGGTCCTTGAAGTGCTGCAACATGTCTGCACTCATGTAGTCTTCACCCTTTTTAATTTCGTAAGGGGTGAAGCCGGTAAACGTTTCGCTTGGTGCTTGCGCAGTCTTCTTTGCCATTGAGCCCTGGCCTCTTGTTTGTACTTCTACTCGGGCGCTTTGTTATCCGTACCAGCACCGGTGCCGCACGGTTTTACCCAGACGCCCTGTAATGGGAATTTGCGGAAAATAGCAGATAAGTCTCAGGGGTGCCAGCTCTGTGACCTCGGCTTATAGTGGAGAGCATATGAAGTTTTCAGAACCATTGATAGAGGGGCGCTTGATTCGGCGCTATAAACGCTTCCTGGCCGATGTGCGCTTGCCGAATGGTGACGAGGTAGTTGCTCACTGCCCCAACACCGGTTCGATGCGCAATTGTCAGCCGGAAAACGCTCGGGTGTGGCTGAGTGAAAGCAACAATCCCAAGCGTAAGCTGAAGTACACCTGGGAGTTGGTGGAAACCAGTCCCGGGGCGCTTGCGTGTGTAAATACGGCGCGTCCGAACGCTCAGGCCAAACATGCGATCGAAGCGGGTGTGATCTCAGAGCTTGGCGGTTACCGCGAGTGTCGCAGCGAAGTTCGGTATGGTGACGAGAAAAGCCGTATTGATTTGCTGCTCGGCGGCCACGACAGTCAGCCCGATGCCTGGGTGGAGGTGAAAAACGTCACGCTTGCCGAGGGTGCGCAGGGCTATTTTCCGGATGCTGTGACCGAACGCGGGCAAAAACACCTGCGAGAGCTGATGGCACAAGTAGCCAAGGGCGACCGGGCCGTGTTGTTGTTTGTGGTAAATCACACCGCCATTGAAGAGGTGCGGCCGGCGGATCATATTGACCCGCGATACGGCCAGTTGCTGCGCCAAGCGGTTGAAGCGGGGGTAGAAGTAATCGCCTATCGAGCAGTATTGAAGGGGGGTGATGGCAACCCGAGTGCCCGGCTCGATTTAATTGACCCGGTTCCGGTTAATTGTGAAGCCTGACTTCAATAACGCCGTCGCGTTCGCGCACCTCCAACTCGGTTAGGGCATCGCCCTGACAAGGCCCTGCAATACACTCACCGGTGCCAGGTTTGAACAGCGCGCCGTGGGTGGCGCATTGAATGAACAAATTGTCGGCATCCATAAAGCGGCCGGGCATCCAGTTCAGCTCAATGCCTAGATGCGGGCACAGGTTCAGGTAAGCCCGGCGCGTGCCGTGGTCCAGAAATACGAAACCGGTTAGCGGCATGCCTTCGGGCTCAACCGCTTTTTCTTTCAGGCGGAATTCAACGAACCTGCCCGGTACCAGATCCTGTACCGGGCAAGCGGTTTGCCATTGGGGCTGAGCGGTTTGCATCAGTTGCTTGAACAGGGGCTGAGGCCAAGGTGTTGGCGAATTCTATCCGCGACAGCTTCGGCCACATGCTCCTGATCGGTATGCAGGTGAATGGTGTAGGTCTTTTCATCGGGTGTCAGTGGCTCGAACCACGTTTGCTGGGCATCCAGCATGTCTTCGGTGGCTTCTGAGGCATCGCCTTTGCGTTTGCGTACCCAGTCCCGGCGCAGGTCTTCCGGCGCTTCGGTGTGCAGCAGTGCGAAGGGCACACCTTGGTTTTCGGCGACCTGAGCAAACAGCGAACGCTCGCTTTCCTTCAGGCTGGCGGCATCGACAATCACCGACAGCCCCGAAGACAACAGCTGGTCTGCCAGCGCGGCCAAGTGTTTGTAAGTTTTTTCGGTGGCTTCCGGGCTGTAAAGATCTGTGCCCAAACCGGATTTGCTGTCCTCCAGAGGTGCCAGTCCGTGCAGGCGTTTGCGCTCGACATCAGAGCGTAAACGAATCAGCCCCAATTCGGCGGACATGGCAGCACTCACGCAGGTTTTTCCCGAGGCTGACAATCCCGTCGTTGCCAGCAGGTAGTGGTTCGGGATGGCGCCGTAATCTTCGGCCAGCTGCGCGTAACTGCGGTAGCTCTGCATCAATCCTTCACGTTCGCTGTCGTTAAGGCTCGGGTTGCCCAGCGTGAACAGCGCGATCTTGGCCCGCACCATGGCACGATAAGCTTTGTACAAAGGCAGTAACGCCAGTGCTTCAAAGTCACCGCGGTACTCCAGGTACGTGTTCAGTACCAGATTGGCGAGCGCGGATTCCTGACGAGATTCCAGGTCCATCAGCAGGAACGCCAGATCGTTGATGACATCGATGCAGCGGAAAGGCTCGTTAAACTCGATGCAGTCGAATACGGTGACTTGTTCGTTGAACACGGTGATGTTGGCGAGATGAAGGTCGCCGTGACATTCGCGCACCAAACCGTTCGCGCGGCGCTCGGCAATCAAATCACGGCTTCGCTCGAACGTGGTGCGAGTCCATTCTTCCAGCGCGTCCAGCTGGGTGAGCAACGCTTTGTCGTCCAGCAGCGGTCGAATCTGATCAAAGTTTTCCTGCATCGCAGCGTAAACGGCTTCCGGGGTGCCCAGCGGTTTTTCATCCGGAACCGGCGGTAGGCTGTCGTGGAACAGAGCCGTTTGGCGCGCAACACTGGTCAACAGCTCCGGCGCGAGATCGCCACGCTCCTGACGCTTGTCGAACAGTTCGCTCTGGTCAAACTGGCGCATACGAATGGCGTATTCGAACGGCTCGCCTTCGCCCCCAAGGATAGGCTGTTCAGGGCTGCCGGTAATGGGCATAACGTCAAGGTAGAGTTCAGAGGCCAGGCGACGGTTCAGGCGAAGCTCTTCCTCACAGAAATGTTTGCGGCGCTCCAGAGTCGAGAAATTGAGAAAGCCGAAATCCATAGGTTTTTTGATTTTGTAGGCGTACTCGCCGGTTAACAGAACCTGGGAAATGTGGGTTTCGATCACCCGAAAATCGCTAACCGGATGGTCGAATAACTCCGGGTTCTGCAGTGCTTTTATCAGTGTGTCGGGGGCGCGTTCGCTCACGTTATGCTCCTGGGTTCCCTGAACTCGTTGATTTTGTTTGTATGATAAACGGCAGATTACAGAAATAACACATAACAGGCCTGCCAGTCGCCTCCTTGGCTTCGTTATAATCGCGGGATGAGTAAAACAACGAAATCCCGTAAAAAACCGTCTAAACGTCAGCCAAAGAACCAGCGCTCGGGCCTGTGGCGTTTACTGTTCCGATTCGCATTGCTGGGGCTGGTGGTGCTAGCTGGCTGGATGGTGTACCTCGATGCGGTTGTCACATCCCGCTTTGAAGGCCGCCGTTTCGAAGTACCTTCCCGTGTGTATGCCCGCCCGCTGGAGCTGTACGACGGTGCCAGCGTCAGTGCCTCCGGGTTGGCCAGAGAGCTTGAACTGGCAGGTTATCGATCAGGCAATGGGGTCAAACCCGGCACCTACCGCCGCAACGGTGGCCGTTTTGTCATCAGTGCCCGAGGGTTTTTGTTCCCCGATGGTGAAGAGCCGCGCCGCCGTATTTCGCTGGTTGTAAGTGGTGACAAGGTTCGGTCGTTCTCCGTCGTCGCAGGCCCGAAATCGCCCATTGTTCGGCTTGAACCGGCGCAAATTGGCGGTATCTACCCCGCCCACCGCGAAGACCGTGTTCTGGTGCAGCTCGAAGACGTGCCGGAACTTCTGCCGAACACCTTAATGGCGGTAGAAGACCGCGAATTCTACAGTCACTTTGGTCTGGCTCCGTTGTCGATTGCCCGGGCCATGTTGGCGAATATCAAAGCGGGCAGAGTGGTGCAAGGCGGCAGCACATTGACCCAGCAGTTGGTGAAAAACTTCTTCCTGACCCGCGAACAAACCTTGGTGCGTAAAGGCAACGAAGCCTTGATGGCGATCCTGCTGGAGCTGCATTACGAGAAAGACGACATTCTTGAAACCTATCTGAATGAGGTTTATCTCGGCCAGGCCGGTGTCCGCAGCATTCACGGCTTTGGCCTGGCCAGTCAGTTTTACTTTGGCGAGCGCCTGAAAGATTTGGCACCGCATCAAATGGCATTGTTGGTAGGAATGGTGAAAGGGCCCAGTTATTACAACCCGAGGCGCCACCCGAAACGAGCAACCGCACGCCGTAATCTGGTGTTGAATGAAATGACGGAAGCGGGCTTACTGAGCGAGCAAGAAGCGTCCGATGCGAAGGCCAAACCATTAGGGGTCAGCGGGAAACCGTCGTTTACGGACAACCGTTACCCGGCTTATATCGACCTGGTTCGCCGACACTTGGCCCGGGATTACCAAGAAGAAGATTTGCAAAGTGAAGGTTTGCGCATCTTCACAACGTTGGACCCTGCGGTTCAGCATGCATCTGAGACTTCGGTCAGTAAAACGTTACCTAAATTGCCTGGCTCGGATGCGTTGGAGGCGGCCTTGGTGGTTACGGCGAAAGACACCGGCGAAGTGTTGGCTTTGGTCGGCGGTAAAGATCCGAGCTTTGCCGGCTTTAACCGTGCAGTGGATGCCAAACGCCCGATGGGTTCCCTGATAAAACCGTTCGTGTATCTGGCCGCTCTTGAGCAGGCTGACCGGTATACGTTAATTACCCCGGTTAAAGACCAGGCGTTCACGCTGGAATTCGATGACGGCAAACTGTGGCAGCCGAAAAACTTCGACAAGCAGGAGCGGGGCGAAGTGCCTTTACACCGGGCGCTGTCCAAATCCTATAACCTGCCGGCGGTTCGAGTGGGCCTGGATGTGGGAATTCCTCAGGTGCAGGAAAAGCTCAGAGCATTCGGCATCACCAGCCCGATATCGGATTATCCATCAATGCTGTTGGGTTCCGTGAATTTGGCACCGGTGGATGTGGCCCAGTTGTATCAAGGTTTAGCGACGTCTGGCTTCAACACGCCCTTGCGTACCATTCGTGAGGTAACGGATGCCGACAATGAGCCGCTGTCACGGTATAACCTAAAAGTGGACCAAGTGGCCGACCCGGCTGCAGTGCATCTGGTGCAATACGCCATGCAGGAAACCATGCAAGAAGGCACCGGCCGATCGGCTTACTATACCCTGCCGGACCAGTTAACGCTGGCGGGCAAAACCGGCACCACCGACGACGGCCGGGACGCGTGGTTTGCCGGCTTTAGTGGTGATTTGCTGGCGGTGGCCTGGGTCGGCCGAGACGACAATGGCCCCACTTCGCTCACGGGAGCATCCGGTGCTTTGCCGATTTGGTCCACAATGATGGCTCAGATTCCGCAACATGGGTTTTCACCGGTCATGCCAGACGGCGTGCAGTATCAGTGGGTAGATACTGAAGCTAATGCTTTGACGGGGGAAGGGTGCCAGAATGCGCGCCTGATACCCTTTGTCGCCGGCAGTGAGCCCGACACCCACACTGGGTGCAACGGCGATTTAGGTGGGCAAATACGCAGTTGGTTTGAAGGATTGTTCCGATGAGAAAAGTAACGATAACGCACGCGGCCAGCTTCGCGTTGATGCTTGGTCTAGCCGGGTGTTCGGCACCGGGCGGAGGCTCGATTTATGTGCCGATGGGCGGTGGCGATCAGTCTAAAGCGCCTGAGCCGCCAAGAACGTCTGAGCCGGAAACGTCGGAACCTCAAGTCTGGCGCAAGAGCGAGCAGCCGCAAGCCAGCGAACCCGCTCCCGCACCAGAGCAGCCTACCCGTTCGCCCAGCTATCGCGAATCCGGCGATGAGTTGCCCGCTGCGGCGGTCGCGCTGATTCGTGATGCCGATCAACGGCTGCAACAGGGTGACTCGGCTGGAGCCATCTCGCGTCTGGAGCGGGCCCAGCGAGTGGCACCACGGTCAGCAGAGGTGTATTTCAAACTGGCAGAAGCTTACGTGGCTGGCAATAACCTGGGTGCGGCAGAGCAGTTCACGCTGAAGGGTTTGTCGCTGGCGGGTAACGATTCCCGTATGCAGCGGTCTGGCTGGTTGTTGCTGGCGGACATTCGCCGAGCGAGAGGTAATGTGGCGGGGGCGTCTCAGGCCGAGGATCGGGCGAGAGCGTTGTAAGGCGTAGAGGCCATCCCTGGCCTCTAAATATTTCCCGTAAAGGGGTATCAGGATTGCTGGGAGATCAACGTCGCCTCGGTGGTCTCGCCGGCTTTCACTTCTACGTTTTGCTTGCCATAGAAGGTTAGTCCTTCGTCTTTTTCGTTATCGTCCAGCTGGCAGCTGTAGCTCACGGTGTAAGTGCCTTCTGTGAGGAACGCTGCGGCCCACTCATGACGGCTGTCAGCATTTTCATCGTTGACTGGAATAACCATTAACGGATTGTTGCCGTCACGTACAATGTTTAGGTCAACGGGGTCAACATCTCCGCCTTTGTAGACGTAAACTGAACCCTCGTAATTGGCGCTGCAGTTTTCTTCGGCTGACTGGTTTATCGTGGCGTAGTCCACTTCACCTGTTATCTTGCCAACTTCAAGGTTATTGACGATGCGGAGAACCGGCTTCAGCATATAGTCGCCCTTGGCATTGCTGGCCTCGGGCCGCTTGACGATGGACTTTTGCACATTGAAATCAATTGTGAAGTTGGTGCTGGTGTCGGCCGCTACTATAAAATTGCCCTTCAGTTTCAGGCCGCTTTGCTCACCGGAGGGCACCCAAAGGTCATGTCGGCCGCCTGATTTCTTTTCAATCACCCATGAATTGTCAGTATCAATAATCAGGCGAATTTCTTTGTAGTCGCCAGCGGGCACCTCTTCGTCGGTGATCAGAGGCTCAGTCACGCCGCCCTGTAGTGTTAAGAGATCTACTGTGCCGGTTTTTTCAAGGCTGTATTCTATCCATTCGCCGTCAGCGTGCTTGAGTCGGATGGTGTTGAACGCGATGTTAACGCTACTCAGGTCGGTCGCAGGAGCATCTGTGAGCCCCACCGATACTGTTCCGGTTTGACCCGAATCGCTACTGCTGCCACTGCCACCACAGGCTGCCAGTGCGCCGGCGAGGGCGGAAATTGCGAATAATTTGGTTGTGGGTTTCATAAAACCTCCTGATAGAAATCTTGCTGGTTCGACTACGAGGTATATCTTCTTCACGGGTAGGACCAGTGAAGCGTTCCTGTTAATACATTAGCAAGGGCATTTAATAAGGGGTACTACAGAACGGTAAGAGAATTCGGCAGGCAGGCGTGGTTTAAAGGGTAGGGGGGCGGCGTTAGAGTGCGGTGACTCAGTAGAACCTAAGTCACCGCGCGGTCTAGCTTAAAGGGTTGCCATCACCTTGCGGGCGGCAGCCAAGGTGAACTCGATGTCATCTTCTGACAGCGCAGCACACACAAAGCTTGCTTCGAAGGCGGATGGGGCCAGGTAGACCCCTTCAACCAGCATGCCCTGGAAGAATTTCTTGAAACGCTCGGCGTCGCATTCCATTACCTGAGCAAAACTGGTGACCGACGATTCGTTGGTGAAAAAGAAACCAAACATGGCACCGGCGGATTGCACTGCCAGCGGGATGCCCGCTTCGTCGGCTGCTGCTTTGATGCCGTCACGTACTTTGTTGGTTTTCTCGATTAACCGATCGTGGAAGCCGGATTCAGAGATGGCGTTCAGAGTGGTCAGGCCTGCGGCCATGGCCAGCGGGTTACCGCTCAAGGTGCCAGCCTGGTAAACCGGACCCAGTGGTGAGATGTGTTCCATGATCTCGCGCTTGCCGCCAAACGCACCGACCGGCAAACCGCCACCGATGACCTTACCCAAAGCGGTCAGGTCTGGGGTCACGCCGAACAAGCCTTGAGCGCCGCCCAAGGAGACGCGGAAACCGGTCATCACTTCGTCAAAAATCAGCACCGTACCGTGCTCGTCGCACACTTCCCGCAGACCTTCGAGGAACCCCGGAACGGGCGGAATGCAGTTCATGTTGCCGGCTACCGGCTCCACGATGATGGCGGCAATTTGATCGCCCATTTCCGCAAAGGTTTTGCGCACGCCGTCGATGTCGTTGAAATCGAGGGTAAGAGTGTGTTCCGCCAGGCTGGCGGGAATGCCCGGTGAGTTAGGCTCGCCCAGGGTCAGTGCGCCGGAGCCTGCTTTTACCAGCAGGGAGTCCACGTGGCCGTGGTAGCAGCCTTCAAACTTAACAATCTTGTCCCGGCCGGTGTAACCGCGTGCCAGGCGAATGGCGCTCATGGTGGCTTCGGTGCCGGAGTTGACCATCCGTACCATATCGATTGACGGCACCAATTCGCACACTTTCTTCGCCATCTCGGTTTCGATAGCGGTTGGGGCACCGTAGCCTACACCCAGATCAACCTGCGCGTGCAGAGCCTCTTTAATGCGCGGGTCGGAATGGCCCAGGATCATCGGTCCCCAGGAACCGATGAAATCGATGTAGCGCTTGTCGTCTTCATCGTACAGATAAGCGCCTTCGGCATGCTTGAAAAATACCGGGGTGCCGCCCACGCCGCGAAATGCCCGAACCGGAGAGTTAACACCACCGGGGATGTATTTTTGTGCCTGTTCGAACAGTTCTTCAGAGTGACTCATGGTTTACTCCTGTCAGTTGGAATGTGTCGATAGTGGGTGATGCAAAGCCACCAGCTGGCTGAACTGTTTGGCTTTTGCTTCGATCTCTTCGGGGCTGCCCCCAAACAGACCACCCACTACGGCAATAAGATCAGCACCGGCACGAATCAGTGGTTCTGCATTTTCGGCTGTGATGCCGCCAATGGCCGTCACCGGAAGCCCTAAACGGCGTGCATCGCTTAGAACCCTAGCGTCGGCACGGGGTGCCCCGGGCTTTGTGCCGGACTGATAAAAGCGGCCAAAGGCTAAATAGTCAGCACCTCCGGCTTTGGCGATTTCGGCCAGCTCCATGTGCTGGTGGCAGGTAATGCCGATAATGGCATCCTGCCCCAGCAGCTTTCGGGCATCAGCCAAAGCCCAGTCGTCTTGACCTAAGTGAACGCCTTGAGCACCCACCCGGAGTGCCAGTTCCGGATCATCGTTGATGAGTAACGGCACACCGGCGTTCTGGCAAAGACTGGCCAGATCCGAGGCCTGGCGCAGCCGTTCAGTTGTTGATGACAGCTTGTCCCGATATTGGACCAACACTGCGCCGCCCGCTAGCGCGGCTTCTACGGACTGCAGCAGGCGATCCGGGGGAGTAAGGCGGTTATCGGTGATGGCGTAGAGGCCGCGCTCAATAGGCGGTTTCAACGTTCCCACGGAATGCCCCTGTTGGGTACGCGTTGCCCTTGGCCGATGGTCAGAGCGCCAAGAAGTGTGCGGCTAACGTAATTTTGCGCCTGAGAGATCGCGGCACGGGCCGACAGCCCGCTGGCAATGCCCGCTGAAATGGCTGCGGCCAGCGTACAACCGGTGCCGTGGTATTCGTTGGCGCCAATGCGCTCTAGCTCCCAGTTCATCGGTTTGTGACCGGCACTGTACAGCGTATTGATGATGTGTGGCCCCGTGCCGTGCCCGCCAGTGGCCAGAACCGATTTGCAGCCAGCCGACAGTAATTTTTCCGCGGCCTCGCTTTCGCTGTCACAGCCACCAAGCTGGAGCAGTTCCTCGCCGTTGGGGGTGATCATTTCTGCCCGCGCGAACAGAGAGCTCTTCATGGCGGTTACCAGTTCGTTATCGGCCAGATCTCCACCGCCAGCCGCCTTAATAACAGGGTCAACAATCAATGGCAGGTCAGGGCGGCTTTCGAGAAAATCCATCAACACGTTCACGACCGCGGCGTTGCCCATGGCACCGGTTTTCACTGCATGCAGCGGAATATCGTTCGCCAGACACTCCAGCTGCTGGCGGATGATCTCCGGGCTAATAGCCTCAGCGCCATGCACGTTGTTGGTATCTTGAACCGTCAGGCATGTCACTACCGGCAACGGGTGGCCACCAAGAGAGGTGATTGCCTGAATATCAGCCTGAATGCCTGCGCCGCCGGACGGGTCCAGCCCGGACAGCACCAGAACATGGGGGCGTGTGTAGCTGTTAATGATGAACCTCCTTAGAAAGGCTTAACAACGGCAAGAATGACAACCGCGAGCAGAATGAATACGGGCAGTTCGTTGAACCAGCGGTAAAACACGTGGCTGCGGGTGTTACTGTCGTTTTGGAATACTTTTACCAGATGGCCGCAGTAGAAGTGATACACGATCAGCAAGGCTACCAAGGTTAACTTCGCGTGCAACCAGCCCTGACTGAAATAGCCCGATACATTGTAGCTGAGCAGCCACACGCCAAAAATGACCGTGGCGATCATCGAGGGCGTGGTAATCCCTCGGTAGAGTTTACGTTCCATGATTTTGAAGCGCTCTTGCCCAGGCTTGTCTTCGCACGCTGCGTGGTAAACAAACAGGCGGGGCAAGTAGAAAATGCCAGCAAACCAGCACACCAGTGAAATAATATGAAACGCTTTAACCCATAACATGTATTAGCTCCGGCGGTATTGGTAGTAACTTTCAATATCGGATTGCAGCACGACACCGTAAACCCGCTGGATCATTGGTGCGACATGGCGCTGCACGTAAAGTGCCTCAGCCTTGGATTGCTCAAATTCGTTGAGGGCTTGCTCCAGCGTGGCCTGATATTGCACGGGCGCAACGTCTCGCCGGTTGGCTGGGATCTGCATCAAATCCAGGCTCTCTGGTTTCTCAGAAGCATCTTCGGAGTTTACCTCGCTGAGCTCCTCAAGGTACCGAGCGAGATCAACGGCAGGTAGCAATGAGGTGGGGCCGCTGTTGCCGTCCACCAAGAGCCATTTAGGTTCGGAGGAAAGTGCTTTTCGCGCTTCCTCGAGTGTGAGCTGGCGTTCGATGCGCAGAATGTTCCGGTCCATAATCGCGCCTACGGAAACCCGCCGCAAAGCTTGGGTAACTGGTGAATTCTGATAACTCAGCCCTTGGCTTTTCAGTACGGTGATGAACAACGACTTCTTGCCAAACGCTTCGCTGGTAACCAGGCTCGCGGTGGTAATAATCAGCATGCCGGGCAGAATGATGTTGGGGTTATGGGTGAGTTCCAGTAGTGCCATCAGTGCTGCCAAAGGTGCGTGCAAAACGGCCCCCATCATGGCCCCCATGCCGAGCATGGCGTAAAAGCCGACAGACGAGGCTACCTCGGGTGCGAAGGCTGCTCCGATCAGGCCCATGGCCCCGCCCAGCGTTGCTCCGATAAACAAGGTGGGGCCGATCACCCCGCTTGGCATGCCAAGGCCGATAGAGGTTCCGGTGATCAGCAGTTTGGCCAGGCCTGCCCCCAGCAAAAGCCAGAAGCCCAGCTCGCCGTTAATGGTGTCACCGACCGTGTCGTAGCCGATACCCATGGTTTCGGGCACGAAGATGGCAAACGGCACCATCAGAAGACCGGCCACGAAGATGCGCAAAAACACCGGGCGATGATGATAACGCCCAAGGCTGTCCACCAATTGAATGAAAGCGGCAGCGGCAATGCCGATCATTACCGCAATGGCTAATATCCAGGGGATTTCCAACAAGGAGTTCATGGTCAGTGCCGGAACGCTAAAGGCCGGTTCGGTGCCGTAGACCGCTTGGGTGACGATGGCGGCGCTCACCGCCGACAGGATAATGGGAGTAAAACCGGCGATGGTGTATTCCATCATCACCACTTCCATGGCGAAGATAACGCCAGAGATCGGAGTGTTAAACGAAGCGGAGATCGCGGCGGCGCAACCGCACGCAACGAGAGTACGAATGCTGTTGTTAGGCAGGCGCATCCACTGCCCGAGAATGCTTGAGAAGGCCGCGCCGAGATGCACTGCCGGCCCCTCCCGGCCGGCGGATTGTCCGCTGACGACCGTAGTCACGCCGGCGATAAATTGCACGATGGCGCTCTTGAATGAGATATAGCCCTGATGATAGTTCAGGCGTTCCATAACGTGGGCAATCCCCACTTTGCGGTCCTGAATACCGAGTTTGTGCAGAAAAAGCCCCAGCGCGACTGCGCCGGCAAGAGGTAAAATGCCGCGTGTAAGAATGTCCAGATCTTCGAAGTTCTCTGAGCCGCTGCCCGGAAAAAAATAATCCAACGGCCATTCGATCGCAAAGCGGAACAACAGGATCACGGCACCGGTGACAATACCGGAAAGCAAACCAAGGACGGCCAGCTGGGGAAGGGCATCCACGCCGGCAAGTCTTCCTCGGAAAACGTGTATCAGGTTTTCCGTAACCTGTTGCCTGATGTTACGCATGCGGGCTGAATTCCGGTTGTTCGAACAAGACGTTCAGAGGGATTGAGGCACCATTGTAGCTTTGGGGGGGCAAGCTGCAATAAGTCCTTGGTTTATCATGTTAGACTAACGCCAAATTCTGACCAGATTACGTTGGAGAAGAGAGTGATTAAAGTAGGCATCGTTGGTGGTACCGGGTACACAGGCGTAGAGCTGTTAAGGATTCTCGCCGTTCATCCTGAAGTTGAAGTGAAGTGCATCACTTCGCGCTCTGAGGCAGGCATGCCCGTAGCGGATATGTACCCCAACTTGCGCGGTCACTTCGACCTGGCGTTCTCCGAGCCTGACCCAAAGCAGCTGGCGGAGTGCGATCTGGTGTTTTTTGCAACGCCTCACGGTGTTGCAGCCCGCATGGTGCCGGAACTCATGAAGGCGGGCACGCGGGTGGTAGATCTCTCGGCCGACTTCCGTTTGAAAGATCTCGATATCTGGGCGAAGTGGTATGGAATGCCCCATGCAAGCCCCGAGTGGGCCGCGAAAGCCGTTTACGGGTTGCCCGAAGTAGCCCGTGACGAAATCCGCGAGGCCCAGTTGGTGGCAAACCCCGGGTGCTACCCGACTGCTGTCCAACTGGGTTTTCTGCCGCTGCTTGAGAATGGTCTGGTAGATCCGTCGCGCCTGATTGCAGACGCCAAATCGGGAGCCAGTGGCGCAGGCCGTCAGGCCAATGCGGGTATGTTGCACGGTGAAATTGGCGAAAGCTTTAAAACCTACGGCGCGTCTGGCCACCGTCATTTGCCGGAGATCCGTCAGGGCTTGAGCGAGGCGGCCAGCTCCAACGTGGGTGTGACGTTTGTTCCGCATTTGCTGCCGATGATTCGCGGTATTGAAGCGACGCTTTACGCTGAGTTAAACGACGTTGCTGATTTCGACCGTTTGCAGGCGCTGTTTGAAGAGCGTTACCGGAAGGAGCCGTTCGTCGACGTTATGCCGTTTGGCAGCCACCCGGAAACCCGCAGTGTGCGTGGGGCCAACCACTGCCGTATGGCGCTGCACCGTCAGGAGCAGAGCAACGTGGTGATTGTCACCTCGGTCATCGATAATCTGGTGAAAGGTGCGGCCGGGCAGGCAGTCCAAAACATGAATATCATGTTTGGGCTGGACGAGCGGCTGGGGCTGAACGCTCCTGCGATGCTGCCTTGAGGCAGGACTGATTCGTGAGCGAGACGCCTAAACCTTCAGAAGAATACGTTGTTATCCGGCACCGGCGGGGGTATCGCCTGCGCCGGACGCTGATTTTGCTCGGATTTACGATCGTTGCGGCCATTTCCGGCTACATGGCCGGGATGGCGCAGGGCGGATTCCGCTTTTCGTCGGCGGAAGAAACCAAAGAGTTGCTGGTTCACGAAGTGGATAACCTGCGCGAGCAGTATCATTCGGCCCGTCAGCAGCTGATCAATCTGGAGCGGGGCCGGGCAATTGATGAGCAAGCCATGCGCGACGCCAGAAATGCCATTGTTGAGCTGGAAACGAAGGTTTCCGAGTTGAACGCAGACCTGACGTTTTACCGCAACATTATGGCCCCGACAGAAGTCAGCAAGGGGTTGCAGGTGGACAGCTTTACGCTTTCGCCGGCTCGTGGCGATGGGCGCTATAGCTTCAAAATGGTATTGACCCAGGTCGGTAACAACAACCGTTACGTGTCCGGGCTCGTGGCAGTGAACGTCATCGGGATGGTTAATGGTGAAAAGCAGGTGATTGCGCTGCGGGATTTGTCAGATGATATCGACGATCTGGGGGTGAAGTTCAAATTTCGTTATTTTCAGGATGTTGAAGGCAGTTTAAGTTTGCCTGACGAGTTCGAACCATTGGAAATACAGGTTGTTGCCCAGGCAGGAGGCCGAAAAGCGGCGCAGGCAGAAAGTACATTCGACTGGGAACAATTAGCAGGAAACTGAAATGTTCAATAAGAAAAAGCAGGGGCGGCACCGTTCTTCTAACCGTTTCGATACGTTGATTTCGGCACGTACGACTATTGAAGGCGATGTTCGCTTTTCAGGCGGGTTGCACGTGGATGGTAAAATCAAGGGTCGAGTCATTGCTGAAGAAGGCAGTGACGCGGTTATCCGTTTGTCCGAGGTGGGGCAAATTACCGGAGACGTCATCGCGCCGCACATTATTATCAACGGGACTGTGCACGGCGATGTGCGTTCCTCCAGTCATCTGGAACTGGCTGAAAAATCGAGTGTCAATGGAAGTGTTTATTACCAGTTGATCGAAATGGCCATGGGGGCCGCCGTCAATGGCAACCTGATTCGCCAGACCGAGACGACGGGGCTCCTTTCTCACGAACAGCCAGAGACCGTCGATCCCGAACTGGAGAGTGAGGGAAAGTTCGAATAGTTGACTGTTTTAGTCGGGAATACCATAATCGAGCAAATATCTATTAGTGCCGGAGGCAACCCTTGAGTGTAGTTCAGCAGCAAATGGCCTCGCCGCTGTTTTTCAGTGACAGCGCGGTTGCCAAGGTGCGCGAGTTGATCGAAGAAGAGGAAAATCCGGAGCTGAAACTGCGGGTTTTCGTTACCGGTGGTGGCTGTTCAGGCTTCCAGTACGGTTTTTCTTTTGATGAAAATCAGGAAGAAGATGACACGGTAATCGAACGTGATGGCATCAAGTTGCTGGTCGATTCGATGAGTTACCAGTACCTGGTTGGTGCCACCGTGGTTTATCAGGAAGGGCTTCAGGGTTCTCAGTTCGTGGTGCAAAACCCTAACGCCAGCTCAACCTGTGGCTGCGGCAGTTCCTTCTCGATCTGAGTTTAAGCGGGGTAGATTGCCCCGAGAACCCTTTCCCCCGAAGCGCCGGTTACGTCCGGCACGTTGCCCGGCAGGCCCTTCAAGGTCTGTCGCGCAAGCCAAGCGAACGCGACCGGCTCGACCCATTGTGAATCCAGCCCCAGTTCTGCGGTTGTCGCGAGTGCAACCGAGCCGAGACCCATCCGCAATTCGTTCATTAGTAGCGTGTTAAACGTTCCACCGCCACAGGCATAAACCGCCATGTTTGCGGTTTCTTGCGGCAATTGTTGCAGAATGGTGGTGACGGTCAGTTGCAGTAGGGTGCGCTGAACGTCTTCTGGAGCCAAATCCGGGAAGCGTTGGAGGTGGGTGCGAATCCAGTCGAGGTTGAAGCGCTCTTTGCCGGTACTCTTGGGTGCAGGCTTGCTGAAATAGGCGTCAGACAACATGCTGGACAGCAACTCTTGATGCGTGGTGCCTTCGCTGGCCAAGTGGCCGTCTTCATCGTAGTGACGGCCGGTTTGGTCCAGGCACCAGGCATCGAGCAGTGCATTGGCAGGGCCGGTATCAAATCCAACGATAGGTTTTCGGTTGCCGGCGGGTAACCAGGTGATGTTGGCGATGCCTCCCAGGTTCAGAATGCAGCGATCCTGCTTCTTGGATTCGAAGAGCCATTTGTGAAACGCCGGCACCAGTGGCGCGCCTTGCCCGCCCGCAGCAATATCTCTGCTGCGAAAATCCGATACCGTCGTCACGCCAGTTGCCTCTGCAATCAGTGCTGAGCAGCCTATTTGCATAGAGAACGGGGCAGAACCGGAGGGCTGGTGCCGGATGGTTTGCCCGTGGCTGCCAATTCCGGAAATATCGCTGCCCGCTACGCCCGCCCGGGCGATCAGCTCCGATGCGGTGCGCGCGAAATACTGCCCAACCAGAGTGTCCAGCTCGCCGATTTCGTCGGGGGTGCCGTGATCTCGGGTTGCCGAGACCAGCCTCTGTCGAAGGCTGTCCGGATAGATGAGGGAGTGCGTGGCGTGAATGGTCAGGCTTTGGGGTTCGAAAGACACCAGCACGGCATCGACTGCATCCATGCTGGTGCCTGACATAAGGCCAAGCCAGTAGCTCATTGTTAGTTGTCCGTCGCAAGAGCCAGTTGGTTTTGGCTCTCGAGGAAAACGTTAAGTTGCGCCAGGCTTTGGCTGGACACTTGTTTGAAGCGAGCCATTTCCGATTTTGGAATAGGCTGCGCGTCGGGTAGTTTGACGGTGCGCGAGTTCTTTGCCACCCCGTTTACCCGGAACTCGTAATGCAGGTGCGGGCCGGTAACCATGCCGGATGAACCTACATGACCGATGGTCTGACCTTGCTTGACGCGAGAGCCATTTTTGATGCCTTTACCGAGGCGACTCATGTGTGCGTAAAGGGTGGTTATGTTGTCGCCATGCTTGAGAACGACGGTGCGGCCGTAGCCACCTTTCCAGCCAGCAAACTTAACTCGGCCATTGCCGGCAGCTTTGATCGGTGTGCCGGGAGGGGCGGCGTAGTCCGTGCCTTCGTGTGGGCGAACGATATCCAGCACCGGATGACGGCGCTGCAGGTTAAACGGTGATGAAAGCCGGGCGTTAATGGGGACGCGTAAGAACGCCTTACGCATACTTTGTCCTTCGGGCGTGTAGTAGTCGCTCTCACCGTTCGAGTCGGTGTACAAAAGAGCGATGTTCTCTTCGCCGCGGTTGGTGAACTTGGCGGACAGAATGCGGCCGGTGCTGAATTCCTCACCGTCGATGTACAGCTGCTCATAAACCACTTCGAAGCGGTCTCCTTTGCGAACGTCATAAACGAAGTCGATGTCCCAGCCGAAAATGCCGGCTAACTCCATGGTGAGTCGATCATCCATCCCTGCTTCACGGGCGGCAAGGTAAAGAGAGCCATCGATCTCGCCCACAGCAAAGGCCGGGCGAATTTCAGGTTCACGAACTTCGGTTTCGCCAGCATAGCCGTTTTCGGTCTTTTCGATTTTAAGAGACTCGAGGCGGCTACGCTGCAGTTCGATAGCGACCAAATCGCCTTCGTCGTCTAGACCAAACCGGATGTCTTCACCGGCATAAAGGCGTTGGAGCTTATCGGCTTCGCCTTGTCCGTGGATCACCGATAGCATTACGCCGTCATTGAAGCCTGCCTTTTTAAACAGCGACGACAAAGTGTCGCCCGATTTAATGCGGAACTCTTTCCAGTGAACTTTCGGCGCTTCGGGAGCCGCAATGGCGGCGGGCGGAGCTTTCGTTGCGGCAAGAGCCTGCTCGACGGAATTGCTCGGAGCCGGTATTTCGACAGCCTGTTCCGCCGTATTCTCAGAAGTTTGTGCGGAAATTACAGGGGCGCCAGACCCGGAAACAGTGCCTTGGCTAAGGTCAACCGGGTAGGACATGCGCTTGGCTTCAACGTCTGAGCTTGGGCTCATAAGTGCGGCCGCAGTGACTGCAATTGTTGCAGCGGCGGCGAGCGTTAAATGTGATTTGGGGAAGGTTTTAAGCACGGTGCTCACCCATTATGATCGAAATTCCGGGTAGTTGTGTCGGCTAATTAAAGCGCCTGATCAAGTATAGACCACCAGATTACCGCATATAAAAGAATCAGGACAGTGGCGAACATTACGGTTACTGCGGTGGGCGGGCGTACAAAATGCGCTGCCACTGGTATAATGCCGCCCCTGTTATGCAGGGTTTGGTCAAAAACTGATCATGCACACTTTACCAAGTAGCGCCGGAAAATCGCAGCATTCTTTTGTAGAGCTGTGTAACTGGCCGCTTCTACCGTTTTGCAGTCAACGCTGGGGAAACTAGGTTCATGGCATCACTAGATGAAGCATTAGCCATCATTAAGCGCGGAATAGATGAGCTGATTCCAGAAGAAGATCTGATCGCAAAGTTAAAAGAAGGTCGCCCTTTAAGGGTAAAGGCGGGCTTTGATCCAACCGCTCCCGACTTGCATCTGGGTCATACCGTACTGATTAATAAGCTGCGACAGTTTCAGGATCTCGGTCATGAGGTCATCTTCCTGATCGGCGATTTTACCGGAATGATCGGCGACCCCAGTGGTAAGAGCGCAACTCGGCCTCCGCTTAGCGAGGAGCAGGTGATGCAAAACGCCATCACCTATAAAGAGCAGGTGTTCAAGATTCTGGACCCGGCCAAAACCCGGGTGGTATTCAACTCCGAGTGGATGGGTAAGTTGAGTGCTTCTGAAATGATCAAGCTTGCCGGGCAGTACACGGTTGCTCGTATGCTGGAGCGTGATGATTTCACCAAGCGTTTCCGTGCCGAGCAGTCCATCGCGATTCATGAGTTTCTCTATCCTTTAATACAGGGTTATGACTCGGTCGCACTTGAGGCGGATGTTGAGTTAGGTGGTACAGATCAGAAATTCAACCTGCTGATGGGGCGTGTGCTGCAGAAACATTATGGGCAGAAGCCTCAGGCCGTGATCACCGTTCCCATTCTTGAAGGTCTGGATGGCGTGCAGAAGATGTCCAAGTCGCTGGGCAACTATGTTGGGGTAAATGACTCGCCGGGTGAAATGTACACCAAGCTGCTGTCTGTGCCCGATGATTTGTTGTGGCGTTACTTCGAATTGCTCAGCTTCCGTCCGATGGCGGAGGTAGAAGAATATCGCGCTGCGGTAGAGAGTGGTGCAAACCCTCAAGACTATAAAAAGATACTGGCAGAAGAATTGATTACTCGCTTCCATGACGAGGAGGCGGCGAAGTCTGCCCACAAGTCAGCAGGCAACCGGGTGGCTTTGGGAGAGATTCCGGAAAACGTACCAACTGTAGAAGTCTCTTTGGAAGGGCAGGCTGAAATCCCGATGGCATCTGTGCTCCGGTTGGCTGGTTTGGTAAAGAATGGTGCGGCAGCTCGCGATGTGTTGGGGCGCGGAGCGGTGTATCTGGATGGGGAGAAGTTCGAAGGGAATCGCATGTTCGTCAAAGGAGACGACTGCGTGATCCAGGCTGGCAAGAAGAAGATCGCGCGGGTGTTGGTGGTCGGTTAAAAAAGCCTTTGAGCGACCAATTTGAACTTTTTTCAAATTGGTCGTTGACACCCTCAGGGATGTCTGTAGAATGCGCATCTCGCTTGAGGGGCTAGCCGCTAAACACGGTCAGCAACGAAGCGGTAACTGCTTGAAAGTTCTGAAGAAAACGTTTTAAAGATTCTTCAAAAAGCAGTTGACAAGGTGGCGGTTCAGTGTAGAATGCGCCCCACGATTTAGCAGTAACGCCGGTGAGTTTTTCGGCCGTTTTCGAAGGTGAAAACAGCGGTTAAAATTAACGGTTGACAAGGTGGCGAGACGATGTATAATTCGCGGCCTTGATTGAGCAGCAGCTCAAACGCTCTTTAAAAAGTTGACCAAGTAATTCGTGTGGGCGCTGGCCGAGGTATTTCAGATACGAAATATCAGGACAGTGACTCGTCGAAATTGAGTTTTGTCTTGAGCAAGAATTAAGAATCTACGGATTCTTGTATGATTTAAACTGAAGAGTTTGATCATGGCTCAGATTGAACGCTGGCGGCAGGCTTAACACATGCAAGTCGAGCGGAAACGATGATAGCTTGCTATCAGGCGTCGAGCGGCGGACGGGTGAGTAATGCTTAGGAATCTGCCCAGTAGTGGGGGACAACAGTCGGAAACGGCTGCTAATACCGCATACGCCCTACGGGGGAAAGCAGGGGATCTTCGGACCTTGCGCTAT
>Ga0208300_100611_pt1 | contig 23207 bp, 20 predicted proteins | sample 23_taG_FD_184096 | JGI IMG/M metagenome (GOLD analysis project Ga0208300, IMG submission 184096) | Marine viral communities from Cariaco Basin, Caribbean Sea - 23_WHOI_OMZ (SPAdes) (version 2) | ecosystem: Environmental > Aquatic > Marine > Oceanic | place: Caribbean Sea: Cariaco Basin... | reverse complement strand
CATCCTCCGCCAGCGAATCGAGCAGCGGCATATCGATGTGCTGCACGTAACCCACCTTGCTCGCCCGCACCGGCACCAGATCCGGTGGCAGCGTTGCCGGCATCGCCTGGCCGCCCAGGTAGGGGTTTTCCATGCGCATCTCGAAAGCACCACGGGCAGCGGTTTCTATCTTGCCGATGGTGTCGCGGACCCGTCCCAGGCGAGTGAGATAGCCGGCCCACTTGATGAGCTGGTAGACCACCAGCACGATGACCACGAGGGTCGCGGCGAACAAGAGCGTACGGCCGTCTTCATCGTAGATGCCGGCCGCCAGCGCGACGATGCCGACCAGACTGAACAGAAAGGCGCCGATGAAGGTCGCCAGGGTGTTCTGCGTGACCCGGTCCTCGATCAGCAAAAGCGTCGCCCGCGGGCTGACGTTGCTGGTCGCCGAACCGTAGGAAGTGACCATGGCGCTCAACGAGAAGGTCGTCACCGCCAGCATGCTCGAGGCAATGATATTGAGGATGCTGTCCACCGCACTCGACCCGACGCTGACCACCGCAGGTACGTCCAGCCAGGGCGTGGCGATCCAGGCGATCAACGCCGTGACGACGCCCGCGAGCGAATAGAGTGCCGCGCGATACCACAGCGAACGATGCATCCGTCGCCACATCCATTGAAACCGCCCTGTCATCTCGCCTCCTGTCCACGAACCGAATCACGCCAAGTCTACGTCAAACGGGCCATCGGCGACCCTTTTGCCGAGGCTGGTCTATTCTGATCTCGAACCTGTTCCGCCACTGACGGCGAACGACATCGACCGGTTTCGGCAAAAGGAGCTTGCCATGACCACGACCTCCCCCCGGCGGGCGACCCGTCACCGCTGCGGCAAGGGCTTCACCTATCGCCTGCAGAACGGCAAGACGATGACCGACAAGGCCTGGCGCGACTGGATCGGCTCGCTGGCCATTCCGCCCGCCTGGCGTGACGTCGAGATCGTGCTCGACAAGCGTCACCATATCCATGCGACCGGTCGCGACGCTGCCGGTCGCAAGCAGTACATCTACAACGCCGATTGGCGCGAGAAGCGCGAGGTACTCAAGTTCGATCGGATGATCGAATTCGCGCAGCGTCTCACGCCCATGCGCCGGACGACCGGCCAGCATCTCGCGCTCGACGGCATGCCACGGGAGAAAGTGCTCGCCTGCATGGTGCGACTGATCGATGGCGCCTATTTTCGCCCCGGCAGCGAGCGCTATCGTGAGGAGAACCACTCCTACGGCCTGACCACCATGCGTTCGAAACACCTGACCATCGACGGTGACGAACTGATCTTCGACTACAAGGGCAAGAGCGGGCAGCAGCAGCACCGCGTGGTGGAAGACGAGCGTCTGGCGAAGATCGTCGGTGAGCTAGACGACATTCCCGGCTACGAGATCTTCAAATACTTCGACGACGACGGGCACAAAGTCCGGGTCGACAGTCACGATCTCAACGACTACGTCCACGACGTCATGGGTGAACGCTTCAGCGCCAAGGATTTTCGTACCTGGGCCGGCACATCGATCGCCGCGTTGGCGCTGGAAGAGGTCGGCCCGGGCGAGAATGACAAGGCCAGCCAGAAGAACATTCGCCAGGCCGTCGAGCGGGTCGCCAGGACGCTGGGCAACACGCCGAGCATCGCCAAGGCAAGCTACATCGATCCGCGTGTCGTGGAGTGCTATCTCGACGGACGCACGCTGGATCATTTCCGCAAGCTGGTGGAAACCGAACTGGAACAGGACGACGAGCTGACCGGACCGGACGAGCGCGCGATACTCAATCTGCTGCAGAGCCGGCTCGAGGCGAAGCGCTGACGGTAACGGCGGGCACGACTTATCGGCAATCGACGCCGGCACGACTACGATGCTAAAAGGAAGGTTTGTCCATCAAGCTCTGTTCATAAAGATAAGGAAAGCGCCATGAACCCAGCCGAACCTGCTATCGATACCGTCGTCTACGCCGCCAACGCAGGCGACGGAACCATCGGCAGCTATCGCCTGGATCGCCAGACCGAACAGCTGATCCCGCTGGCCACGACAGAGGCGGCCGAAAACGTCATGCCGTTGGCCATCAGCCCCGACAAGCAGATGCTCTACGCCGCCATCCGCAGCGATCCGCTACGGGTGCTGAGCTATCGCATCGAAGCGGGCACTGGCGCCCTGACCCCGCTCGGCAGCGGCGCGCTCTATGGCAGCATGGCTTATATCGCGACCGATCGCTCCGGGCGTTACCTGCTGGCAGCCTCCTACGGCGGCAATCTGGTCAGTGTCAGCCCCATCGATGACAACGGGGTCGCCGGCGATGCCACGCAGACACTGGAGACCGGCAGCCGCGCCCATGCGATCCTGTCCACGCCGGACAATCGCCATGTCTTCGCCACCAACCTGGGCGACGACCGGCTGGCCCAGTTCCATTTCGCCGATGGCGCCCTCGTCCCCAATGACCCGCCCGCGGCCAGGACGGCCGATGGCACCGGCCCGCGTCATTTCGTGTTCTCGCCCAGCGGTCGGTTCGTCTATGTCCTGGGGGAATTCAGCGCTACCGTCACGACCTTCGAACTCGATGCTCAGGATGGAACCCTGACCCAGATCGCCGTCTGCGAAGGGCTTCCCGAAGGGATGAACCTGGCGCCTGGCATGCCGCGGGAAGAGATCCCCGCCGGCGACGAGACGCCTCGCATCTGGGCGGCCGATCTGCACATCACCCCGGACGGCCGTCATCTGTACCTTTCCGAGCGCACCAGCAGCACGCTGAGCACGCTGCGGGCCAATCCGGATTCCGGCGAGCTGCATTTCGTTGGCAACCAGCCCACCGTCGAGCAGCCCCGCGGCTTCGAGGTCGACCCTACCGGCCGCTATCTGGTGGCCGCTGGTGAACTGAGCGATCACCTGGCGCTCTATCGCATAGAGCCGACCAGCGGCGAACTGGTTCACGTCAGCGACGCGCCGACCGGCAACAAGACCAATTGGGTGGAGATCGTGTCGCTCCGCTAGCCGCGATGATCGGACCGGCCGCGTGAATGCGTTGGTCACGTGGCGCTGGTATACTCTGGCGCGACCGCAGGTTGTCGACAACTTTCGATCGTCGATGCCGCGACCGAGTTCAGATCGCGATGGCGACCTTCATCAGGGTCTCGAAGGCCGCCATCGTGGTGCATCGCGCTCCACGGATCGAATCGTTCCCCTCGGTCCGCACAGGGAGCGCGACGCGCATTCGCGTTTCCGTAAGCGCTCGACACTTCGTGCCATTGCCAAAGAGAGGTTAACGAATAGACATGTCCAATACGCCGAAGATCATCTACACCCTGACTGACGAAGCGCCTGCCCTGGCCACCTACTCTCTGCTGCCGATCATCGAAGCCTTCACCGGTACTGCCGGCATCACGGTCGAGACTCGCGATATTTCCCTGGCCGCTCGAGTCCTGGCGCAGTTCCCGGACCTGCTCAATGACGAGCAGCGCGTCAGCGACGATCTGGCCGAGCTGGGCCAGCTGGCCACGACGCCGGAAGCCAACATCATCAAGCTGCCCAACATCAGCGCTTCCGGACCCCAGCTCAAGGCCACGATCAAGGAGCTGCAGAGCCAGGGCTATCCCCTGCCGGACTACCCGGACGAGCCGAAGAACGACGAAGAGAAAGCGATCAAGGCCAGCTACGACAAGGCCAAGGGCAGCGCGGTCAACCCGGTACTGCGTGAGGGTAACTCCGATCGTCGTGCCCCGAAGTCGGTCAAGAACTACGCCCGCAAGTATCCGCACCGCATGGGCGAGTGGAGCAGCGAATCGCAGTCTCACGTCGCCCACATGAGCGAAGGCGACTTCTACGGTAGCGAGCAGTCCGCCGTGATCGCCAAGGCCGGCAAGCTCAAGATCGAGCTGCAACAGAAAGACGGCACCCATATCACGCTGAAAGATGGCCTCGCCGTCAAGGAAAGCGAAGTCGTCGATGCTGCATGCATGAGCAGCCGCCGCCTGCGCAATTTCATCGACAGTGAAATCAAGGACGCCAAGAAACGCAACGTGCTGTTCTCGCTGCACCTGAAGGCGACCATGATGAAGGTCTCCGATCCGATCATGTTCGGCATCGTGGTCGAAGAGTTCTACAAGGACGTGCTCGAGAAGCACGCTGACGCGCTCAAGCTCGCGGGCTTCAATCCCAACAGCGGTATCGGCGATCTCTACAGCGCCATCGAGTCGCTGCCGAGCGAACAGCGCGACGCGATCACGAGCGACATCGAAGCGCTTTACAAAGAGCGCCCGCCGATGGCGATGGTCAACTCCCACAAGGGCATCACCAACCTGCACGTGCCCAGCGACGTGATCATCGACGCTTCCATGCCGGCGATGATTCGCGACTCCGGCAAGATGTGGGGCGCCGACGACCAGCTGCATGACGCCAAGGCGGTGATCCCGGACCGCTGCTACGCCACGATCTACCAGACGGTGATCGAGGACTGCAGGAAGAACGGTGCCTTCGACCCGACCACCATGGGCAGCGTGCCCAACGTCGGCCTGATGGCACAGAAGGCCGAAGAGTACGGTTCCCACGACAAGACGTTCCAGATTCCGGCAGACGGCACCGTCGTCGTCACCGACGAGAACGGCCAGACACTGTTCAGCCATGACGTCGAAGCCGGCGACATCTGGCGCATGTGCCAGACCAAGGACGCACCGATCAAGGACTGGGTCAAGCTGGCCGTCAGCCGAGCCCGCGAAAGCGGCGCACCGGCCATCTTCTGGCTCGACGCCAACCGCGCCCACGATGCCAAGCTGATCGAGAAGGTCGAGACCTACCTCAAGGATCACGACACCAGCGGTCTGGACATCCGCATCCTGGCGCCGGTAGAAGCGATGAAGGTCTCGCTGGAGCGCATCCGCAAGGGCGAGGACACCATCTCGGTGACCGGCAACGTGCTGCGCGACTACCTGACCGACCTGTTCCCGATCATGGAGCTCGGCACCAGCGCCAAGATGCTCTCCATCGTGCCGCTGATGAACGGCGGCGGCCTGTTCGAGACCGGTGCCGGCGGCTCCGCGCCCAAGCACGTCCAGCAGTTCCTGGAAGAGAACCACCTGCGTTGGGACTCGCTGGGTGAATTCCTGGCGCTGGCAGCCTCGCTCGAGCACCTCGGCAGCACCTTCGACAACGCTCGCGCCAAGATCCTGTCGGCCACGCTGGACAAGGCCAATGGCGAATTCCTCGACAGCGACAAGTCGCCCAAGCGTAAGGTCGGCGAGCTCGACAACCGCGGCAGCCACTTCTACCTGGCGCTCTACTGGGCGAAGGAACTGGCCGCGCAAACCGAGGACAGCGAGTTGAAGTCGCTGTTCGAAGAGATCGCCAGGACGCTGAGCGACAACGAGAAGACGATCGTCGACGAGCTCAATGCCGTGCAAGGCAAGCCGGTGGACATCAAGGGCTACTTCCACCCCAACGGCGAGCTGGTCAGCGAAGCCATGCGTCCCAGCAAGACGCTCAACGCCGCGCTGAACAAGCTCTACCAGGCGTCCTGATCGATCGACCGGCCCGGTATCGCCGAGCCGGTCATCGACCTGCCCTGCGCCGATAGCGGCGATACTGAAAAGAAGCGGGCCCGTGCCAATGGCACGGGCCCGTTTTCTTTGTGCTGCATGAAGTCCGTGCATCGAACGGACTTGTCTGTCAGGCGTTCTTGTCGAAAGCGCTTGTCGAGCGTTCCCGTTGAAAACTCTTGCCGAACGAGCCCGTTGGTCGGACAGGCTCGTTCAATGAAGCGAATCGGCGATCAGCTCGTGGCCAGGGCGCCGGTCGGCTTGCCATCCTTGAAGGTCGGCACTTCCGGCTCGTCGACGGCGAAGATGCCACCGCTCAGGCGGCGTACACGCTTCATGAACAGCGCGATGCAGATCAACGTACCGATGGCAGCCACGACGTAACTCATCTGCAGCGACAGGCCGAAACCGATCGGCGCATAGGCGAGATAGGTAAAGGTCGCCATGGTCATGAACGTCGCCGGAATCGACGTGATCAGATGCGGTTTACGCGCCAGCACCAGATACATGGTCGCAACCCACAGCGCGATGACGGCCGTGGTCTGGTTGGCCCAGGAGAAGTAGCGCCACAGCAGCGTGAAGTCCATGTGCGTCAGTCCGTAGGAGACCACGAACAGCGGTGCGGCAATGAAGATGCGCTTGACGATGGGGCGCTGATCGATCTTCAGATAATCGGCAATGATCATGCGCGCACTACGGAATGCCGTGTCGCCGGAAGTGATCGGCAGCACGATCACGCCGAGAACCGCCAGCGTACCGCCAATGGCGCCCAGCATGGTGGTGGAAACTTCACTGACCACTGCCGCCGGGCCACCGGCCGCCAGCACGTCCGACAGCGACTGGTCACCATGGAAAAGACTCATGGCGGCTGCCGCCCAGATCATCGCGATGACGCCTTCGGTGATCATCATGCCGTAGAAGATCTTGCGGCCATTGCCTTCGTTCTCGGTCGTCCGCGAAATGATCGGCGTCTGGGTAGCGTGGAAGCCCGAAAGCGCCCCGCAGGAGATGGTCAAAAACAGCAGCGGGAAGATCGGAGCCCCTTGCGGATGCATGTTCTGGAACGACAGCTCGGGGATCGGTGCGCCAGTGAAGATCATGCCGAGCCCGATGCCCAGTGCGCTGAATAGCAGCAGCGCACCGAAATAGGGATAGATACGCCCGATCACCTTGTCGATCGGCAGCAACGTCGCCACCAGATAGTAGGCAAAAATCACCATTGTGATCAGCGTGATCGACAGCGGCGTCATGTTGGCCAGCAGTGCCGCGGGAGACGTCACGAAGACCGTACCCACCAGCAGCAGCAACAGGATGGCAAAGCCGTTGACGACATGCTTCATGATCTTGCCCAGGAACTTGCCGGCCAGTTGCGGCAGATGCGCACCGTGATTGCGGATCGAGATCATGCCCGTCAGATAGTCGTGCACGGCGCCGGCGAAAATACAGCCGATCACGATCCAGACGAAGGCCACCGGGCCATAGAGCGCGCCGAGGATAGGACCGAAAATCGGTCCCACACCGGCGATGTTGAGCAGCTGAATCAGCGAGTTGCGCGTCGTGTTCATCGGCACGTAGTCGATGTTGTCGCGCATGGTGAACGCGGGCGTGCGACGCTTGCGGTCGGTCACGAACACCCGTTCCACGAATTTTCCGTACGTGAAGTAGCCCACTATCAAAAGCAGGATCGATGCAATGAATGTAATCATCTAGGGCCCCTGGAGCAGAGAGGACGCCTTGTGGGCATTCGGCAGGTGCTTTTATCGGTACGTTTGGCGGACCGATAACGGTCGCGGCTTGGTTATCCGCGCCAATTTACGAAGAAGGCTAAGTAATGACATCTAGACTTTAGTGGCATAACCCCACCTCGCAGTGCTTGCCTGGCTTCGCATCGTCCCGCATGCTGAAGACCCTCCAATGGCACGGTTCGTCCTGCTTCGATGATCAAGACCCTCTTCTCGCTACCCTCGTTGGCCTCGGTATCCCGCTCGGCCGCCTTGTGCTTTCTGGTAGGCAGCATGGCGTCGACTCTGATCGCAGCACCCGCGGTCGCGGCGACACCACCAGTTTCCCCCGACCTGCTGGCCCGCGCCGACACGGTGTCTCGACCCACCGCGACATCGCTCGAGCGTCTCGCGCCGGATGCGGACCCGGATGTCATCGCCCTCGGGCTTGCGACCATGCAGTGCGCGCAGCGCCATGGCGTGGGCGAAACCGCACAGCGCCTCGCGGTCATCGATTACAGCCGTTCTTCGCTGACACCGCGTCTATGGGTTTTCGACCTGAAGCACGACAAGCTTTTGTATCGGGAAGTCGTGGCTCACGGCCAGGGCTCGGGCGGCGATATTCCGGATCGATTCTCCAATCAGGAAGGCTCGCATGCCTCGAGCCTGGGGCTGTTCGTCACTCGCCAGACCTATGAAGGCAAGAACGGCTACTCGCTGCGTCTGGATGGACTGGAACCCGGCTTCAACGATGCCGCCATGAGTCGCGCCATCGTGATACACGGCGCCGATTACGTCGATCCAGAAAGCGGCGAACGCCAGGGCCGGCTGGGGCGAAGCTGGGGCTGCCCTGCCCTGCGCCCGGATGTCGCTGGTGACGTCATCGACGTTCTCAAGGAAGGCCAGTTCGTCTTCTCCTATTACCCCGAGCGGGAGTGGCTGATGCATTCCGCGCTGGCGCAATGCGCTCAGGCCCGTATCGACGATCGCGAAAGCCCTGACGACGCTCTCCTCAGCTCGCGTTGACCAGGCAGGCTAGCGCCGGCGGGTTGCCAGACCGACTCGCGCGTACGACATTGAGAAAGAGAAGGCCAATCGGGGAGCCAGCATGTCGCGTCTTGGAACCATACTGCTACTGACCGCCGCCCTGCTGTTCTCGTCAACGAGCTTCGCGGTGCCCTTCTGGGGCGAAAAGCAATCCAGCCCCGTCGATACACCGGTGGATCATCTCTCACCGGGGGCCTGGATCTGGGGCGGCGACGACAAGCGCGGCGGACCGCTGGCCGTCATCGTCAGCCTGACCGAACAGCGCGCCTATGTTTATCGCAACGGCATCTTGATCGGGGTGACCACGATCAGCAGCGGTCGCGAGGGCTACGAAACGCCGACCGGGGTCTTTACCGTGCTGCAGAAAGACAAGGACCACCGCTCCAACCTCTACGGCAATGCGCCGATGCCTTATCAGCAGCGCCTGACCTGGGACGGCGTGGCGCTGCACGCCGGCGGCCTGCCGGGTTATCCCGAATCCCACGGCTGTATCCATCTGCCGAGCGAATTTGCACGCCTGCTGTTCGATGCTTCCAATATCGGCATGACCGTTGTCGTGGCACAGGAGGGCCAGGCGCCCGTCTCGGTCGTTCATCCGGGCCCGTTGAGCCCCATCGATGCCGACACCGGTGCCGATATCGATATGCCGATGCTGACCAGTGGCAGCAGCTGGCGATGGGTCATGGATCCGCCCACCCAAGGCCCGGTTTCCATGGTATTGAGCCGCAGCGATCGCATGATCGTGGTCTATCGCAACGGCGTCGAGATCGGACGCTCGCGCGTCGAGCTCGGTCGACCGGACATCATGACGGGTACCCGCGCCTATATCGTCGAAGGGCATTTCCAGCCCCCAAACCCGCGGCAACTCTCTCGGGAAGGCGACGAAGCACATCCGCGCACGCCCCCCATGCCGACGTGGATTGCGATTGGCGTACCGGGCTACGAAGCCGGCCAGGCGGTGCCGGCCGACATCGTCAATCAGGTGACCGTGCCGGAGGGCTTCAAAAGAAAGGTGCTGCCCCTGCTGGAACCGGGCACCGTGCTGGTCGCCACCGATGCTCATCTCACCGCCGAAAGCAGTGGCGAGTCACTGCGCGTCATCGACAGCGTCGGCCCTCGCAGCTGGCTGGACGATGTCGCAACGCAGCGCCATGTCGGGACGGACCGCTAGGGCCTTCGAGACCGATCGTAATGCGTCATGTCGTGCGACATTTATCCACTATGACATTCCTCGCGGATGGCATATGTTGATAGTCGCAAAGCGAGTCGGAGAGCCGCAGCGCGGTGACGACCAGAGACCAGGCGTTCCCCGAGCGCTTCCATTCGATGCTGTCACAACCGAGAGGTGCCCATGTTCAAGTCGCTGCTGGTTCCTATCGATGGTTCCGAGGACGTAACTATTCAGGTGGCTGCGGATGGCATGTCGCCAACCACCTGATTTTTTTGGCATAGTGTGCCTGATCCTTCGGCACGTCTATGCGGTGACATGACCATCAGCGATATCAACGTCGACGAGGCCCTGGAACGGGTCCGGCAGCAGCTCAAGGAAGACCACACGGTCTCGCCTTCCTTGCGTGCTGCCATCGACGTGCTGATGCTGCTGGTCAAGCTGATGGCCGACCGACTGGCCACCAGCAGCCGCAACAGCAGCAAGCCGCCGTCACAAGACCCCAACCGCCAACGCCGTTCCCGGGCCAAGGGCGAGCGTCGCCCTGGCGGGCAACCGGGTCACGAAGGCAAGACGCTGGCGCCGGTCACCGATCCCGACGAGATCGTGTCGTTGCGCGTCGATCGCCGCACCTTGCCCAAAGGGCGCACCTATCGCTCGGTCGGCATCGAAACGCGCCAGGTGCAAGACATCGTGATCCAGGCCGTCGTCACCGAGTATCGCGCCGAGGTGCTGGAGGACGATCTCGGGCGGCGCCATGTGGCGCCGTTTCCCGACGGCGTGACCCGCCCGATCCAGTATGGCCCACGTCTCAAGGCGCATGTCGTCTATCTCTCGCAGTATCAGTTGCTGCCCTATGCCCGCATCCAGGCGCTGCTGGCCTCACAGTGCGATCTATCGCTGAGCACCGGCACGCTGTTCGCCTTCAATCAAGAGGCCTATCAGCGCGCCGAGGCGTTTGCCGAGTGGGCGATCCCGGCGCTGAGGCAAGCCGCGACCGTGCATGCCGACGAGACCGGGATGCAGGTCGGCGGCAAGCGCTACTGGCTGCACAGCGCCTCGAATGACGCCCTGACCTACTTGGCGCCTCACGCCAAGCGAGGTCAGGAGGCCATGGATGCCATCGGCATCCTGCCCTATGTCCAGGGGGTGCTGGTGCATGATCACTGGAAGCCTTACTACCGCTACGCGGATTGCCGCCACGCACTTTGCAACGCCCATCACCTGCGTGAATTGACTGCGGCCTGGGAAAATGACCACCAAAAGTGGGCCAAGGCGCTGCATGATCTGCTGCTGGAGATGCATCAGGCCGTTGACGCTGCCGGTGGCACGCTCTCGCCCGAAGAGGCGCAACGCTGGCGAGTCCGCTATCGGCAGTGCCTGACAGAGGGTGAGACCGAGTGTCCGCCACCGATCCCACCACCACCGGGAAAGCGCGGTCGTGCCAAACGTACCAAGGCACGTAACCTGCTCGAACGTCTCCAGGCGTACGAGGACGACGTGCTGCGTTTCCTCGACGACCCCGCCGCGCCCTTCACCAATAACCAAGGGGAGCGTGACCTGCGGATGACCAAGGTCCAGCAGAAGATTTCAGGCTGTTTCCGCTCCTGGGAAGGTGCCGAGATCTTCTGCCGGATGCGCAGCTTCCTCTCGACGGCGGTCAAGCAGGGCCTGGCAGCGCACACCGCACTGGAACAGTTGTTTGCCGGTGAAGTGCCCGAATTCATGCGTCGGGACGGCCTGGATCAGGCAGCGTGACCTGAATAGTTACAAAAGAAAAAGCACGCTCTGAAGAGCAATCGGTTCGGAAAACGCTGAATAAATCGGCGAGCAGGATGAAGCGCAAGGCGCACGGAGCAAAGGAACCGGAGCCTATGCGTTATAGGTGAGGATTCCACGCACCGCGCAACGCAGCGATTCGCCTGCGCAGACATTTATGCAATGTTTTCCCTAAAGCTTAGCCGGTTACCCGTAGAGTGTTAGGGCAGGGCCAACGAATCAAAAAGTCCGATCGGCAATGTCCTTATTCGATCGAGTACTCAGGGCTTTGCGTACCAAGTCCGAAATCGCATACTCGGGCTTTCCCCCGACAGCGGAGGCTGCCATGACCTATCGACTTTTCATCGCCAACAAGAACTACTCTTCCTGGTCGATGCGGCCCTGGGTGCTGCTGCGTGCGCTGGAAATTCCGTTCGAAGAGGTACTGACGCCGTTCGAGGGCGCCGGCCAGCAACAGGCGTTCACGCACTTTTCGCCCACCGCCAAGGTTCCCTGCCTGCATGATGGCGATCAGGTGGTGTGGGATTCGCTGGCGATTCTGGAATACGTCGCCGAGGACCATCCGGCTGTCTGGCCTGCCGATCGGGCCGCCCGCAGCTGGGCACGCTGCGCCAGCGCCGAAATGCATTCCGGGTTTGCCGCGCTGCGCGACGAGTGTTCGATGAACTGCTCGCTGGTCATCGACCTGGACACCCCGAGCGAGTCGCTAGAGAAGGAGCTGATTCGGCTCGATGCCCTGTGGCAGGAAGGGCTGGAGACTTTCGGCGGCCCCTGGCTCGCGGGCGACGCTTTCACCGCTGTGGATGCCATGTTCGCTCCGGTCGCGGTACGCCTTCGCGGCTACGGCATCGAACTCGGCACGGCCGCCATGGCCTACGCCGAACGCCTGCTCGCGCATCCGGCAGTCGCGGAATGGATCGAACAGGGCATCGCCGAGCCGTGGATCGACGAACCCCACGAGATCGACTGCATTCGTGACCGGCGCGTGCTTGCCGATCGCCGTCAGCCAGCCTGAAGCCGCCGCTTCGCCCGCTGGATGCGCCACATGGTGAGCAGGTTGGTGCCCAGCGCGATGAGCTCGGCAATGATGCCGCCGACCGAGCCGATCAACAGGTTGTTGATCAACCAGGCAACGGCGGCGGCGGCCAGCAGAATCCGCATGGGGATGCCATGGAGCATGAACATGCCGATGGTGCCGAATACGCCCGCCGCCAGTGGCCACAGATCGGCAGCCTGGCCCGCCGTCGCCAGCGCAACGACGACGTTGACCGCCAGCACGCACAGCATGACGCTCCAGCGCTCCTTGAAGCGCCGCGCCAGCAGGATGCGGGCGATGACCAGCAGCGAGATCCCGGCCGCCGTCCACTGCCCGAAGAGCGCGAAGTGGGCGGCGAACGCGATATTGGCGAAGATCAGATAGACCAGCAGCCGGTCGTCCTGGCGGCTGGCGAAAGCGATCATGATGAAGCCGAGAGCGACGAGCCCGACCAGTTGGGCGGCGATCCAGGTCATGTTGTAGGCGTCCATGCAGCTCCCAATGTCTGAGCAGGATTGGCTTGTAAGCTCTCCAGCTTAGACGTTTCGGACCGCGACCGAAGCATCAGCATCAAAAGGGCAAGGCAACGTAAAGTCCGTGGCCGACATCTGACTACCTGCCAGATGATCGGATACGATCATCAACGCTGCACGCGCCAATGAAGGATATGTCTATTTCATCGCGGCGGTTGCACGGCCTGCCTGGGCACGGAAAGCTCTCCTACCGTCATGGGCGATTGATAGAGTCCTGGCACACCACTTCCACATTAATGCCGTCGGGGTCCAGCACGTACGCCGCATAGTAGTGCTCGTGGTAGTGCGTTCGGACGCCAGGCGGTCCGTTGTCGGTACCACCAGCCCCCAGCGCAGCCTGGTGAAAGGCATCGACGATGGCACGGTTCCGTGTCGCGAAGGCAATGTGCGTGCCGGCGCCCGGGGGTTCGTTGTCATGGATCCAGAGACTGGGATAGCCGTCCCTGCCGAAACCGTGGCGTGTGCCCCCGGTGCGGGTGCGCTCGGGCCCGACCGTGATGACCCGGACGATATCCAGCGGCGCGAGGGCCAGTTCGTAAAACCGTCGCGACACCTCAGCGTCGCGCACGGCAAATTCGATGTGGTCGAGAATGGTCATGGTTGCACGCTTCAGCTCAAGTGGTATGGATGAACGGCTCGAAGGCTGATCACACCTGGGACGCGCCACCATCGGCGAACAGCTCGACGCCGTTGATGTAACTCGAGGCATCACTTGCCAGGAACGCCACGGCCTTGCCGATCTCCTGCGCCTCGCCTATCCGTCCCAGCGTGCTTTTTTCACTGAACGCTTGAATGATCTGCTCCGCGTCATCGGCCAGCATGCTTCGCAGAGATTGCGTATCGACAGGGCCAGGGCTGAGTAGATTGATCCGAATGCCGGAACCCTTGATGTCCAGAATCCAGCTTCTGACCATGGCACGCAGAGCGGCCTTGGTGGCGCCGTAGACACTCAGGCCGGGACCGGGATTCATCGAGGCAGTGGAGCCGATGATGACGATGCTGGAGCCTTGGGCCATGAGAGGCAACGCCCCCTGAACGGTAAACGTCACCCCTTTCACGTTGGTACTGAAAATCCGATCGAAGCTTGCTTCGGTGATCTCACCCAGTGGCGCGATCTCCCCCATCCCGGCGTTGGCAACCAGGACATCGATACGGCCATGAAGCGACTCGATACGGCTGAAGAGCCCTGCCAGATCGGTGGCGTTCGACACATCGGCCGTCATGGCGACCGCCTTGTCACCCAGGCCGGCCAGGGCCTGGTCCAGTTGCTCCTGTCGGCGCCCGGTAATGACCACGCGAGCGCCCTGTTCAACGAACTCCCGCGCAATCGCGAGCCCCAAACCAGATGACCCACCGGTGACCAGCACGACCTTATCTTCGAATGACATGAGATTTACCTGAGCAAGGAAAGCGTTATGGGAAAGCCTATGTAGTGAACACTACATACAACGTGCACGTCACGCACTATATTTATCGATTACTATATAAATATGGCAGCGCCTTTGTCTCCGGGTATAGCGGCCGCTACACTCCCTCCCTCACCCAGCGAGGCCATCATGAATACGAAGACCCGACAACGCCGCCCGGCTTTCGATCGCGAAGCAGGAGTCGCCATTGCCCAGGCGCTGTTTCACGAGCGGGGCTATGACGCGGTCAGCCTTGCTGATCTGACCCAAGCCATGGACATCAAGCCGCCCAGTTTTTACGCCGCTTACGGCAGCAAGGCAGCGCTGTTCGAACGGGCAATGCTGCGCTATGCACAGGAAAACGCCCTACCGCTGGACGAGTTACTGGCCCCAGACCGCCCCCCTGCCGAAGCGCTTCCCGCCCTGCTGCTCGCTGCCGCCGAACAGTATGGACAAGACAGCATGCTGCGCGGCTGCATGATTACGGAGGGCTTGCGAGCGGATGACCGGGTCGCCCGTCAGATGGCCGAGAACCTCGCCACCAGCGGACTCCAGGCGATTCGGGCTTACCTCGATCAGGTTCGCCCGCAAGACGCGCAGACGCTGGCCGACTATGTTGTCGTCACCTTGCGCGGACTCTCGGCCTCGGCTTGCAACGGCATGCCCTACGAGCGCCTGACGGAAGTCGCCCGGACCGCCGGGCGATTCATCGCGCGTGAACTGGAAGTGGAGTCCGAGGAGTCCACAGCGGCTTCGGTCTCTAGCAATCCGTGATCGTCGTCCCTTCGATCGTCTCGGCGAACCCGCCACCGAATAGCCGCGCCGGGGTTTCGAAACCGGGTCGACGCTCCCCTTCGAGTACCCGGCGTGCGGCCTCCACCGCAGCCAGCGGTGTGTAGGAGTAGCCGTTGACGGTTTCGATCATCGATCGGGCCACCGTGCCATCGGCTCCCGTCACCTCGGCTATGGCGCGGGCGCGATGGGCATCGCGTTGTTCCGCCGTCGGGCCATCAGGCAGCAGCGATAAATCGCCTTCGGGGAACGCCTCTCCACTGACATGCACGAACATGGCGATATCGGGGATTCCGGTGGAATACCAACCGGTGACCAGATCGCCGAACGACAGCGGCGAGCACGGCACCGGCCCCTCACCGAAATCGAAGTGGCGTGGCTGCGCATCGGGGGTCGGAACGAGATGGCCGTCGACCCTCGCCATCAGGCCCGCGCCGATGATCTCGCTGACGCTCATGGCGGAGCCCCGCGACATGGAACCGGGAACCTGAAGCGCCACCCTCAGCGACCGCGGCTCCTGCACACGCTGCGCGACGTGCACTGTCAGGCAATCGGTCGGCACCACGTCCCAGCCGACGCCGGGGAGCAGCATGACGCCGGCCTCGGCCGCTTTGGCGCCCAGCCGTTCCGCCAGCCGGTAGACGTTGATCTCGGCGGTGATGTCCAGGTAATCGACGCCGGCCTCGAGGCACGCCCGCATCAGTGGCTCCGCCGTTTGCGCGAAAGGGCCTGCGAAGTTCAGCAGCACATCGATACCGGCCAGGGACTGCGCTGCATCGGCATCGGCCTCAAATACCCGAAAGGGAACCGCCAACGCCTCGGCGAGAGAGGCCAGCGTTTGCCGATTGCGCCCAGCGATCTCGAAATCGAGCCCCAACGTTTTGGCATGCGCTGCCACCATGCGGCCGGTATAGCCGGTCGCGCCGTAGATCAGGAGTGTTTTCATCGGGCGTGCTGCCAGTTCTTATAGACGAATTCGAGACTGTAGCCGTCGGGGTCCAGAACGTTGGCGGCGTAGTAGTCGGGGTCGTAATGCAGCCGCGCTCCAGGCGCGCCGTTGTCGACAGCGCCGCTCGCCATGGCCGCGGCGTAGGCCGCTTCGACCTCCGCCTTGCTGCTCGCCACGAAACCGACGTGAACGGCTTTTCCTTCCACCACGCCCTCGCGTAGCCAGAAGAACATCCGGCCATTGGCACCGAAACCCTTGAGATCCGGGTGGCCCGGCGGGCCGTCTTTGCCGTCGTAATCGAGCCGCGCCGTGACCCCCAACGGGGCTAGCACGGCCTCGTAGAAACGAATCGAGCGTTCGATGTCGCTGACGGAAAGGAAGAGATGATCAAGCATGGAGTAGCCTCGCGATTTAGACGATGTCGCCAGCTACCACCGTAACCATTACCCTCATCGCGGGCTCAGCCGTTCCTGCCCGAAACCTGCCCGTTTCTGCTTTTTGCTTGCGCGGGCGCGCCCCCGGGATCAGCATATCTCTTCATAACCGCCCCAACCGCTCGCCATGGACGCCCCACTGCTCGCCATGAACGATCAACTGCTCGAGCTTCGCTCCCTGGCTGCCAAGGCCGAGAATCGCCGTACGGAGACGGGCATTCCGCGTGTGGCCATGGTCCAGGGCGAAATTCCGGAACATATGCTGGCCGCCGTCTACGAGCCGATGGTCAATCTGATCCTGCAGGGCAGCAAGACGATGACCGTCGGTGACCGCACGCTGCGCTATGACCCGGCCACCTATTTCGTGATGTCGATCGAGCTGCCGGCGGTGGGCACGGTGCATTCTGCGGCTTCGGGGGAGCCCTATCTCGCGTTGAGCCTGACGCTCGATCCCACCGTACTCTCGACGCTGCTGACCGACCTGCCCTCATCCACCGAACGCAACGAAAGCGACGCTGGCTTTTCGGTGGCTGCGGTCACGCCAGAATTGATGGGTGCGTGGCTACGCATGCTGCGATTGATGAACAAACCCGACGAAATCGCGGCCCTCGCACCGGTATACGAGCGGGAGATTCTCTACCGCGTGCTGCAAGGCCCCCACGGCTGGATGCTGCGCGACATCGCGGCGCCGGATACCGCCATGGCACGCGTCAGCCAGGCCATTCAATGGATTCGTCGGGACTTTGCCGAGCCGATCCGAGTGGAGGCGTTGGCGCAGAGAGCGGCGATGAGCGTGTCCGCGTTTCACCGTCACTTCAAGGCAGTGACCACGCTGAGCCCGTTGCAGTACCAGAAACGGGTTCGACTGCTCCAGGCGCGCACGCTCATGGTAGCCAGCGGCAGAAGCGTCACCAGCGCCGCCTTCGAGGTCGGCTATGAAAGCGCGACACAGTTCAGCCGAGATTACGCCCGGGTATTCGGGCTGCCTCCCGCCCGGGATAGCGCGAGGATTCTGGGGGAAACCAAGGGGCGCGGCCGATCGCCCGATCGCTGAAAGCCGCCTCGGCGCGCCGACGACCGGCGTGTGGCGCGGGTTTTACTGCCACCTGACGATTCGGGAAGCGCGGCACTCTCGTCTTTTCCATTGCCTGCTAAACTTCCCGTCTCGGGCTTCACCGTTTATCTCAAGTTCAGCCAACCGCCCACGAGGAGAGACCATGTCTCAGAGCGATTCCCAGACGAACATCAGGACCGAATGGATCGAGATCACCGCCGAGGACGGCAAGACGTTCAAGGCCTACCAGGCGCTGCCGCACAAGGGCAAAGGGCCCGGCATCCTGCTGATCCAGGAGATTTTCGGCGTCAACGGCCACATGCGTGGCGTCGCCGAACAGTATGCGATGGATGGCTATAGCGTCATCGTGCCCGACATGTTCTGGCGCGATGAGCCGGGCGTCGAACTCGGCTATGACGGCGACGACTGGAAAGCGGCGGTCGCCCACAAGAAGGCGCTCGATTATCCGACGGCGGTCAGCGACCTGCGTGCCGCGACCAAGGCGCTGCGGGCAAGCCCCGTCTGCGACGGCCCCATCGCTTCCGTGGGCTACTGCATGGGCGGCGTCTTTTCCTACCTCTGCGCCCTGGATGCCGGTGTCGACGCCGCGATCTGCTACTACGCCGGCGGCGTGACCGAATACCTGCCGCGCGCCAACACTTCGGCGCCGAGGATGACCACATCCCGCTCGAGCAGGTCGAACAGACCCGCCAGGCCTTTGCCGGCAACAAGGATGTCGAAGTGCATCTCTACGGTGGAGCGGAACACGGCTTCAACTGCTGGGCACGGGCGAGCTACAACCAGCATGCTTCCGCGCTGGCGCACGGCCGTACGCTGACGTTCCTGGCCAGCCACTCCGAGTGAGGAACGAGTCGAGCTCGTGTCGGAACGGCTGAAACGTTTCGGCGCGAGTCTTGAACGGTCAGGGTTGATGAATCAGGGCCGATGAAAATGCGGCAGGACGTGGGCGGCCAGCTCTTCGATGATGGCATCGGCTGGCCGCTCCTCGAGACGCAGATTCAGGGAAACGTGATGAACGCCCATCTCTCTGAGCGCCTCGAGCACGTCGATGAGGGCATCACGGCCGGCACGATAGCCCAGGTCGATGGGCGTCGCCGGGGCCCCCGGATCGGCGGCAAGATCAAGGCGCATCGCCTCGCCGAAGCCGCGGAACTCGCCGGGTACGCTCTGTTCGACGGCGGCCCGCCACATGCGATAACGATCGCGCTGCTGCGCCTGCTCGCGGTGATAGGTCATCCAGCCGATCGCGTGGCGGGCAATCCAGTTGACGCTCTGCCCTCCCGAACCGACCGCCAGCAGCGGCACGGGCTCCGGAGGTAGCGGCCGCAACTGGAAATCCGGCGAATCCGTGTCATGCCGATCCGGCACGACCTCCTGCGGCGTACCCAACGCCTTTGCTACCACCTGCCAGTGATCCGCAAACAGGCGCCGCCGCTCGGCGACGTTCTGACCAAAGGCGGCAAATTCGGGCGGCCGGTCGCCGGACCCCAGCCCGAGGATGAAACGACCTTCCGAGAGCGTGGCGACCGATGCCGCCGCCTTGGCGATATGCAGCGGGTGGCGCAGGGTGAGCACGATGGCGCCGCTGATCAGCGCGATCTGCCGCGTTTCCGCTGCCAGAGCGCCCAGCCAGCTCCAAGGATCCAGATGGCCTACCGGATCGGGATAGTCGCGGCTGTTGAGCGGCACGTCCCGAATCCACAGAGCGCGAAACCCGCCCCTGTCGGCGAGTGTCGCCAGACGCCGCTGCTCGGTAACATCGACCACTTCCTGACCGCCTGGCATCAGCGGCAGCGTCAATCCGATCGACAGCCGATTCGGTGCCAACACGCGCCCAACGATCGCCTGTTCGGCTCCGCCAGCAGACATGACCCCTCCTTGAACATTCGACCAATACATCGGGATGCGTTGTCCGGGCCGCGTCACGAATCATGACGCCCGGAAACAAGGCGCAAGGCACGATGATAGCCCCGATCCGCGCTTGTCGTATTCCCGATCTGCGACTAGTGTCCAAAGGGCATGCAGGAAGGCATGCACTTGTTGTGAAAGTTCAGCATGAACCAAACAGGGACAGACGCCATGGGAATTATTGCGTGGATCATCTTCGGCCTGATCGCTGGCGCCATCGCCAAGATGGTCATGCCAGGCAAGGATCCGGGTGGCTTCATCGTCACCATCATCATCGGGGTTCTCGGGGCCGTCGTCGGCGGCTGGATCGGGACCGCGCTAGGGTTTGGTGACGTATCCGGCTTCAATATCGGCAGTTTCCTGATCGCCGTCCTCGGTGCGATCGTGCTGCTGATCATCTATCGCGTCGTGCGCAAGTAGCGCTATCACCGATTGCCCCGGCCCGGCGGCCCGTCCGCCGAGCCGGAGGCCCGCTTCTCTTCTCTTTTCAGTCGATATACCCTTCGCCAGTCCGCAGGACATTCTTTCGCTTCCGACACTCCCTCCAGGATCAACCGGCATGCCGAGCAACGCGCATTTCTATGAACCGAGTCGCGGTCACGAGCTACCGCATAACCCTTTCAAGGCGATCGTCGGGCCGCGGCCGATCGGCTGGATCTCCTCGCGGGATCGCGAAGGCCGACTGAATCTGGCGCCCTACAGTTTCTTCAACGCTTTTGCCGACACGCCGCCCATCATTGGCTTCTCAAGCTCAGGCTATAAGGACAGCGTGCGCAACATCGAGGCGACCGGCGAGTTCTGCTGGCAGCTGTCGACGCATGCACTCGCCGAGGCGATGAACCAGAGTTCGGCGTCGGTAGCGGCCGAGGTCGACGAGTTCGAACTGGCGGGCCTGACGCCGCAAGAATCCCGCGTCGTCGGCGTTCCCCACGTCAAGGAAGCGCAGGTCGTGTTCGAGTGCCGGCTGACGCAAACCCTTCGGCTGCAATCGGCCGCGGGCGAGGAGATCGACAACTGGCTGGTGTTGGGCGAAGTCGTCGGCGTGCATATCGACTCGGCGCTGCTCGAGGACGGCATCTACCAGACCGCCGCCGCCCGGCCGATTCTGCGTGGCGGCGGCCCGGCCGACTACTTCGAAATCAGCCCGGACCAGAACTTCAAGATGTCTCGTCCCGGCTGAAGCGCGCCGCTAGATCCGGTTTGAAGGCTCGTAGAAGCGCCAGGTATTGCGCCTTGCCCGCTTGGCCGCATACATCGCCATGTCGGAGAACTGCACTGCCTGCCCGAAGCCGCTGAACCTCTGCCGTTCGTCTTCGGTCAATGGCCGGCCTCGGCCGCCCAGCCTATCGCCGCCATGGCCAACGCCAGACAGACCGGCAGTAATCGTTTCATTCAGCATCTCCGACGGCCACGCTGACAACCTCGTCGTCGCATAGAAAGTTAGGAGCATCGAGCATTGCCGGCTGATTGCCCGTTTTCCTGAAGGGCCGATTAGCACCTGTCCCGCGGCCCGATTCCTCGTCAGCCAGAGTGCGAAGGTCGCCCCGTGTTAGACTTTGTCCCTATCTCCCTCCTATTTTTCTCATGGAGTCCGGCGCTCAATGTCTTTGGAAGAACTGCACCTCAACCTGCGCAACCTCACCCCCGAGGACTACCCGCAGCTCAAACGGCTGATGGATGCCGTCTATGACGACATCGGTGGCGCCTGGTCGAAGCTGACGATCGACAAGCTGATCGGCGAGTTCGCCGACGGCCAGATCATCGTCGAGGACGATGGCAAGATCGTCGGCGTGGCGTTGACGGTGCTGGTCGACTACGACCACTTCTCCAACCCGCACAAGTACGACGAGCTGATCGGCCATCGCGAGATCATCCTCAACGATGCCAACGGCGACGCGCTCTACGGGCTCGACGTGCTGATCGACCCGGCCTATCGCGGCTACCGTCTCGGCCGGCGCCTCTACGAAGCGCGCAAGGATCTTTGCCGCTCGATGAACCTGCGCGCGATTCTCGCCGGCGGGCGGATCCCGAACTACCACCAGCATGCCGACGAGATGTCCCCCGCGGAGTACATCGATCGGGTGGCGCGCAAGGAGTTCTACGACCCGATCCTCTCGTTCCAGCTGGCCAACGACTTCCTGGTCAAGCGCCTGCTGACCAAGTATCTGCCCGAAGACGAGAAATCGATGGGCTACGCCACGCTGCTCGAGTGGAACAACATCCTCTACGAACCGGCCAGCCGGATCATCGAAACGCGCCGGACCCAGGTCCGCGTGGGCGCCGTGCAGTGGCAGATGCGGGAGTTCGACTCGGTGGAAACCGTACTCCAGCAGGTGGAGTTCTACGTCGATGCCATCTCCGACTACCAGAGCGATTTCGCCGTCTTCCCGGAGCTGTTCAACACCCCGCTGATGGGGCTGACCGACCAGACCGACCAGGTCGCCGCAATCCAGTTCCTGGCCGGGTTCACCGAGCGCTTCAAGACCGAAATCTCGCGCATGGCGGTCTCCTACAACATCAACATCGTCGCCGGTTCGATGGTCGAGCTGGGCGAGGACGGCAAGCTCTACAACGTCTCCTACCTGTGCCACCGCGACGGCGAGATCGACCGCCAGGCCAAGCTGCACATCACCCCGCAGGAGCGGCGTGACTGGGTGGTCGAAGGCGGCGACGAACTGCAGGTGTTCGAGACCGATGCCGGCCGCGTCGGCATCCTGATCTGCTACGACGTCGAATTCCCGGAACTGCCGCGCCTGCTCGCCGAGCAGGACATGGACATCCTGATCGTGCCGTTCTGGACCGACACCAAGAACAGCTACCTGCGCGTGCGCCACTGCGCCCAGGCCCGCGCCATCGAGAACGAATGCTACGTGGTCGTCTGCGGCAGCGTCGGCAACGTGCCTTCGATCGAGAACCTGGACATCCAGTACGCCCAGTCCTCGGTGTTCTCGCCGTCGGACTTCGCCTTCCCGCACGATGCCGTGCTGTCGGAGACCACGCCCAACACCGAAATGGTGATGTTCTCGGATCTCGACCTGACCAAGCTCAAGCTGGTGCGTTCCGAAGGCGCGGTGACCAACCTCAAGGACCGCCGTCTGGACCTGTTCGACCTGCGCCTGCGCGACTGGTCGTGGAAATCCGGGGCGCGTCAGGAAGAGAGCTGAGCGGGACATGAGCTTGTTGAAAGGCGGGGGGAAGAGCAGGTGGCAGGACTGGTGGAAAGCCTGGCGGCAGGATCGGAAAGGCAACCGGCACAACGCCCGGCAACGCTCGCGCCCCCCGTTCGACCCCGAGGCGTGGCGGCCGATCCGCCACGGCCTGCCGCTGCTGGCCGATCTCGACGACGTTGATGCCGAACGTCTCGGCCCGCGCGCCTGGCAACTGCTGCACGGCAAGCGCTGGGTCGCCGGTGACGGCGTCGAGCTCGACGATGCCGCCCTGCTCGCCATCGCCGCCCAGGCCCAGTTGCTCACCCTCGGCTGGTCGGATCGCGACGCCAGCGCCGCCTTCGACAACGTCACCGAGATCATCCTGCTGCCCGACGCCTTTCATCGACACGTCGAGGAGATGGACGACTTTGGCGTGATGCACGAATACGTGGACGAGCGCGCCGGGGAAACCTCCTGGCGCGGCCCGGTGGTGCTGGCGATTCCCGATGTCGCCGAGAGCGGCGACTACACCGGCTATAACGTCATCATTCACGAATTCGCCCACAAGCTCGACCTGGGCAACTCGCAGGATGTCGACGGCTTCCCGCCGCTCGCCGCCGCGAGCGATGTCACATCGAAAGAATGGCACCGCGTCT
>Ga0208300_100610_pt1 | contig 23228 bp, 16 predicted proteins | sample 23_taG_FD_184096 | JGI IMG/M metagenome (GOLD analysis project Ga0208300, IMG submission 184096) | Marine viral communities from Cariaco Basin, Caribbean Sea - 23_WHOI_OMZ (SPAdes) (version 2) | ecosystem: Environmental > Aquatic > Marine > Oceanic | place: Caribbean Sea: Cariaco Basin... | reverse complement strand
AACTGCCCTTGATAAAAGACAATACGTGGCTCAGATAAAATAAAACTGCTAAATTGCGGTGAGATAGAGGCGTATTTGGTGACCAAGAACTGCAATAGGTACAGCACCAAGATAGAAGCCACTCCTTCGATAAAAGGCACTTCTTTGAGAAGAATGGTACTGGCACCCAAGGAGCCAATCATCACCGTGACAACCCAATCAAAGTTGTTGAGCTGTGAAGTGGAGCGCTTCCCTGAGGCTTTAGTGACTAGCACGATTAATACATACACCATGGTTGCCGTCAGCACAATACGCCCAAGTTTGTCTACACTGTCAAAAAAAAGCATATCCATGAAGATCACTCCTGTTATCAAAGTAAAACTGCTTTTTATTAGTAAGGTATCTACTCAAGTTAGCCTAACGGATTTTGCGCGTCTATAGGAAGAAATTTGTAGTCACTTGTAGAGGCCTTAGATGTCTTGTTAGTCTCAAATCATCTTGCGTTTGGGATCAAGCAAGCGATTGAACGCCCAAATACTGATTCGAGCGCTGACTAAGGTCAGTACCAGTATCATGATCAACGATGAGAGCAGGGGTAACGGGCGTTGTTTGGCCATCTCAAACAACACTTCGCGATTTACTGCATCAAATAACCAAAACCATATGCCTAAGAAATAAACGACCGTGAGTAACCAAATGGCTGCGACTCCGCCAAACATCAAACGATTGATCTCTTCACTATCTAGTGCGCGCTGCTGATGTTTGACAAATTTGTGTACCGCGATGTAGGCGCCGACAATGACAGAGAGTACGGTGATGAGCTGGGAGTTTAGGGCGATTTGGGTTTGGATCATCATGAATATCACACTGGCAAGCGTATAACCAATCGCGAAAAACCCAACATATTGAGCCAGTTTAGGCTGAGCATGTTCATGGTGTTGTGCTGCCCTGTTATGGCCTAAGTGTGGGTTGGATTTATTGAGTTTAGTTGTCTTACGTGACATAAGCTGACCTTTATAAAGGTAAAAACAGAAGGTTCAAATTAACATTATGATGCGATAAAAGGGGCTCAGTGCTGCGCTGTCCAGTCTAGCATGGCATCTAACACGGGTCTGGCGGTATAAGTATTTAACGCCTGCTCACTATTGATAAGCCCAACCACGACATAGTCCTGTCCTGATATCCCTTTGACATACCCTGCCATCGAAGTGACGTTGTTTAAGGTGCCCGTTTTTATCCACGCGCGGCCAATGGCGGCTGACTCAGGTAAGCGGTCACTATGCGCCGTGATAGTGCCGCTGACACCAGCCACGCCCAAAGAGTTGACGTAGGCATCGAAGCTTGGACGGTTATAAGCGTGTGTTAATAACTCGCTTAAGTTAGCGGCAGTGATCGTACAGTCGCGGCACAGTCCTGAGCCATTGGTCAGATGCGGTGGCGGTGTGTCTAAATGGCGCTGCCACCACTGATTGATGGTCTGTAGTGTCTGCGGATAGTCCGTCGCAGCCGCGTTGCTAACCTGATACAAGCTGCTGGTTTTCTGGAGACTATTTTGTTTGCCAATTATTTGCTCACGAGCCTTTTCACTGGGCATACTTTTATCGGTATTAGGTAAATTTTTGTGATGATAAGCGCCTATCGATAGCGCCACTTGCTCGGCCATGACATTGTTTGAGAAGTGATTGATGTCATGGACCTGCTGCCTTAAATTTAGCGAGGGGTAGCTGACAATGGGTAGTGGTGACATAGGCAGGGCGGCCAGACCTTTTGCTGGCGTTGGCTTTTTTGTCGCATCATACGGGGTTTCTTGGGTAATGACGGTGCCACTTAAGGTATTGCCCAACTCTTGCCACTTAGCGGCGATGACCCGTGCAGCAAACGCTTTGGCATCAGGGTAGGCGACATAAAAAGCATGCTCTTGGCAGCGGTTTGGCAGATCGGTATTTAGTACTAACTGTTTGGCTTGCCACTTTGGGGCGAGACTATAGCGTGCTTGACCGCAGGCTGCTGCACGCACATCTATCACGCTTGGCATGTGATAATTCGCTAATTGCGGCGTGTACGTGAGGCGAGCTTGACCGTTGTCCATCGGATAGCTTTTGATACCAACGGTGCTAAAATTGACCAAAAACCCATCAGGACTGGCGTTATAAGGACGTAGTGGCGCATTGTCAAAGGCGGCAGGGTCTTTAGTAACGTTGTGAAAAATAGAACTATCGACAATCATGTCCCCATTGATATGGCGAATCCCTGAGGTTTGTACTTGATACAGCAGTTGATTTAAACGCTCATGAGTCATTTTTGGATCGCCGCTTCCTTGAATAATCAAGTCGCCATATAGCCGATCTCCTACCACTAAGCCTGTATGATAAACACGCGTATGCCAGACAAAGTCGGCACCTAGGGTGTCTAAAGCGATAAAACTGGGCACCAGTTTCATGGTGCTGGCAGGGGTGCGCGGGGTATCAGGCTGGTGACTCAGTAATGGGGAAAATGAGATTTTGATAGCAGATGCCGCTGTGTTGGTAGGATTGTCTGCTGCGCCCATGCTGCCATCATCAAGGACTACTTGGTCGCCAACTGACTGAGAAGCGGAATGATGACTATCGGGGATCAGCGCCGGAATACTCTCCAAGCTTTGATAGGTATAAGGGTCGTCAGTATAAGCGTGTATTTTTTGCTCGTGTTTTTTAATCGTCCGCTTCTCGATAGTGGTTAGGGCAACCTGCGGACTCGAATTGTTTTTACCATCGTGCTGAGCATTTTGAGTACTGTTTTGTTTGAGGCTTTTAGAGTCAAAAGCTGCCTCAGTCTCTGCCGAGTCACTGCTATCGATAACTTGAATGGGAGACGGCAGGTGGCTGGCGTTTTTATCACCGACTGGCGTGATGACCATACTAATATCAGAAGCTGATAACTCTGCACGTGATAAAGCGGCTTGTATGGCCGCTGGCAATGCTGCTTGTGCATAGAGTGGTGTTGCGAGGACTGTCACTGCAGTGAGTATGCTACTAAGTAACGATAAGCGTTTACTGGCTTGAGATGTCACACGAAAATAGCCAACAGAAGGTTTTGCTTTGGCGTCATTTTTGGCGTCAATAAGAGCGTTATTATTGAGGGTAGGGCAGCGTTTAGAGGTGGGTTGCATAAGCGTCTATCGTCAGCTAAAAAAACAGCCTATGGTAACATGAGTTGCTGTTTTCGCGTAGATGCCAGGCGTTGTTTGATAGTCGTCTGTACCGCTTATCATCATGAGCGCGCGCGGAGATGCAAAAACGCCATTGCGGTCATAATCGCGTCATTGTAAGCATCATGAGCACCCAGCTCAGGAATGTCGTAGTGCGCTAAAATGTTGCCCAAATGCTGCGATTGATTGGGAATACCTTGAGTACGATCACCCATACGCTGACTGTATAACTGACGGACATCAATGATCTTGTTTGGTAGGGCCGTGCCCATGTAACGTTTGACCAATGGGTTTAAAAACCCAGTGTCTAGCTGCGTACAGAACCCGATGATCGGTCGATTGCCTATAAACGGCAGCAAGTACGCCAGCATCTCCTCATAGCTCATGCCATGCTCCACATCAGCGGTACGCAAACCATGAATAACAATGGTATCGCGGTCTGGCATCACAGGTGGTTTGCATATCAGATGCATACCGTTGCCTGTGTCGATCGTATTGTCATTGATATGAATCGCTGCGATAGATAACAAATGGTGTTTTCTTGGGTTCAGCCCCGTCATTTCACAATCAATCGCCACCCACTGCTTGGCTAAGGGTTTGCTAAACATGGCCGCCAGCTCTGGGCGCTGTAGTTGCGTCTTTTGCCAAGCGTAAGACAACTGTTTTAGCCAGCTCATATTCGTTACCCATCCATCTACGTTAGTGTTAGCCTTATGATATTTCTAATTGATAGTGCTGACGGAGCTGTGTCTTAAAGCTTTTGACCACTGCCAAGCACTCTTTTAACAAGTCACGCTCAAGCGCAGTTAAGGTCATGGGGTCGACTTGCCGTGCGTGTTTGTCATCGGTCGAGAGTGCCACTGATAAACGCTGCGCCATAAAAAATTCCAACGCTTCCAATAACGTGTCGGCGCGCTCTTGGTTGATGACATGAGCTTGCACCAACGCCTTGAGACGGTCTTTTGTGCTCGGCACGGCTAAGATGTCATATTCTAATGCCAAGGTGCGAATTCCATGTACCAGAGGGAAGATACCGGCTTTTTTTAGGTCAATGTCTTGTGAGCTGGACTTGCCACCGAGCAAGGGCATGAACTTTTGCCACCACTGATTGACATCACCAAACTGTAGTGCTGCGCGGGCGAATTGACGAACGAACATTGGATCTGATTGCCGATGGGCGACCTTGAGGTGTTGACGTACTTGGGTCAGGAGCGACTCATCACCGCAGACGTATTCACCATCGAGTATGGCGGACAAATAAATACCATGCATCGGATCGGTGTTTTTAAACCATACGCCAATCTGGGCGTTAAACTGTTTTAGCGGCTGCCGCCACATGGGATTGGTCATCATGATATTGCCGTCACATAGGGGGTAGCCTAGGTCTGCTAAATGGTGATTAAAAGTGTCAGCAAACTGGGCCAAATCAGGATGCGTGTAGCCATCGCGTATGATGAGCGCATTATCTTGGTCAGTACGCATGATTTGTTCGCCGCGACCTTCAGAGCCCATCACGATGAGGCAGGTATTTTTCATGACGGCCTCAGGCACGATCAGCTGCCAAAGCTTGGTAAATACCTGTGCGTTTAGTGTCTGTACCATGCGGCTAACGTTGCCGATTTTTACGCCGTTTTGATGCTGAGCACGAATATAGCGACCGATAAGCTCGACCGCGGTATCTAGGCTCGTTAAGTCTTTTGCTTGTTCGATTTGCATACTAATAAGCTGTGAATGGTGACTAATGTGAGCGAGCAGGTCGCTTTGTCCTAGCACGCCTGCCACGTTACCGTCATGGTCAATGACCGGCAATCGATGGATGCGATAGCGAGTCATGGTCAGTAGAGCATCACCAATCTCATCATTCGCTCCGATTGTCCGTAAATTAAAGTTGGCGTAACGCTGGCAAGGTGTCGTGGCGGGGTCTTGCTGGTCACTCACAGCGCGGCAAATGTCCGTGTCGGTGAGTATGCCTAATAGACGGCCGGTGCGCTGGGGCAACGCGACATCATTTTCTACAGAATGGGGCTGTATCAGTACGTGTTTTAGTCCGGCCTTTGTCATGATACCAGCGGCTTCATAGAGACTAGCGTTGGCATCGACAATATGTACTGGCAATAACTTAACCTCAATCACAGGCTGCAGCATAATCTGCTGTACTTCTTGTTGGGTATTATAATGAGAGGGGTCGATGACTTTGCCACTGCGCCGTTGTCGTAAGGCTTTTAAGCGTTCCGGCAGCTTGTCTGATAATAGCTGGCGTACCAGATGATTCTGAGCGCTGATTTTATCAACTGTGCTGCCAGCTACTTGCAGCAGCAAGGTGTCTTCAGTTGCCCGAAACTGATAGGTCTGTGCAGGTTTAGGGTTGGTGTTATTTTCATCCCCTTGTTGTAAGCTGTTTTTGGTCAATGCTTCAGGCAGGCGTCGACTATCGAACCAGTCGTTGTTATTGAGGTCGTCAGAGTGGTTGCTACCCAAATAAGACGCGACAAAGTCACCATCGAGTGATTGTTCAATCTGTCCTTTGATGACCACATAAAGGTACTGTAACTCTGCCACAGGTAGGCTTTCATCTTTGGCAAGGAAGCGGATTTGGGTGTTTTTTCTGATGCTTTGACGCTCAGCCAAGCTTAATACATCAAAGGGGGGCTGGGTAAAATCAAGATGGGGCATGGCATCGTCCTTGATGGCACATTTAAAAAAGACTCTTTACTATAGCACTATTAAGGCAAAAAACCTTTAATAACCACAGTTATATTGTGGCTATTAAAGGCTGAGGTCTTGCTGACCGCTTAATCTTTAGGCAGCTACCGTTTATGCGCCCAGCAGTTGACGAATGCGACTGATCGCTTCACGGCTTTCCTCGACACTAGCGACTAGGGCGATACGCACATAACCTTGTCCAGGATTGTGACCATTAACCTCACGGGACAAATAGCGTCCTGCTAGCGCGTGAATGTTGGCCTGTTCATAGAGGGCTTTGACAAATACCTCGTCATCACCGTCGAACTGCTCAGGGACCTTTATCCAAAAGTAAAAACCAGCGTCAGGCATACGTAATTCTAGTAACTCGCCAAGCTCAGACATCCAGAGTGCAAATTTTTCTTGATAAAGCTGACGATTGTGTGCCACGTGCTTTTCATCTTGCCAAGCTGCAATAGAAGCAAGCTGATGCGGTATCGGCATCGCACAGCCTTGATAGGTGCGATACTGCAGGTAGGCCTGCAATATCTTGGCATCTCCCGCCACAAACCCTGAGCGTAAACCGGGTAAGTTTGAGCGCTTGGACAACGAGTGAAAGACCAAGCAGTTGTGAAAATCATTCCGACCCAGAGCAGCGCAGGCTTGTAATAGACCAATTGGCGCTTTATCAAAATACAGCTCGCTATAACACTCGTCGCTTGCGATGATAAAACCGTATTGATCTGACAGACGAATGAGGTGCTCCCAGTCATCCATCGTCATGACTGAGCCTGTTGGATTATTTGGGCTACAAACAAACAACAGCTGCGTGCGCATCCAAACGTCCTTTGGCACGGCGCGATAGTTACCTTTAAAATCATCATCGGGTGTACAGGGCACAAAGTAGGGTGCGGCTTGGGCGAGTAGTGCCGCGCCCTCGTATATTTGATAAAACGGATTGGGCATGACAACCGTCGGCGGTTGATCAGACCCAGACAGCGAATGGCTCTCTGTATCGATTTTTTTATGATCAATGACCGCTTGTACCACGCTAAAAATGGCTTCGCGCGTCCCCATGACCGGCAATACCTGCGTATTGGCATCGACATGATGCAAAAAAAACCGCTTCTCTAACCAGTGCGCGATGGTTTGCCGCAGCTCAAACAAGCCGTTGGTGGTGGGATAATGGCTTATTTTGTCCAAATTTTCGTGTAGGACGTCCAAAACAAATGCGGGCGGCTTATGTTTTGGTTCGCCAATACCCAGCTTGATTTCACTGTAGCTATGGGCTGGCGTGCTATCGGCAAGCAAGGTTGCCATCTTGGCAAAGGGGTAAGGGTGTAGGTGGGTCAAGTTGTGATTCATAAGTAGGGTAACTATAATGGACAATTAATAATAAAGTTATAAAGAAAAGTTACATTTAAGCAGTGTAGCATTTCTTTTGTTTTTTTTCCTTGGCTTCTTATATTAATACTATGTGTCTTGTAAAAGACAAATAACTGTAATAAATTGAGAAGGCAGGGTTTAAAGAGGCTAAATAGCGTTAAGTAAAGCTTATCAGCTGATAACTTATAACAACGAAAAAAACCGCTATCAGACCTAACGATAGACTATTGTGAGGATAGTTTGATATGCCTAGTGCTTCGAATATTGAAGATATCAATACTAAAGAGAGCAGTGCTGAAGAGAGTATTGCCCAAGATATCAGTAATGAAAACGATGAGAGTAGCCAACAACGCACTAAATTGTATGAGCTATTAAAACAGCGGGAACAGTGCTGGTGGCAAGCGCGTCAGCAACTGATTAATCGTAAAGAACGAAAAGTGGTTTGGTACGGCGAAAACAGCTTAATGATGTGGTTGCTGTGGCAGCTGGTCAGTTATGTGGTCGTGGCGATGGTGCTGATGTTTCTCAGCAGCTTGTTGAATATACTGCTAACTTTATGGCAGTACGTTGCCTTATTTATCTTACAAACCGTGGTTTTTATCGCTATGCTGGCAGCCAAAGGGCGTACAGCAAAAACCCTGCAACGCAAAATTGATAAAGATGAGATAGTACGCGAAGAGGCGTTTAATGAGATGATTATTTTGGCAGAGGACAGTCTGTATCCAGACGTACACGCCAAATCGCCTATCTCTTTGAGGCAGTTGTATGAGTGCTTTGATGGAAGTTTCCATCTGGCAACCTTACATGGTCTACTACAAAAAGAAGTCGACGCTGGACGCCTTATATTAGGGCAACAGCAGATGGATGCCAAAATTTTACCGCCAGATCTTGCCGACGATGAGCTTGATGAGCATGCCAGCGAGATGGTGTATAAAAGCACGTTATAAGCACTGACTGACGCTAAATGCTAGAAGGATGCCTATGACTACGTACTAAATGATCACTAAGGGTAGCCATTTTCTCGCGAGCGGTCATACCTTTACAGTGCTTGAACATGTTTCTCAGCCTCCCAGTCCCACACGCCACCAGTAGTAAATAGCTTCTTTACGCTGTATCAACAGTACGATGTTTAATGACGTTTTTATTCAGTGTACTCTCTGCTAATCAACAAAATGATTAGCAGAGAGTACATTGCCATCTTAAATCACTTGGGTGTCTTTTTGGACGCTCAGACTCAGGATTAGTGCTGATTTTAAGGCCTCTAATCGATCAGCTGACAATGGCTCATCATTTTGATCACTGATATAAAACATATCCTCTGCACGCTCACCTAACGTGGTAATACGAGCAGCATGTACCTCAATTCTCTCTTGCAAAAAGACTTGTCCCACTCGTGCCAATAGCCCTGGCTGATCAAGTGTCTCCAAGCTCATGATATGTTGATCTGACGCTTCATTAAATTCAAAGTTAATAACCGTCGTTACTTCAAAATGCCTAAGTTGACGCGGGATACGTTTATTCGTCAGCTTTAGCACGGTAGGGTCTTTAAAGGCATTGATTAACCGCTGCTTAAGCTCTTGCTGGCTGTCTTCATCGACCAGTAGCGTCCCACTAGGATCGAGCAACACATAAGAATCCAACGCAAAATCGCGGGTGGCAGTAATGATGCGGGCATCTAAAACGTCTAGATTCATCTGATCAAACACCGCCATGGTAACCGCAAAAAGATTTGTCTGATCTTGGGTATAAACAAAAACCTGTACCGCATCAAGAGCCAGCTCCCGATGCTCTCGCAACACGATCAATGGTGGACTGTCCGCATTGGAGGCAAGACCAATCGGGGGATGGTTCAAGATAGCTTCGGTATGCCATAAGATGTCTTCAGCAATCTCTCGCAAAAAGTACTCATCACCCAAATCATCCCACAGCCGCAAGACTTCATCGCGATTCATGTGCTGATTATTAACATTGTCTAGCATTGTGAGGGCTTGCCTACGTGTGGCACTGATCATGTCTTGGCGGTTAGTAGGCGCATCAATGTCAGCGCGCAAAATGCGCCGCGTTTGCGAGTATAACTGCTTCATCAAGGTGGCTCGCCAACTGTTCCACAACTGTGGGTTAGTGGCATTCATGTCCGCGACGGTGAGCACATAGAGATGATTGAGATGGGTTACATTACCCACCAGGTTGGCAAAAATGGTGACGACTTCTGGATCTGAGATGTCTTTTTTCTGAGCGGTCATCGACATCAATAAATGATAGCGGGTCAGCCAGCCGACTAGATTTGCATCCGCTAAACTCATGCCATGAGCCAAGCAAAAATCAATTGATTCTGTTTGCCCAAGCTCACTATGATTGCCACCGCGGCCTTTAGCAATATCATGAAACATGGCTGCGAGCACTAAGATCTCTTTGCGCTCGATACGTTGAAAAATAGAGCTGACCAATGGGAAGTCTTCATAAAAACGTGGATCAGTGAAACGGTGCAAAATCCGAATCAAAAACAACGTATGAGCATCCACCGTGTAACGATGAAACAAGTCATACTGCATCAGACCAGTGACTTGCGCAAAAGCGGGAATATAGCTGCCCAAAACGCCACAGCGATTCATGGTACGGAGGCGATGAAAAAGATAGTTTTGTTCTTTTAAGTTGGCTAAAAAAAGCGCTTGGTGAGTGGGGTTGTCGCGATAAACCTGATCGATACCGCGTGCTGCGATTTTTAATGCCCGCAGGGTATGCGTACGGACGTTTTTGATACCGTATTGACCCATCAATAAAAACATCTCTAAAATGGCGTCAGGATGCTGGGCAAATACTCGATGATGCGCCATGGCGATTTGTTCACCCACTTGATTAAAGTGTGCGTTGATTGGCTGCTTTTTTGGGCGCTCATCATCTGGCAGTTGCGGCTCTATGATCGTCTCGTAGTAATGATTGGTCAACATCTCAGACAGCGTCGATATCTGCATAGCACAGCGATAGTAATCCCGCATAAAGCGTTCCACCGCCGCATTAGGCTGATCGTCCGGCTGCGTCTCATAGCCCATAAGCTGGGCAATCTCACGCTGATAGTCAAACAGTAGCTTGTTTTCATTACGGCCAGTCAGCACATGCAAATAATGACGTATTTGCCATAAGTAGCCTTCTGCAAAGCTGAGCTCATCAAATTCCTTTTCGGTCAAAAAGTTTTGCTGGACTAAGTCATACAGCTTGCCGACTCGAAAATAACGTTTGGTCACCCAGCCGATGATGTGAATATCGCGTAAGCCTCCAGGGGCCGTTTTGATATTTGGCTCAAGATTGTACTCTGTGGCGTTGTGCTGTAGATAGCGTGCTTTGGCTTCTGCAATTTTTGCGTCAAAAAAGGCACGGGGCGTCCACTGCTTATTGACAATCTGAATAGGCACATCTTGCAGAGCCTCATTACCAATCAGCAGCCGAGCTTCGAGCTGTGCACTAGCAATGGTATGATCAAGCGCCGCTTCTAGAGCGTCACTAACGCTACGCACAGAAAGGGCAGGCTCTAGGCCTATGTCCCAGAGTAGCGCGACCAAGCGGTCAATTTTTCCACTCGTATTTGTGTCAACTTCTTCAGGGGAGAGCAGTAAAATATCGACGTCTGAATAAAGCGACAGCTCACCGCGACCATACCCACCAGTTGCAAACAATGCCAAATCGGTCTGATCCAATTCAAACCACTTGAACAACGCTATCAGTAGGCTGTCAATCGCACAGGCCCGCGCTGCCACTAATTGACGAATATTGACGCCGCGTTCTAAAGAGCGGCTAATATCCTCATTGATTTGAGCCAACCAATCAGGAATGCCAAGCAACGATTTTTCTGTTGCAGCGGTGTCTGGCAGCAGTGAGGCATTTGTCGCTATATCACTTGATAGTAAAGGCAGAGGCGTGAGATCAAGAGTCGCGACATCGCAATTAAACATGAGTGTTATCCAATTAAGAATTTAAAAATCAATCGTTAGAGCTAACAGTGGACTAAAAAAAGGCTGTGAAAATTAAGATATCGCTACGTTAAGGGACTGCTATACATTCATTAGAATGTAACTGTATTTAATGAGCAGTATAAAGGGACAGCATCGCTAAACAGTCACTAGACAATCACCACGCATAGTACGCAATATGCCTGAATTTTAGTCCAAAAAAAAGACCGCCTAGGCGATCTTTTGTAGTACTACTGGGTCAAAAAGCTTAAATCTTCTTCAGGGCGAGTGGTAAACACTTCACAGCCATTATCGGTCACGACCATCGTGTGCTCCCACTGGGCAGACAGCTTACGGTCTTTGGTAATCGCCGTCCATTCATCAGGCAAAATCTTAGTCTGCCACGTGCCTTGGTTAATCATCGGCTCGATGGTAAAGGTCATGCCTGTTTTTAGCTCAAAGCCGGTGCCTTTTTTGCCATAATGCATGACTTGTGGTTCATGGTGAAACTCATTACTAATACCATGACCACAGAACTCGCGCACGATACTAAAACGCTCAGGTTCCACCACTTCTTGAATAGCAGCCCCGATATCACCTAAGCGAGCGCCATTTTTGACGACACTCATACCCGCATATAGCGCGTCTTGTGCCACTTTGCAGATACGCTGCGCCATAATTGAGCCGTTACCCACGATCCACATTTTTGAGGTATCGCCGTAATAGCCATCTTTAATCACCGTGACATCGATGTTGATGATATCACCATCTTTTAGCAGTTTGTTTTCGGTTGGGATGCCATGACAGACGACATGGTTTACCGAGGTACAAATAGACTTTGGAAAGCCATTATAGTTGAGCGGCGCAGGAATCGCCTGTTGCACGTTAACGATATAGTCGTGAGCGATTTGGTTCAACGCCTCGGTACTAATACCGACTCGGACGTGCTCATCGAGCATGACAAGGACATCGCTGGCAAGTTTACCGGCCACACGCATTTTTTCTATGGCGTCGGCGGACTGGATAAGGGATTTTTTAGTCATCATGATCTTACTTATAGTTATGGAATTAATGTCTTGCATTATAGCATAAATGCAGCTGCTGCTGTTTTGTGAGACTGGCGTATAGAGCGTCAGTTGAGCTGACCGCTGACCTAGGAAGTCATGAGTTTATACATTCATAGAAATGACTATATGGTCATAAATAAATTGCCTATCGTTAATAAAATAATTGAATGTTGCAAAATATAGACGTATTGTAAATTTAGTTGCTAAAAGGATTAGCCATTGTTTTGAGAGTGTTTGTATTGCCGGTAATACAAACGCTCATGCATGAGAACGACAAAACGCTAACGATAACAAGGACGTTATTATGATGCTCAAAGCTTACTTTTCGACGGCGTTTACGCCTGCTCTGTTTTTACCTTCCCTTGGTGCCATTGGTGTTGGTGTGGTCATGATGGCAGTGCAAACCACCTCTGCCCAAGCCGCTGGCCAGTACTATAATTGTGCCAATCCTACGGGATGCAAGCTGGTCAGTAACCAGTATTGGACGTCAAGTCATACAGCTACCCAGTATCCCATTGTCATGGCTCATGGTCTTGGTGGCTTTACTAAGGCATTTGGGTTGGTGGATTATTTTCATGGTATCCCTGAGACCTTAATGAGTGGAGGAAGTCAGGTATATACGACCAAAACCTCATCGGTTCACAACAGTGAGTTTCGCGGTGAGCAGTTACTGCAACAAGTTAAAACCATCAGTGCCATCTCAGGCAGCCCCAAAGTCAATTTACTCGGTCATAGTCAAGGCGGTATTGATATTCGTTATGTCGCTGCTGTAGAACCGAAATACGTGGCATCAGTAACGGCTATCGCAAGCCCAGAGCAAGGCTCAAAGATGGGCGACTGGGTAATCAAACAAGTCGTCGAAGGGAGTGCAAAGGATGGCTATGATGAAGGCGAGTTTAATGTTGGCTCACAGATAGCCATTGGGTTTTTTAAGTTTGTGGGTGGCTTTATGGACGTCAGCGCGGGTATTGGTTTTAAAGAGATACAAGAGCAAGACGGTTGGAACGCGGTTCTTGCCTTATCGACTGACTATGCCACTCAGTTTAATGCCAAGTTTCCAGCGGCGATGCCAACCACCTATTGTGGTCAGCCTGCTAACACGGAAGTTAATGGCATAAAGTACTACTCATTCAGTGGTATTGGTCAGATCACCAATGGCCTTGACCCTAGTGACTATATGCTGGCCTTAACAGGCACCACCTTTGATAACGATCCAAACGATGGCTTGGTATCTGCCTGCTCAAGTCGACTTGGGTATGTCATTCGTGATGACTATCGAATGAATCATTTGGATTCAGCCAATCAAGTATTGGGTTTGACTGCGTGGGGGCAGCCAGATCCAAAAACCTTATATCGTGGTCACGTTAACCGTTTGAAAAGGGCCAATTTATAAAGCTCATTGATAAAGCTGGCATGAGTAACCATCGGTGAGCTTGAGATTACCAAGCTTATGTATAACCAGTTGATACATAAGTTTGGTCACAAAACTGATTTATTAAAAAGGTGTTTTACTATGAGACGCAATCGCCGCCGACCTTTTTTATCTGTGTTTATGATCACTGTCATACTCGCGATAACAGTGGCGATTATTCTGTGGTTTAAGCCTAATAATAAAAAAAGCACGATGTTTCCTCACCTGCCTTTCACAACGATAGGTGAGAATGATCTAAGCAGCTCGATAGATATGACCATGTTTAGTAATAAAGTGCGCAGCGCAGCCACTCAAAATAATACCTCGTTTACCACAGGGCTAGAAAATTTACCGCGCTCTTTACAAGGTACGGAGGTGGTTGGCGAAATCATTATTAATGAAAACAAGCAACTGATCGTCACTGAAGGCTTACGGCGTTTGTTTGATTATTTTTTGTCAGCGCTGGGTGAGGAGGATGACGCTGTTATCTACGCCCGTGTGGAGCGTTATATTCGCAATCACACGCCTGAACCTGCGGCCAGTCAAGCAATCGCTATATTTGATCGCTACATTGCTTATCTTAAGGCAATCCCTGAAATAGAAAACCGTTACGGCAATTTGCAATTGCAAGCCACGAAAAGTGGCGAGCTGGATCTGAATGTCGTGGCACAGCAAAAGCAAGATGTGGCCAAGCTACGCCAGCAGTATTTTGCCAAAGACACCATCAAAGCGTTCTTTGGCGCAGATGATTTCTATGATGATTATAGTATTGAGATGATTAGCATTAACCAAAACAAACAGCTGTCTGCTGCCCAAAAAGAAGCGGCAAAGCAGGACTATATTAGCCGTATGCCAGATAATGCCACCAAAGCCCATATTGAGCAGCAAACCAATCTGAATGAGTTAATGAGTCGTACCGCACAAATGAAAGCAAAAGGGGCTACGGCTGAGGAGCTGTACAATATGCGCCGTGAGCTGGTAGGAGCGCCTGCCGCTCAAAGGCTTGCGCAAGTAGACCAAGAAGACGCCAATTTTGACCAGCGCTTCACTCAGTATGAAACACAAAAACAACGCTTATTAAGCCAAAATCCGGACCAAGCTCAAGCACAAGTTCAGATAAATCAGCTTGAGCAGCAATTGTTTGATGAGACTGAGCGCAAACGTTTGGCAGGGTATGCCGCTCTGCAAGAAACAAAGACGCAATAAGAACATTTGAGTAACATTAAATAATTTACAGTGATGTAAGAGACAGGTAAGCTAAAAATGTGAACGAGTTATGGTTACTGGTAGAAGTACGACCAATATCTGTAGCTTTATTACAATGACATGCATACTTCCATTGAACCAAAGAACTATTAAAAACATTCTAGGAGCTAAGATGAAAAATATAACCAAAGCATTGATGACAGGTATGGTCATGGTAACGGTATTGGTCGGTTGCCAATCTTTATCAAGCATGACGGCACCCGCCACTAACGAGCCAGAAATTACGGGTACTGACGTTATCTAAGGTTGTCGCTGACACGTTTATTGATACCGAAACGCTTTGTTTAAAGAAGCGATAAGTACAATCAGCAATAACGCATACGACTTTATTGAAGCAACACTATACAAAAACACCTCGCTATTGAGCGGGGTGTTTTGCGCAGTAACGCTTGTTTTAGAGGTGTTAGGCAAAAAACTAGAAAAGGGTTAGCAGCTAATGCGTCGCCTAGCAAGACGTGTTAGCAAAACAACCATAGAGTGGAACAAATAGGTGGGAATCTTACACCTAACCTATCAAGACAGGTAAGTATCAGATGTGCATAATAGCGACATTGTTTAGGTGCATGAATAAAACAATAAATGAATCATAATAAAAACGAACATTTAGAGTGAAAAATATCTTGGTTGTTCATTCTAAATCAAATCACGGCGGAGATGATATGAAAAACATGACTAAAATAATGATGGCTGCGACCCTTGCTGTAGGGACACTTGCGGCCGGTTGCCAAACCACCCCTAATATAACCGCCCCTGTCACCCAGCCAATCACTGCAGAGGCACTGCAAGCGTATAATTGGCAACTTGTCGATGCCAAGCGCACCAATGGCGACAAAGTCAGCCAGTTGTTTTTTGATCCAGCCAAGCCGTTAACGCTAAATTTCTTTACCTCTAACGGTAGTGACCGTGTGACCTTTATCAATACATGTAACAATATGGGTGCGGAATACAGTGTGGTCAATGGCAATGTACAGATTAAAAACGGCATCAGTACTTTGATGGCCTGTCCTGAGCCGCAAGCGAGCTTTGATACAGCGACATTAGCGACTGTACAAGGTAAATATAGCTTAGATAAAAATGCGAATAAAACGCCTATTTTGACCATCAAAAATGACAGTCAAGTGGCTTACTTCAAAGGCGTTACTAAATAATTCAGTCATCACAGATAAGGGATTTAAGCCCACTGTTTTTTTAACCTAATATTCAATTTTAATAATGCCTCACTATTAAGTGGGGCATTTTTTTATCTAAAATCAAAGCGCAATGTACGCTACACTAGAAGCCATACACGTCTCTAGCAAAAGACGCATAACGCATCTCTCAAGGCTATATTGGACTTTATCTTATGTTGAAAACCTCTGCGCTAAAAGTGGCCATAAACGTGCGCCTAATAAACAGCACTATCGTCATTGGCACTCTCAGCGTGTTAACGGGGTGTCAGACGCTACCCAGCCCGCCTGCCAAAACGCCTACCAATACAGTCGCGACCAGTCCACTGACAGCGCGTATGCCCGCGATAGACCATCAAGGCTACATTGCCTATGTGGAGGAGCAAGGAGTGGGCAGCACTAAAATATCGACACTTTATCGCATTCGTCCTGATGGTAGCGACCGCCAACTGATCGACCAGTTAAATGGCTATATCTATGCGCCAGCGTGGTCAGCTGACGGGCGACTGCTCGCCTATAGCAAACAGGCCCCGCGTGAGCACCCCAACATTTATATTTATGATTGGAGCAATCGCACGCGCAATCTGGTGGTCAATACTGACGGTAGCAATCTGTCAGCATCATTCTCCCCTGATGGACAAACATTGCTCTACAGCTCCACCGTTGGTGGCAACGCCGATATCTATGAGATGCGTTTGAGTGATGGTGAAACCCGCCAGCTGACCACCTTACCCAGTACGGAGGTGCAGCCCAGCTATGCAGCCGACGGCAAGAGCTTTGTCTATACCAGTGATAAAGTCCGCGCGGGTCGTCCTCGTATCTACCGTTATAGCTTTGCCACTACCAATGCCGTACCGGTGTCGACAGGTGGCTACGCAGCCAGTCCACAGTTGAGTCTAGATGGTCAGCGTCTGGCGTATCTCAATGGTCGCAAGGCAGCAGTCATGACGCTCGCCACGGGGCAAGTGAATAATCTGGCAGAGACAGGACTGGATGAACCAGCACGTCTATCACCCTCTGGACAGTATGCAGTCTATCCAACGCGTCATTCGAATTTAGACGGGCAAGTAAACAGTCAAAGCGGTGGTAGTTTGATTATCCATTCACTGTCTGGCAACGCAAGTTATACCATCAGTAGTAAAGATGGCGGGGTAGTACGCTCACCAGCGTGGAGCCGTTAACATGGTAGTTTTAAAAATTTAGTCACCAATCTAATCAATCTAAGGGGGTAATAAGGGATGGCGCACAAAAAAAAGAACGTCCGCAAAAAAGAATGTCCGGTCTGTGAGCGCGAATTTAGCTGGAGCAAGAAGCTGGATAAAAACTGGGACAACATGGTCTACTGCTCAGATCAGTGCCGACGGATTAAGAAGTATGAGGGCGTCGAGCATCAGAAGTAAGATGATACCAAACAACAAAAATACGATTAGCTGTGTCAAAATCGCTTAGCCTACAACGCGTAGTACTTGCACTCTTTTTCCTTGCTACTCTAATTTTTGTGAATGGTATGAATAATTCATCAGTCGAATAGATAAGGTAGGGCAGTTATGGCACATAAGAAAGTAAACTTACCGCAAAAAACCTGCCCCGTCTGCCAGCGCCCGTTTACGTGGCGTAAGAAGTGGGAGAAAGATTGGCAGCAGGTGATTTATTGTTCTGAGCGTTGTCGGCGTGGGAAGGGTAAAGCTGATTAAGTTAATTCAAGATAGTAAGGTAAATTATGAGTAAGCATTATGAACAATCAAGCTTCCGAGAAAAGCTTATTGAGCACTTATTTATTGGTGAAATACTAAAATTATCGTGGTTAAAAGGTGATTGTCAATTGGAGTTTATGAAACCTGAAGTTGATCACGCAGGTTGTGATGTTGTCCTTGAAGACAAGAATATTATTCGTCATATTCAACTCAAAACGTCAAAATTAGGTGCTAAAGCGTCAAGTCAAAAAGTTAATGTTCGTTTAGCCAATAAACCTTCAGGATGTATTGTTTGGATAGTATTTGATGAAGATACTTTAGAGTTATGCTCGTTTTATTTTTTTGGTGCTGAGGCTGGCAAGCCATTAACTGGACTAGAGAATGCTAAAGTTGCAAAACATACCAAAGCCAATGCGGATGGCATAAAAGCTGAAAGGCCTAATATCCGCACTATTAATAAAGGGCAGTTTGTCCGCTACGATAGTATTGAAGCTTTATATAACGTCTTGTTCATTCCAAAAAGCTAAGGTCGCACTAGGCAAGACAGTGACAGGATTGAAGTGAAAACCTGGCTATGACTCTATAAAAAATGGCTTACTCATATTAAATGAATAAGCCAAAAAATTACGATAAATGGTTTAAGCGTTAACTGATTTTCACACCTCTACAAATTCGGATTTAACCACTTCTCCGCAGTTTTTATATCCCAACCTTTACGCTCAGCATAGCTCTCTAACTGGTCACGACTGATTTTACCGACGTTGAAGTATTCACTCTCAGGATGCGAGTAATAGAAGCCGCTAACGGATGATGCAGGCCACATCGCATAGCTTTCGGTCAAGGTCGTGCCAATCGCGTCTACTGTACCAAGCCAATCAAAGAGCTTGCCTTTTTCGGTGTGCTCAGGACAGGCAGGGTAGCCGGGTGCTGGACGAATACCGACGTATTTTTCTTTAATCATCTCATCATTGGTGAGCGATTCCGTTGGCTGATAGCCCCAATAGTCTTTTCGAATCAGCTCGTGCAGATGCTCGGCAAAGGCCTCTGCTAGGCGGTCAGACAGCGCTTGTACCATGATGGCGTTATAATCATCGCCTGCGGCTTTATACTTTTCTGCCAGCGCTTCTGTCCCAACGATGGAGACGGTGAAGCCGCCCAAATAGTCATTATAGGCGTCCGAGGGCGAGATAAAGTCCGCCAAGCTCAGGTTCGGCTTGCCGCTAGATTTGTCGCTTTGCTGGCGTAAGTGCTCAAACTGATGGGTTGGGTTGCCACCCTTGCCCCCATCAAACGCAGCATCATTGTCATAGACCGTGACGGTGTCTGCACCAGTACGACGGGCGGGCATGAGTTTAAACACGCCTTTGGCCACGATTAACTTTTCATCGATCATTTTTTGTAGCATGTCTTCTGCATTGGCAAACAGATCGCGTGCCGCTTCGCCCACCACGTCATCTTGCAAGATTTTGGGGTATTTACCCGTCAGGCCCCAAGAGATAAAGAATGGTGTCCAGTCAATATAAGGGAGGAGGTTGGTGATGGGATAGTCGTCAAATATCACTTGTCCGAGGGTATTTGGGACAGGCGGTACATAGTTTTCCCAATCATACTGAAAGCCAATCTTAACCGACTCAGCATAGGTCAACTTGGCCGCTTTCGGTTGACGCTTGGCGAGACGCTCACGTACTTTGATATACTCTTCGCGTGTCTCATCGATAAGCGCTTGGCGATGCTCTTTTGATAGCAGTTTGGTCACCACGCCGACTGAGCGCGAGGCGTCTGAGACATAGATGACACCATCGTTTTGATATTGTGGCTCGACTTTGACAGCGGTATGGGCCTTTGAGGTGGTGGCACCGCCAATCATTAGCGGTAAGGTCATGCCGCGCTCTTGCATTTGTTTGGCGACGTAGACCATCTCATCAAGACTTGGGGTAATCAAGCCTGATAGACCGATGATATCGACTTTTTCTTTGATGGCGGTATCGAGAATTTTTTCACAAGGTACCATCACGCCCAGATCAAGGATATCGTAACCATTACAGCCCAGTACCACACCGACGATGTTTTTGCCGATATCATGCACGTCACCTTTGACCGTTGCCATCAGGACTTTACCTTTGACTTCACCCTCGACCTTTTCGGCCTCAATGTACGGGTTGAGCCAAGCGACCGATTGCTTCATGACGCGCGCCGATTTTACCACTTGCGGCAAAAACATTTTACCCGCGCCAAATAAATCACCGACGATATTCATACCGTCCATAAGTGGTCCTTCGATGACCTCTAGCGGTTTGGGGTATTTCTCCCACGCTTCTTTGGTATCGGCTTCGATAAAGGTGGTGATGCCTTTTACTAGCGCATGAGCAATACGCTCTTCTACCGTGCCTTCACGCCAGCTCATATCAACGGTACTGTCTTTTTTCTTACCACCGTCTTGGTAGTTTTCCGCGACGGTCATGAGACGTTCAGTAGCATCTTGTCCCGTGTCACCTTGATTGCGGTTCAGCATCACATCTTCGATGGCCTCACGCGCCTCAACAGGAATGTCATCATACACTTCAAGCATGGCGGGATTGACGATACCCATGGTCAGACCGTTTTTGATCGCATGGTATAGGAACACAGAGTTGATCGCTTCACGGATAGGGTTACCACGGAAACTAAAGGAAACGTTGGAGACACCGCCTGACACCATAGCGTTCGGCAGGTTTTCAGTGATCCAGCGCGTGGCATTGATAAAGTCAGCACCATAGTTATTGTGCTCAGTGATACCGGTGGCGACCGCAAAAATATTGGGATCAAAGATAATGTCCTCGCTAGGAAACCCCACCTCATTGACCAACACATCATAGCTGCGCTGACAAATCTGAATTTTACGCTCGTAGGTATCGGCTTGACCATCTTCATCAAAGGCCATGACAATCACAGCCGCCCCATAACGCATACATAACTTAGCGCGTTCGACGAACTCAGCATGGCCTTCTTTTAAGGAGATGGAGTTGACGACAGACTTGCCCTGCGTGCGTTTGAGGCCTTCTTCAATGATGTCCCATTTAGATGAGTCAATCATCAAGGGGACACGGCTGATATCAGGCTCACCTGAGACCAGATTGACAAAATGGATCATCGCTTGCTTAGAGTCAAGCATCCCCTCATCCATGTTGATATCGACGATTTGTGCGCCGCCCTCGACTTGATCACGAGCGACATCGAGCGCCTCAAGATAGGCCTCGGTTTTAATCAAGCGCAAGAACTTCTTTGACCCAGTGACGTTGGTACGCTCACCCACGTTGACAAACAAACTCTCAGGCGTGATGGTAAAAGGTTCAAGTCCTGATAGACGGCAGGCAGGCGGTATCTCAGGAATGACGCGAGGCGGATAGTTCGCCACCATGTTGGCAATCTGGCGAATGTGCTCAGGCGTGGTCCCACAGCAGCCGCCGACGATATTTAAGATACCAGCCTTGGCAAAACCTTCGAGTAGGGCAGCCGTTTCCTCAGCGGTTTCATCATACTCCCCAAACTCATTAGGCAGACCGGCATTTGGATGCGCAGAGACAAAAGTGTCCGCGATGTTTGACAGCGTCTGAATGTGTGGACGTAGCGCATCGGCCCCCAGCGCACAGTTAAAACCCACAGATAATGGTTTGGCATGGCGAACAGAGTTATAAAACGCCTCAGCCGTTTGACCTGATAGGGTTCGACCCGAGGCATCGGTAATCGTCCCTGAGATCATAATTGGTAATTCAAAGCCGATATCATCAAACACACCCGTGATCGCAAATATCGCCGCCTTGGCATTGAGCGTATCAAAGATGGTTTCAATCAAGATAATATCCACGCCGCCTTCTATGAGTGCCAAGGTCGCTTCACGGTAATTTAGCACCAGCTCATCAAAGGTAATATTACGAAAAGCAGGATCGTTGACATCAGGCGACAGCGAACATGTGCGCGAGGTTGGACCCACGACACCAGCGACAAAGCGCGGCTTATCAGGCGTTTTGGCGGTAAACGCATCCGCCGCCGCACGTGCAATGTTGGCCGCCGTCTTATTCAGCTCGGGGACCAGATATTCCATATCGTAGTCGGCCATCGATAGGCGCGTACCATTAAAGCTGTTGGTCTCAATGATATCTGCCCCAGCCGCCAGATGATCGTGATGAATCTCTTTAATCATGTGCGGCTGCGAGAGTACCAGCAGATCGTTATTGCCCCTGACGTCTTGACTGATATCTGCAAAACGCTCACCACGATAATCCGCTTCTTCCAACTTGTAAGTTTGAATCTGGGTACCCATCGCGCCATCTAACATTAAAATTCTTGAGGTCATCTGCTCAGTGATGCGGGCACGTGCCGTCAGTTGTTGTTCTTTATAAGGAAATACAGCAGGTGGCGTTAGCACAAAGCCGTCAGTAGAGTGTGATGAGCTAGGAGTGGTATCAGGTTGAGAGGAAGTCTGTGAAGTCGTTGTTTGAGTCATAGGAGCGCTGCTTATATCGTCAATATTATAAAAGGAGGGAGTAACAAATAGGGTGCAAAATTTTATAAAAGGCGTCGGCAAATCCAGATTATTTTAGCATGAAAATCATACAGTACGCCGGATAGTCCTTATTCCTCTTTGGCAATTTGATAAACCTGATGTCAGTTTAATGACGAACGGGCATGGCATCAAAGTCTATGGCATAAAATGGTTTAGTACAAATGAATATCATTTCGCTAAAAGATTACAGAAAGCTTTGCTTTTATAAATGAAAGCCAACGGGCATTCGTAAAAGTCAGACAAGGTTTACACCGATACTACAAAAAATAGCGGAAAGAGGAATTGATAAAACGGCTTTATATGTTAATTTAATTTCAGAAGAGTTGGTTTTTTATAAGTAATACTTACTAGTAAATGTTAATGATTGCTATTCGCTATTTTTCAGTATAAATCAATAACAGCCAAGCAAGTAGGGACTTTAGAAAACCAATTTGATCTGTAAGTCAGTAAGATCGTAGTCAAAAAATAATTAATCATTAAGGACAATGTTATGAAAATTAGTAAAATTGCTACCATCGGTACATTAGCGGTTTCAATCGCAGGTCTAAGCGCTTGTAATAATATGATGCCTCATGAGACCGCACATATGAAAGCGCCTATGCACAGTCAATCGATGGCAAAAATGAACGTGGTACAAGTTGCCCAAAGTAACGCTGATTTCTCATTGCTCGTAGAAGCGATACAAGCAGCTGGTCTAACGGGTGCGCTTGCCAATCCAAATGCCAATTACACCATATTTGCCCCAACCAACGCCGCCTTTGTGCAAGCTCTGCAAGAAACAGGGATGACGAAAGCGCAGCTGTTTGCCAATAAGCCATTGCTAACCAAAATCTTAGGTTACCACGTGATCAACGGTGATATGGCGATGTATGCTAAAGACGTGAAGCCAGGCAACGTCATGAC